>Ga0209013_10004946_pt1 | contig 11594 bp, 12 predicted proteins | sample Cruoilmetagenom2_FD_187291 | JGI IMG/M metagenome (GOLD analysis project Ga0209013, IMG submission 187291) | Oil polluted marine microbial communities from Coal Oil Point, Santa Barbara, California, USA - Sample 2 (SPAdes) (version 2) | ecosystem: Environmental > Aquatic > Marine > Oil seeps ...
GCTCTTTGCACGTGGCCGATAGCGAAGTCGAAGAGGCCATGAGCGTCGCACTCGGGCACGGGCCGTTCAGTCTACTCGTCGACCTCGGCACCGGAACGGGTCGCATATTGGAGCTGTTTGCGGATCGCTATGAGCGTGGACTGGGCTTCGATATGAACCAAGCAATGCTGGCTTATGCGCGCAGCAAGTTGTCGAACTCGCATTCGACCAGAGCGCAGGTTCGCCATGGTGACATTTACGCGTTGGCTCTGCCCGACTCTGTGGCCGATGCAGTTATCATGCATCAGGTCTTGCATTTCCTGTCCCAACCGGCTCACGCCATTCGCGAGGCCGCCCGCGTCCTGGCGCCAGGCGGACGGCTGTTGATCGTTGATTTCGCGCCGCACGATTTAGAGTTTTTGCGCGAGGAATACGCTCATGACCGGCTGGGGTTTGCACCGATGCAGGTGGCCCAGTGGTTCAAGGATGCAGGCTTGGAGCCGTTGGAGCAACGTGACTTTGGACCCCGGACGAAAGGCGGGCGGGAACAACTTACGGTATCGCTATGGCTGGCTGCGCGTCCAGACAGCGTGACCGGGCCGCCCAAAAGAAGACGTACGCCCGCCCCCGCGGTGCAGGAGGCTTCCTGATGGCTAGTTTGACCGAGCGCAAGAGCCGGCTCTTAGGGGCTGGAGAGATCGAGGTGTCGTTCGAGTTCTTCCCTCCAAAGACGGAGAAGATGGAGGCGAACCTTTGGACGGCAGTTGAACGGCTCGCGCCGTTGCGACCTGAGTTCGTTTCCGTCACCTATGGGGCAGGCGGCTCAACACGCGAGCGGACGCACGCCACTGTTGCGCGCATCGTCAAGGAGACGAAGTTAAAATCCGCGGCCCATCTGACTTGCGTCTCGGCAACGAAGGATGAAGTTGATGCGGTGGCGCAGGACTATTGGAATGCAGGTGTTCGTCACATCGTAGCCCTTCGCGGCGATCCCCCGGCAGGCCCCGGCACCAGGTATGAGCCGCATCCGGGCGGCTACATCAATGCGGCCGATCTTGTTGCGGGCCTAAAGAAGATTGCGCCATTTGAGATCTCAGTGGCGGGTTACCCGGAGGGGCATCCTGAGAGTCCTTCATCAGCCGCCGACATGGACAACCTCAAGGCCAAAGTGGATGCCGGAGCCGACCGTATTATCACGCAGTTCGGCTTCGACAACGCGCCGTATCTGGGTTTTCTGGAACGTGCGCGTGCTTCGGGCATCTGGGTGCCGATCACGCCCGGTATCGTGCCTATTCATAACTACAAACAAGTAGCCGGCTTTGCAGGGCGGGCGGGTGCAAGCATGCCCTCCTGGTTGGCGCATCGATTTGAGGGTCTAGAAGATGATCTAGCGACGAGCCATCTTGTTGCCGCTGCGGTGGCGACTGAGCAGGTGATGAATCTCGTCGACGAGGGCGTCAAGAAGTTCCACTTCTATACCCTCAATCGCGCGGACCTCGTCTACGCGATCTGCTACCTGCTCGGCTTACGACCGCATAACGCGTTCGAAAACGCAAAACTGCGCGCTGCGGTGTAAGGGAGAGAACTACCAGTGAAAAGGATCGCGAGCGCGAAAGTACTGGACGCTGCGGCTGCCAAACGCATTCTCATCATTGATGGGGCAATGGGCACGATGATCCAGCGCTACAGGCTGGACGAAGCGGGCTACCGCGGGGAACGCTTCAAGGATTGGAAGCAGGACGTGAAGGGCAACAATGACCTTCTGGTGCTAACGCAACCAGAGATCATCAAGGCTATTCACGAGGAATATCTCTCCGCTGGGGCCGATCTTCTTGAGACCAATACGTTCAACGCACAACGCATCTCCATGGCCGATTATGGCATGGAAGAACTCTCTTACGAGCTCAACGTTGCGGCGGCAAAAATCGCGCGTTCAGCGGCAGATAAGTGGACCAAAATCACGCCGGAAAAGCCGCGCTTCGTGGCGGGTGCCGTTGGACCGACAAACCGCACGGCCTCCATCTCGCCTGACGTCAATGATCCAGGCTTTCGCAACGTCGATTTTGATGAGCTGCGCGAGGCCTATAAAGAGCAGATACGCGGTCTCCTCGAGGGGGGGGCCGACATAATCCTGATCGAGACGATCTTTGATACCCTCAATGCCAAAGCCGCCGGAGTTGCGACGTTGGAAGTATTTGAGGAGAAGGGCATTGAGCTCCCAATCATGATTTCTGGCACCATTACTGACCGGTCGGGCAGGACTCTTTCTGGACAGACGCCAGAGGCATTTTGGTACTCGATGCGCCACCTGAAGCCATTTTCGGTTGGATTAAATTGCGCGCTGGGTGCGGAGCTGATGCGCCCCTATCTGGCAGACCTCGCCGCGCACGCCGACGCGCGGATCTCCGCCTATCCTAACGCGGGGCTGCCTAACGCCATGGGCGAGTACGATGAGACACCTGACGATATGGCCCGTCAGATCGAACCGTGGGCCAAGGATGGCATTCTCAACCTCGTTGGCGGGTGTTGTGGCTCGACGCCTGATCACATCCAGCAGATAGCGGAGCACGTGAAATCCCATAGTCCGCGCGAGATTCCTGAGATCGCACCCAAGATGCGGCTATCGGGCTTGGAACCTTTTGTTCACGGGGGATGAGTAGTTCTTAAAACATGACCACAAAGAGCGCTGCACAGACATTCATAAATGTTGGTGAACGCACCAACGTGACCGGCTCGGCCAAGTTTCGCAAGCTGATCGAGGCCGGCGATTATGCGTCCGCGATAACGGTTGCGCGCAATCAGGTAGAGAACGGCGCGCAAATCATCGACGTCAATATGGACGAGGGTCTGCTTGATTCAGAACAAGCGATGACGACGTTTATGAATCTCATCGCGACCGAGCCCGACATCGCGCGCGTGCCGGTCATGATCGATAGCTCCAAGTGGAGTGTGATTGAGGCGGGTCTCAAGTGCGTGCAAGGCAAGGCCATTGTGAACTCGATCAGCCTGAAGGAGGGCGAAGAGCCGTTCTTGGAGCAAGCTAGGAAAGTATTGCGCTACGGAGCGGCCGTTGTCGTTATGGCCTTCGATGAGGAAGGACAGGCGGATACGGTCGATCGCAAGTTGGCAATCTGCGAGCGAGCCTACAAGCTCTTGACCGAAGAGGTTGGGGTGCCACCTGAGGACATCATCTTTGATCCCAACATTTTCGCTGTAGCGACCGGAATCGAGGAACACAACGGCTACGGCATCGCTTACATTGAAGCGGTGCGTCGCATCAAAGATAAGATGCCTTTGGTGCATGTTTCGGGCGGCGTCTCCAACTTATCGTTCGCCTTCCGCGGCAATGATCCTGTACGCGAGGCCATGCACTCGGTCTTTCTTTATCATGCCATTCAAGCCGGAATGGACATGGGCATTGTTAACGCGGGCCAACTTGCCCTGTATGACGATATCGATCCGGAGTTTCGCGAATTGTGTGAGGATGTGGTCCTCAATCGCCGGGAAGACGCAACTGATCGTTTGCTGGACGCAGCGCCGAAGTTCAAGGGTGAGGGTGGGACAAAGAAGGTAACCACAGATCTCTCTTGGCGAGAGGGCACGGTGGAAGAGCGCCTATCGCATGCGCTGGTTCACGGCATAACCGACTTCATCGAAGAAGACACAGAGGAGGCGCGCAAGAAAGCCGATAAGCCGCTTCATGTGATCGAAGGACCTTTGATGGCCGGCATGAACGTTGTCGGTGACCTATTTGGTGCGGGGAAAATGTTCCTGCCTCAGGTCGTCAAATCAGCGCGCGTCATGAAGCAGGCTGTCGCCCATCTGCAACCGTATTTGGAGGCTGAGAAGAAGGCGTCAGGCCTCGATGCGCGTCCTTCTGCCGGCAAGATCGTCATGGCGACGGTTAAGGGCGACGTGCATGACATTGGCAAAAACATCGTCGGCGTTGTCCTCCAGTGCAACAACTACGAGGTTGTAGACCTTGGCGTGATGGTGCCGGCGGCCAAAATCCTGGAGACGGCGAAAAGGGAGAAGGCCGATATTGTTGGGCTTTCGGGCCTAATCACGCCCTCGCTAGACGAGATGTGTTTTGTTGCCGCCGAAATGGAGCGCGAAGGCTTCGAAGTGCCGTTGCTCATCGGGGGCGCGACGACGAGTCGTGTCCATACCGCCGTCAAGATCAGTCCTAACTATGAGAAGGGACAGGCCATCTACGTGCTAGATGCGAGCAGAGCCGTCGGTGTTGTCTCGAAGCTTCTGTCGGATACTGACCGCACAAACTACGTGGGCGATGTGCGCACCGAATACGTCAAGGTGCGTGAGGCACACTTGCGCAACGAGGCCGCTAAGCGACGTATTACGCTTGCCGATGCCCGCGCGAATAAATTTGTTGTTGAGTGGGAAGACTATGTGCCGACCAAGCCAAGCTTTCTCGGTCCCAGGTCTTTCGCAAACTATGATCTGGACGAACTTGTGCCCTACATCGATTGGACGCCTTTCTTCCAAACATGGGAATTGAAGGGTCGGTATCCGGCGATCTTGAAAGACAACAAAGTGGGCGCAGAAGCCCAGAAACTCTTCAACGACGCGCAAGATATGCTGAAGGCCATCGTCTCCGAGAAGTGGTTGAGGGCATCAGCCGTAGTCGGCTTCTGGCCAGCAAATAGTATCGGTGATGATATTGACCTATTCACGGATGGCAGCAGAACGTCCAAGCTCACCACCCTGCATACGCTGCGCCAGCAAATCGCGCGCGATCCTTCGCGCAAGCGCGCGCACACTGCGCTTTCCGATTTCATTGCACCGAAGGAAACAGGACTGGCTGACTATATCGGTGGCTTTGCGGTTACCGCGGGCCTTGATGAGGAGCAAGCGATCCAAAATAATATTGCCTCAACAGACGACTATAGCCGCATCATGCTGAAAGCACTCGCCGATCGTCTGGCCGAAGCATTTGCTGAGCGGATGCATGAGCGCGTACGCAAGGAACTGTGGGGCTATGCTGGTCCGGAGGCTCTCACCAAAGCGGATCTCATCGCAGAAAAATATCGCGGAATTCGCCCTGCACCTGGCTATCCTGCCCAGCCCGATCACACTGAGAAGGCGAAGTTGTGGGAACTGATGCGTGTGACAGAAAATGCCGGCATCACACTGACCGAGAGCTATGCCATGTGGCCGGGAGCCTCTGTCTCTGGCTTTTATCTGTCGCATCCAGACAGCCATTATTTCGGTGTAGGCAAGATTGAGCGCGACCAGGTAGCCGATTATGCAGCGCGCAAGGGCTGGGCCCTAGAAGAGGCCGAGCGTTGGTTGGCCCCCGTCCTCAACTATGATCCGCACGCGATGCGCGATGCAGCGGCATGAGGACTGCCCAATCGGCCACGTAGAGTATTACTGTCTTCCACAGATCTTATAGTGTTGTTTCGTCGGCGCTGATCGCGTGATAGCTTCCCCGCGCGTTGATCTGCTCACTTTGGATTGGCGCTGTAAAACCATGGGGGAGAAACAATCCATGCTTGGACGCCTAATCCTGATATTGCTGCAAATAGTAGTCGCATGGTTCTTGGCGCCGATCATCGCCAAATATATTCCAGTGGCTGGTACTTTCAGCCTGTTTGTATTCGCAGTGATCTGCGCGATTATCGTCTTTCTGGTCGGCGTGGTCGCCGCACAGGTACTCAGAGACGTTGGACTGCCCGGCAGTGCGACGCTGACCTGGTGTCTTATCTTGGCGTTGGTTGCGGCAGCGATCGCAACGTGGGGGCCGTCACTGGTGCCACAAATTCCGTGGAGCCGTGTTCCTGATCGCGCTCTTGTCCTGGCCGGGGCCGTCCTCGGCTACCTCGTCAAGAAGTAAGGGGTGAGCAAGCTATCTTGAGCAAATACAAAGGCGCGGAGATCACTCCGCGCCTTCTTTCGTGCCTAAGTCTTTGCAGTGCCGTTCCGAGGCTCGGGGGGATCGCTCGGAACCGGTATCGAAGGTCAATCGTGCTTGGACTTCAACTACGCCTCATACCATGCCAAACACAATCGCCGCGATGAAGCCGAATGACAGAAGCGCAGCAAGTACGTTCAGTCGCATCGAAAGTTCCATCGTCGCCTCCATACCTGCCACCTTGGCCGGTGGCTTATCCGATGCGGAAGGGGTCCCTCATCGGTGCGAGGACCCTAGGCGGGCAAAAGAAGACTTGCCAAGCGAAAAAGTTATTGCACTGCAAGAGCCTGCGCGGCTTCTTATTATACGCAATCACACATGAGCAATGTTGGCATAGCAGCCACAGAGGTGTGCTCTGCGCGCAAAAGCGCTTGTTTGCTCGTGCCTTCGCGTTGAGCAATGTTGGTGGATTTGCATCAGATGGGACGTTTCCCGAGGTCAAGCCGGTCCCTTTTCCTGTCAAATGCCAGCGTATTGCGCCGCGAGATAGCCCTGTGAACATAATTTGATTTTTTGAGGCTCAGGCCGCTTCCCGGTTTGAAAGAGGATGCAGGATCAGGCCATGGCGAAGTTATGCTTCCTACCCACTCATATCCGCCGTGGGGCGATGATTGCTTCGGTCTTGCTTCAACGTCCTTGAAAATGAGGCTTGCGCTTCTCGAGAAAAGCGCGGCGGCCTTCGGCGTAGTCGTCGCTATTCAAGCAGGCAGCAATGACCGCATCGAGGGCAGCCATGTCGGGTGTTTCAGGATGGCGCGTAATCTCGTCAACTACTTGTTTGGCAGCCCGCACGGTAAGGGGCGCATTTGCGGCAATCTCCTTTGCAAGAACACGCGTTGTTTCCTCGAGGTTGCGGCCTTCGACAACATGGTTGACGAGCCCCATCTCTGCCGCTTCTGCGGCCTTGAATCTGCGCCCTGTGAACAGCATCTCCTTCGCACGGGATGGTGGAACGGCGGCAAGAAGTGGGCGAACCCAGCGCGCATTGTAGCCAAGACCAAGCTTGGCAGCCGGAATTGAAAATTCGGCTTTGGCATCTGCGAGACGGATATCGGTGGCTAGTGCAAGACCAAGACCACCGCCCAGGCAGAAGCCATGGATCATGCTGATAGTGGGCTTAGTGCAGGCACTCAAGGTGGAAAAGGCGGCGTGGTTCAGTGAGTCGTATTCGGCCGCCTTTTCGCCGGTGCGTGCGCTTTCGAACTCTGAGATGTCGGCGCCGGTGGAAAAGGCACGCTCACCAGCCCCGCGGAGCACAATCACGCGGATTGCATCATCTCCCTCGGCTTCGGCAAGTAGGTGCGGCAAGGCCTTCCACATCCCGGCCGTCAACGCGTTCATTCGCGCGGGGTTGTCGGCGATGATCCAAGCAATCTCGCAATCGCTCTCAAGTTGAAGTTTGGGAGTTTGAATCAAATTGGGCATAGGGGCTCCTTCCGCGGCTGTCCCATTCTACAGATTTCGCTCTTAGTCCATCTGGCAAATGGGCCAGCCGGAATGAGCACATTGGTCATCCGCATAGCGATCTATTAGCTGGTAGGCGTTGACGTGGCATCGCCATCTTTGTAGGCCGATCAGGAGTAAGAGCCGCCCGATCAAATAGCCCTCCGCTTCAAGTTGGAGCAAAAGGCTCAGGAGCAACATCATGGCGACCAGGACGCGTTCAGCTCCGTGGGGCGAGGTTAAGTCGGCGGACTTAATCTGGTCGGAGATCCGCAAGGAAGCCCAAACTGCCATGACTGCCGAACCAGCACTTGGCAGTTTTGTATTCGCCACCGTGTTGAGCCACGATCGGCTTAACGATGCAATCTGCCACCGGTTGGCTCAACGCATACAACACGCCGACGTTGATGCCGTTCTCCTAAATCAGACTTTTCAGAGCGTACTGGCGGGGCGCCAGCATCTCGGTGAGGTCTTCCGTGCGGACCTGGCTGCGGTATTTGATCGCGATCCGGCTTGCAATCGCTATCTGGAGCCGTTGCTGTACTACAAGGGATTTCATGCGCTCGTCACGTACCGGTTTGCGCATGAGCTCTGGTGCGATGGGCGCCACGATTTCGCGCTCTACTTACAAAGCCAGAGTTCGCACATGTTCAGTACGGATATTCATCCCGCGGCGAAGTTCGGACGGGGGATCATGCTCGATCATGCAAATGGTTTCGTTGTCGGCGAGACGGCTGTGGTCGGCAACAACTGTTCCTTCCTGCACGCAGTGACGCTTGGGGGTAGCGGCAAGGAGACCGGGGATCGTCATCCCAAAATCGGCGAGAACGTGCTTATAGGTGCCGGGGCCAAGATACTTGGAAACATTACGGTCGGCGAGGGCTCGCGCATTGCGGCGGGAAGCGTAGTTCTCAACGATGTTCCCGCGCATGTGACGGTAGCGGGTGTCCCGGCCAAGGTTGTTGGCTCAGCTGGGTCCGCTGAGCCAGCTTTGGACATGGAACAGACATGGGTCGACGACTTTGGTGGCCTTTGAGATCTAGTTTAATGGCAGTTCTGGTGCACGGAGCGCAGAGGAGAATCTAAGAATGGACAAGGAAGAAATAGCTCGCCTGCAGGCGTATCTGCGCAAGACGTTCGGCACAACTAACCTAGAGGTACGTGCCCGGCCGAAGAAAACTGACTCTGCCGAGGTTTTTATCGGCGACGAGTTTATCGCCGTATTGTTCCGCGAGGAGGAAGACGGCGAAATTTCCTACCAATTCCAAATGGCCATCCTCGACCTCGATCTGGAAGAGGCTTAAGAGAAAAGCTTTGGGGGTAGAGGCAAGCCATGGCGCTCTATGAGCTCGACGGTATTCGTGTGGAGACGCCGCGGAAAGGCCACTATTGGGTTGCGCCCAATGCCATTGTCATCGGCAAGGTTGTCCTGGAAGAAGATGCAAGCGTCTGGTTCGGCAGCGTCTTGCGTGGCGACAACGAGGTGATCCGCGTCGGCGCGCGCACAAATATCCAGGAAGCGTGCGTGCTGCACACGGATCCAGGTTTTCCGCTCTCAATCGGTGCCGATTGTACCGTCGGTCACATGGTGATGCTGCACGGCTGCACCATTGGTCGCGGATGCCTGATAGGGATCGGGTCCATCATCCTAAACGGAACGAAGGTTGGCGACGAATGCCTCATAGGGGCCAACACGCTTATCCCGGAAGGCAAGGAGATTCCGTCACGTTCAATGGTGTTCGGTTCCCCAAGTAAGATTGTGCGCGAGTTGACCGATGAAGACGTGGTTCGTTTTGGTGGCGCCGCCGGCCGCTACGTAAAAAATTGGAAGCGATATGCAGCGGGTCTGCACGCCCAGACGTGAACCAACCGAGCGCACAAGGAAGGGTCCAAGCTTCAGCTGCCGTTTAGGACACCAGAAAGTACCGCTGAGACCGGTGTGTGCCGTGCATCCAACGCCATCCAACGCTGTGGGTTGAGATATGATTGGCGCATTACGAACTCATAGGGCGTCTGATTCCAAAGCCGAAGTTGCTCAACCTTGTTGTCGAGAATGAAATCCCCTTGCTTGGTTCGGGCGGTCAGCACGGCATGCCCGTCACCCTTCTCGTCACGGACAACAGTCAGGAGCAGCGAGCTTACCGGCCAGCCGCGGGAAATAAGCATGCGCCGCTTCAGGAGGGCATAATCTTCGCAGTCGCCGCGCGTGCTCGGCAGTGTCCAGTGTTCCTTGACACCATACACCTCCAGATCTGTAGCGGGAGCGATGGCATTGTTAATGACGCTGTTAATGTGGCGGAGTTCGTTGAGCCGATCCGAGTAGGCATCGAAGCGACTTTCGGGGCCACCGTCACCACTGCATTCTACAGGGTTTTTTTCGCAGAAACGGACGAACCCATGCGGAGGCGAAGCAGGTCCATAAATACGCATAAAGGAAGGGGCGCGAACGGTCGATCGATCAACCGAACGATAGGCTGTTACTTCTTGTCCAGCCGCCTCAGCTGAGACTAGAAGGCTTCCGAAAAGTAAAACTGCGCTATACCGCACCCGCTGCATCACGAAATACCCCGTTACTCCTTCCTACCAATATATTCGACAGTGCTCGTTTTACCGTGAAGTCCTGTTTCGAGAATTGAAGTAAATTTGCTTGCAGTCTTTAAACATTTCTTTGGGCCTCTTAATTTGATTTCAGGTGCCCAATAGGCGGAAATTCAAATTGAGGTGTTGGACATTTCAATCGTTCATTAACGAATGGGAACCCGCTACATTTGCCAACCACCTGAACGACTTTCGACAGTCGATTTTCGAATGTCATCTGAATGGAAACCGCTGAGCCTGCTTGCTTGATTAGTGTTGTTATGCAGGCAACGAAGAAGAGTAAGAATGTGTTTGCGTGGACCCGAACGAGGTGACCGTTGCATGGGAACGCAAAGGGCGCGTGCGGGTGTCTATAATTTCCGATGAGGCTGGCGCCATTCAGTTTGCGTGGCGCACGTGGCACCAAACTCTCAGACATAAACGGTTCCTGCGAATGTGCCGCGGTGCGGAGCCTTTGCCGTTAGCGAGCAGTGCCTAAGCCGCGAACTTTGGAGGCTTTGTTCATCGTGGAACTATGCAAGACATGACGTTAATGAAGGGCTAACCAGCGAACCAATTTTGAATTGGCGTCTTAGCTAAACCACAATGGGGTATATCCAACCTGGTCGGGCGAGTTGAGAGGAGTATTGGGAGGGGTCAGACATCTTTGTCAGCAGCCCGCCCGAGTCCCCCCTCAAAAACGATAAACCGCCGCTCCGCTGAGCGGACAATGCGGGCGCTGCCGTTCTGCGTATCTATGGTGGAAGCAGACGACTTGGCAGGGATCGAAGCCTGGCGATCGGAATTGGGCCAGACAAGCTCGTTGGCAACGAGACGTCGGCTCAGAAGCGGCTTATCACCAAGCCAGCCGGGGCTGCCGAGTGGGGAACAGCAACCTAGAATTCGGTCTATCTTCTTGTGAGTGTGAAACAGGGGGAGCAGCAACACTTCGAATTCAATCGCCTGCTCAGCTCGCGCGGTTGCCTGGAAATGGATAAGCGCAGTTGCTGCTTGATTAGTGAGAACAGATAGATTCCGCACCAATAAATGACGATCTTCCAACGGCCAACCCGCCAGAAAATTTGTGCAGCGCAGTTCTTTTCCGAAAATTTCGCACATGCGGGTGCCAGCTAGGCGGAACTGGTAGGTGTCAGCTCCCGCCCGCTCCAGGATGAACGTGCTAGGCAAGATATCGGTGATTTTTGATGGTTCTATATCGAACCGATTGGGCGCGGAGCGATCGCCGCGCACTTGGTTCCAATAATCGTAGAGCTTCTGGCTTGTCCTATGTCTCATAGTATCCGACTGCGATACTCCCCGTCCAAAGCAACGCCAAACGCATGAATTCGTGGCGCGCAGAGTCTCAAATTGGCACAGCTGACCTTGGGGATCACTTTGCCGACATTCTACTGAGCAGCATCCGTGCCACTATCTAGCGAAGGGGCTGTGAGCATCAATCAAGGTTGTGGGCAGAGGCACGGGTCGTTAAGTTCCCCGATCGCCCCGATTGCCCAACGCCAGATTAGCTGGCATTTGAGGTCTCGAATTCGCAGCAAAAGGAGGCCATGTGAGCCAACACCCACCGATGTTTAACCTGCCAAACGTGGTGGTGGCCGTTGCGGCACTACTAGTTGGTGTTCATGTGCTCTCAATTCTCTTG
>Ga0209013_10004947_pt1 | contig 11592 bp, 8 predicted proteins | sample Cruoilmetagenom2_FD_187291 | JGI IMG/M metagenome (GOLD analysis project Ga0209013, IMG submission 187291) | Oil polluted marine microbial communities from Coal Oil Point, Santa Barbara, California, USA - Sample 2 (SPAdes) (version 2) | ecosystem: Environmental > Aquatic > Marine > Oil seeps ...
CCGCGCAAATCCTTGCCTTCCTTGACCTTGCAGAAAAATCGCTCGTTTCCGCATCGACAACGGCGCTGTCCCCACCGGGGTTTCCGGATGTGAACAGGCTAGGGTTGAGTAGAATGGAGGCCAATCATGATCTCGGGAGGATGGTGAGGGTGAATGTGAACCTGAAAAACCGTTGCGTACTGATCACCGGCGCATCGAGCGGCATCGGAAAGGCCTGCGCCGAGGCCTTTGCCGCGCGCGGGTGCCGATTGCTGCTCGCAGCTCGTCGGAAGGAACGGTTGGACGAGCTGTCCGCGGTTCTGGGGGAGCGGCATGGAGTCGAGGTCTTGACGGTGGCCCTGGATGTGCGGGACCGCGACGCGGTGGATGGGTGGATCGAGGGATTGCCTGAGAGCCGGCGGGACGTTGACATCCTGGTTAACAACGCTGGTCTGGCGCGTGGTATGGCGCCTCTCCAGGAGGGTGATGCGGCGGACTGGGAGGAGATGATCGACACCAACCTCAAGGGCCTCCTCTGGGTGACGCGGGCGGTGCTGCCGGGGATGATCGATCGCGGCCGCGGCCATGTGATCAACATCGGTTCGATTGCAGGCCACGAGGTGTACCCGAACGGCAACGTGTACTGCGCCACCAAGCACGCCGTAGCGGCGCTCAACCGCGCCCTCGGGATCGACACCCTGGGCACCGGGGTCCGGGTCTCCGCGGTCGATCCCGGGATGGTCGAAACCGAGTTCTCGCTGGTACGCTTCCACGGGGATGCGGAGCGGGCGGAGGGTGTCTATGACGGTCTCGAAGCCCTGCGGGGCGAGGATGTTGCGGAGGCGGTGGTGTTCTGCGCCACCCGCCCGTCGCACGCCAACGTTCGCGAGATGATCCTCATGCCATCGGCACAGGCGGCGGCGGTGCACATCCACCGAGCGGATTGAGCACCGTGCGGCGCGCGCTGCTGATGGCCTCGGGCGCAAACCGCGGCGCGTATTACGCCGGTTTTCTGGAGCCGCTGCAGGAGGCCGGTATCGATTTCGAGCTCCTGGCGGGGGTGTCGGCGGGTGGCATCGCCGCCGCCTGGTTCGCGGCTGGTGATTCTGACGCGCTGATCGACTCCTGGCGCCAGGCCGACGCGTGGCGGGTCGCGCCCCACCCGTGGCTGTCGGTGGGACGACGCCGCACCGTCGATCATCTGATCACGAACATCACGCTCGAGACCATGGACGTGCGCGCGGCGCGCACTGCGAGCGCTGAGGTGATTGTGGCCGCGTCGCGGGTCATCGGTCTCGGTTTTCCGCTGCCCAAGATGGCGCCGAGCTACTTTTCGAACCGGGAGGCCGCGAGCGACGAAGAGTTCGGGATGATGCTCCGCGCTACCGGCTTCGTGCCGTGGATCAATGGTTTGCGGGGGGCGGTTGAGATCGGTGCGAATCGTTACCTCGACGGAGGCCTCGTTCACCGCGTGCCCTTCGAGATGATCCCGGAGGACCGGTACGACGAGCTGTGGATTGCGGCGTGCTCACCGAACGGTCTACTTGAGCTACGGAGAGAGATTGAGAGGAGCCATCGCTCAGAGCGCCTGATAGTAGTGACCCCGAGCGGACCTCTGCCGGTGAACCGCTGGACAATGGAGTGGTCCCGGCTCCGGCGGGCGATAGAGCTCGGCCGCCGTGACATGGAGGCCGCCATCGAGCAATCTTAGTCGACGGACGGGCCTGTCTTCATCGTCTCCGCCGGCGTCAAAGATCTCTTGTTCGGAAATTCTCAATTTTGAATTCCCATCCACGCCCCCCCCCGAGCACCTGGAGGGCGGGCAGGAATTGAGAATTGAGAATTAAGAATTGAGAATTCGTTGGCGGCTGCGGTTTGCACACAGCATCCACCGAGCTCGACTGCTACAATCCGCGCATGAACCTTCAGACTCATTCCATCGTCGGCAACGCGGATGTCGAAGGTCCGCATTCAATCGTCAGCATCAACCCCGCGACCGAGGAGGAGATTGCCACGGTCTCGGCCCTCGATCAGGCCGGGGCCGCTGATGCGGTCAAGGCTGCGAAGGATGCATTCCCGGAGTGGTCCAACACCCCGGTGGCGGAACGGCAGAAGATCCTCGCTCGTTGGCTCGAGATCATGCTCGACGAGGCCGAAGATCTCGCGCGGCTGGTGTCCACGGAGGGCGGCAAACCGGTCGGCGAGGCGCGGTTGGTGGATGTCTTCCCCGGGCTCGAGTCGCTTTCCTACTACTCCGAGCACCTTGAAGAGATGCTGGCCTTTCGCCCGGAGAGGCCGAATCAGGTCCTCTTTGCCCACTGGCAGGCGGGTTACCGTTTCGACCCATTGGGCGTCCTCGCGGTGATCACTCCCTGGAACTACCCGGTGACGATCCCGATGGGTGAGATCGTGCCGGCCGTCGGCGCCGGCAACACGGTGGTCTTCAAACCGGCTTCGGCGACGGTTCTCATCGGTCTCGCACTCGGCGACATGGCGCGGCGGGCGGGCATGCCACCCGGCGTGTTGAACACGGTCGCCCTGCCCGGCTCGGCGACGGATGCTCTCCTCGACCATCCGGATGTCACCAAGGTGTTCTTCACCGGTTCGGTGCCGGTTGGACGCCACGTCGCGCTGCGCTGTGCGGAACGCATCGCCCCCGCCCAGCTCGAGCTCGGCGGCAAGGATGCCGCGGTGGTGGCGGCCGATGCCGATATCGAGCGCACAGCGCACGGGCTCGTATGGGCGGCCTTTGTCAACAGCGGTCAGACCTGCGCCTCGGTCGAACGCGTCTATGTGGAACGTCCCATATTCGGTCGTCTGCTGCAGCGCATCGTCGAACTCACCGGTGAGATCCGGGTCGGCGACCCGTCGCTTCCCGACACCGACATGGGCTCGCTCACGACAAAGGGTCAGCGCGACATCGTCGCCCGTCAGGTTGAGGAGGCCCTCGATTTGGGCGCCCGCGCTCTGACCGGTGGCGTGCTGCCGGAAGGCCCGGGCTTTTTCTACCCGCCGACGGTGCTCGTGGATGTCACCGACGACATGGAGGTGATGCGCGAGGAGACCTTTGGGCCGGTAATGCCGGTGATCTCCGTGGACTCGCTGGAGGAGGGGATACGGTGCGCAAACGACTCTCCCTTCGGCCTCACCGCGTCGGGTTGGACGCGCTCAACCGAGACCGCCGATCGATTTCAGCGCGAGCTTGATGCCGGATCGGTAACCGTCAACGAGCATCTGGTGACGGCCGCCGAGGTCACCGGCTCATGGGGCGGAGTCCGTGAAAGCGGCATCGGCCGCACCCACGGACAGTTCGGTTTTTTCAACATGGTCAACATCAAGTACGTCATCCGCGACATGGGCGGCGACGATGCCATGCCCTGGCACTACCCGTACGACGAGGATTTCGGGCGTTTCATGAAAGCGGCAATGCCGATGATGTACGGCAAGGGCTTGGGTAAGTTCGCGACTCTCCACAAGCTCGCCATGACCCGCCGCTTCCGCCAACGAGTCCGAAAGACGACGCTGCTGGCGAATCTGGATAAGCTCCTGTAGGGAGTCATCAGTGATCGGTTATCAGTGATCGGTAAGGCGGGCCCGATTACTGATGACTGATCACTGATCACTTGCCCCCCGCCGGAATCCCCTCGACCAACAACACCCGGTACTGCTCATGCGGATAGGGATGGATGCCGGGCATGGTCGCAAACAGCCACCCCTCATAGTCGGCCGCCCCGTCCTCCGTGATGACGACCCGCACGGCCGGGTTGTTGGGGTCGGCCGATCGGCTCGTGATGCCGCTCTCGTCCATCACGAAATCGGGGACGAACGCCACGGCCGTCAAAGTGAGTCCGCTGTTACCGAGAACCGCGGTTTCGCCGAGAGGAACGTCAAAGGCCTGGGCATCTCCGGTTTCGGTTTCCACAACCTGGACGCGGACGCCGGACCAGGCGGCCGCGATCTCGGGTGCGACCGTGATCTCGGTGTTGAGTGGGCTGCCCATGGTACCGCCGACGGCCTCGTTCATGGCGGTCGAGTGGACTTCGTCGGCAGGCATCTCGGCCGTCATGCGGTGGAGGTCGTCGTCGGGCGCAGCGTTGCCGGCGGTGTCGGGTTGGGCGCCGCATGCGGCCAGGACGAGGATGAATGCGGGAAATATCGAAAGGCGCATCGTTAGGTCTCCTTCGGCGGGAGAGTATAGCTCGGAATCAGGAATTAGGAATGCCGCCCACCCTTCAAATCGAGTTTTGAGTTTTGAGTTTTGAGTTTTGAGTTACGGACGGCCCACAGGCATCGTGACTCATCCTCGCCAGCGAGTAGCCGATGGCCAACCGCTGCCACCTTTCCTTATTGGCCGTCCCACAGGTTGTTGTCGGGCGAAAGTTCCCAACCACTGCTGCCGGGTATTTTTGGGGTGGGTTGGTGACAAATCCGAAATCCGAAATCCGAAATCCGAAATTCTGCGACCCTGAACCCTGCTAGCATTGGCGGACCGCGGCATGCAGGAGGGCTTGGATGAACTCTGTGTTCGAGTGGTTGAGCGATACAATCTTCACGATCAGCGGGCTGGTGTGGGGCTGGCCCGACCAGATGCCGTTGCTCGTGGTGCTGCTGGTCGGGACCGGCCTCGTCACGACCTTTCGTCTCGGCTGGATCCAGATTCGATACTTCCGGCATGGGTTGAGGGTGGTCCGCGGGGAGTATGACGACCCCGAGCACGAGGGCGATCTCTCCCACTTCCAGGCCCTCACGACGGCCCTATCGGCCACCGTCGGCATCGGTAACATCGCCGGCGTTGCCACGGCCATCCACTACGGCGGACCCGGCGCCCTCTTCTGGATGTGGGTGACCGCAGTCTTCGGGATGGCGCTCAAGTACACGGAGTGCACGCTGGCGATGAAGTTCCGCACTATTCTTCCCGGTGGTTCGGCTGCGGGCGGGCCCATGTACTCGATCGAACGCGGCCTTGGTCGCAAATGGAAGCCCTTGGCCATCGCCTTCGCCTGCTTCACGGTGATCTCGTCATTCGGCTCCGGGAATGCCGTGCAGTCCTTTACCGTCGCCGACCAGTTCCGCCAAGACCTGGGGATCGATACGCGGATCACCGGGTTCGTGATGGCGACTCTGGTGGCGCTCGTGATTCTCGGCGGCATCCGTCGCATCGGCCGCGTCACCTCGAAGCTGGTACCGTTCATGGCCGCACTCTATGTGGGTGCGAGTCTCATCGTGCTCTTCCTCCACATCGACCAGGTGCCGGCCACCCTGGCCCTGATCTTCACCTCGGCGTTCGAGCCCGCCGCCCAGATCGGCGGCTTTGCCGGCGGCACCTTTATTTTCATGCTCACGTGGGGGGTCAAGCGAGGGCTCTTCTCCAACGAGTCCGGCCAGGGGTCGGCGCCGATCGCTCACGCGGCGGCCAAGACCGATGAGCCGATTCGCGAGGGCGTGGTGGCGATGCTCGGACCCTTCATCGACACCCTCCTTATCTGTACCATGACGGGGCTCGTCATCCTGACCTCCGGCGTCTGGCACGACAAGCAGCCGCAACAGCTCGTGGTCAACAAGCAGTCGGCGATCGAGGCGATCGTCGGCGACTCGACCTTGTCGGTTCAGATCAACGGCAAGATCGACGACTCGGACCTCGCGATCGGAACGCTCACAGTGAAGGCCGGGCGTCCGGTGAATTTTGACCTCGTGCGCAACGATGCGTTGGTCGACGACACGCTCCTGCTGACAGCCGATGACCCGGTGCTCCTGCGGAATCTGCAGCCCTTCACCGGGTCGATTCGTCTGACACCGGATGACGGCGGCAAGCTCGATGAGGGCGAGATCCTGGATACTGGTGGGCGCCCGATCGACGGTGTTCTCGTGATGCAAGGGCGGGCGATGCAGAACGGCTCGCCGCTCACCGCGTGGGCCTTTCAGAAGAGTCTCGGCGGTTTTGCTCTCGGCAACGGCCACTTGGTGGTGACGATAGCGGTCTTCTTTTTTGGGCTTTCCACCGCCATCAGCTGGTCCTACTACGGAGACCGCTCGATCCTGTACCTGGCCGGACCGCGCTGGGTCGTGCCCTACCGGGTGGTCTTCTGCGTCGCCAACTTCCTCGGCGCCGTCTACTCGCTCGAGCTGGTGTGGGCCTTCGGCGATATGGCCCTGGGCTTGATGACGATTCCAAACCTGATCTCGATCCTCCTCCTCACTGGTCTGGTCAAGGGCTGGACACGGGAGTACGTGGCCGAAGGAAAGCTCGAACCGCGGAAACACTGAGTCAAAAACATTCGGCAACTCAATCTCGACGGGGAGTGGACGCTGACGCGTTGGAAGTTCTCTCCGGTCGCGCCCGAGGTTGGTCGAGACGTCAATTCCGCGCAGTCTCCGGGTGCCGGGAAATACCGCATTGTGTGGCCATCGGACAATCTTGGTCCGAATACGGTTTGAGAAGGCGTTTGGCTCACCGCCCGGTTTGCGTCTTTGTGACCGGTTGGCACCCTGGTTTCTGCAATTGATACGCATTCACAATCGGTATCGAACTTGAGAATCAAGAGAAATTTCGGTGATCTTGTTGACAACACGGAAATGTCCCTCGTAGGGTGGACCGGTCAACAAGCTGGGTCGCGTTTTTTATATGGCGAATTTATTTCAAAGGAGGCCATGATGGGTTGGAGGGATGACAGGTACGGTGTGCCCCTCGGTTCCCCTCGAGACGAGGGCGTGGATCGAAGGGACTTTGTCAAGGTCTGCATGATGGCCGCTGCCGCCGTCGGTCTCCCCGCGAGCGCGGGGTTGAAGATGGCTGAGGCTGCCGAGGCAGGTCTCAAACCGTCGGTGATCTGGCTCCACTTCCAGGAGTGTACGGGGTGCACGGAGTCTTTGCTCCGCACCTCGCACCCCGGTCTGGCGGAACTGATCCTCGACCTGGTGTCGCTGGACTACCACGAGACCCTCTTTGCCGCTGCGGGCTACCAGATCGAGGAGGCCCTGGAGCAGGCAATGACGGAGAACGATGGGAAGTTTATCTGCGTGGTCGAGGGTTCGATCCCGACCAAGGACGACGGTATTTACTGCAAGATCGGTGGTCGCACGGCGATCGACCTTCTCCAAGAGGTCGGGCCACGGGCTGGAGCCGTCATCGCGATCGGTTCGTGCGCCTCATGGGGAGGCGTCCAATCTGCGGATCCGAACCCCACGGGCGCGGTCGGCGCGCCGGAGATCCTCGAGGGCATTCCGGTCGTCACGCTTCCGGGCTGCCCGGCCAATCCTTACAACTTCCTCGGCACGGCGCTGCAGTACGCGACGTTCGGCACCCTGCCGGCGCTCGACGACAAAAACCGCCCGCTCGTCGCCTATGGCCGGGTCATCCATGACCAGTGCCCGCGGCGCGCGCACTTCGATGCCGGACGATTCGTGCGCCAGTACGGTGATGAGGGCCACCGTCTCGGATGGTGCCTCTTCGCAATGGGTTGCAAGGGACCCGAGACGCATGCGAACTGCTCGGTTCTCGACTATGGCGAGATCCCCAACTGCTGGCCGATCGGTATTGGCCACCCGTGCTTCGGCTGCACCGAAAAGGGCATCGGGTTCACCAAACCGTTGCACCAGGAGGCGGCGCTGCCGGAGAACGCCTATCCGCCCATCTTCCCCGATCATCGATCGAGCGCCGGCGCTGCTGCTGCAGGGGTTGCCGGTCTTGTCGGCGGCGCGGTCATCGGCGCCGGTCTGATGGCATCGAAGAAGATCGCCGAAGGGGGGAGCGAGGAGGAGTCGTCATGACCATGGATCGACGAACGCTGCTAAAAGGAGTGGCAGCGGCAGGCGCCGGCGCCGCGGTCTCGGCCGCGACCCCGGCCGAGGCCTCGTCGGTGCGGCCGACAGCGCCCCCGGATGCGGTCGGGATGCTCTACGACGCAACCCGCTGTATCGGATGCCGGGCGTGTGTGACGGCCTGCAAGACCGCCAACGACCTGCCGGGCAATATTTACGATCCGCCAAATGATCTTGACGGGACCACCAAGAACATCATCAAGCTCTATGAGGAGGACGGCGAGAAGTCCTTCATGAAGCAGCAGTGCATGCACTGCATCGACCCCGGCTGCGTGAATGCGTGCATGATCGGGGCCTTCAAGAAGCGTGAGTTCGGCATCGTTACCTGGGATATCCATCGATGCATCGGCTGTCGCTACTGCCAGGTGGCGTGCCCGTACAACATCCCGAAGTTCCAATGGGACACGGCTTTGCCCAAGATCGTCAAGTGCGAGCTGTGCACCCACATCATCACAGATCCGGAGACCGGAGGCCTGCGCGAAGGGGCGCTCCCCGGCTGCGTTCAGGCCTGCCCGAAGGAGGCCGTGATCTTCGGAAAGTATGACGATCTGCTGGCGGACGCCAGACAGCGCGTCGCCGATCACCCGGAGCAGTACTATCCGGCGGGCGACCCGCAGATCTTTGGCGATACCGAAGGCGGCGGCACCCAGGTCCTCTATCTGGCGGGCGTCGACTTCGAGAAGCTCGGTCTCCCGGAGCTCGGTGATGAAGGTGTAGCGGTTGAAGGCCGCAACATCCAACACGGGATCTACAAGGGCTTTATCGCCCCGGTCGCACTCTACGGCATCCTCGGCGCGGTGCTGTGGCGCAACCGTCGCGTGGCGAAGAAGGAGGGGTCCGATGAGTAGCCAGGCAAAACCCGTCGGCGGCCCTGCCATTTACAATCGTTTCACCAGGTATCTCGCGATCTTCCTCGGCATCTGGGTCCTGATTCTGCTGTACCGGTTTCTGACCGGGATCGGAACGGTATCCGGGCTGACGGATGGTTATCCCTGGGGCGTCTGGATCGCCTTCGACGTGGTCACCGGCACCGCGCTGGGGTGCGGTGGCTACGCGATCGCAATCCTCTGCTACATCCTCAACAAGGGCAAGTACCACCCGCTGGTGCGTCCGGCCATCTTGACCTCGGCCCTCGGCTACTCGATGGCCGCCTTGGCGATCGTCTTCGACGTCGGTCGCTGGTGGGGCATCTGGCGGATTCCGCTGGGTGGTTTCCCGGACATGGGGAAATACAACTGGGACTCCGCCCTGCTCGAGGTTGCCCTGTGTGTCATGGCCTACGTGGGCGTGCTGTGGATCGAGCTCGGTCCGGCCTTCCTCGAGAAGTGGAAGGCGACCTCGAAGAAACAAGGGCTCGTCAAGTTCGCCGATATCGGTCTCAAGTTCTATGACAAGGCGTTGATCTGGATCATCGCCCTCGGGCTGCTGCTGCCCACGATGCACCAAAGCTCGCTCGGAACCCTGATGCTCGTTGCGGGAAAGAAGCTGCACCCCTTGTGGTACACGGGCTGGATCCCGCTCCTCTTCCTGATCTCCTGCATCGGGATGGGCTATGCGGTCGTGGTCTGGGAGGCCGGAGTCTCGAGCTCTGTCTTCAAGCGCGACCGGCACGACGCCATGCTCACGTCACTCTCAGGCGCGATGGTTGTCGTGTTGGCCCTTTTCCTGATCCTCCGATTCGCCGATCTGATTTACAGCGGCAAGACGACGATGATGTTCAGCTCGGGCTTTTACAGCGTGGTTTTCTGGATCGAGATCGCGCTCTTCGCGATTCCGATGGTGATGCTGATGCGTGGTAAGGACCGGGCGAACTTTGCGACCATGATGAGGGCCTCGATCCTGATCATGTTCGCCGGTGCGATGTACCGCTTCGACGCCTATATTGTGGCCTTCAACCCGGGCAAGAACTGGTCCTACTTCCCGACCGTGCCCGAGATGGTGATCACGCTCGGAACCGTTGCGCTCGAGGTGTATCTCTACATTGTTATTGTCAAACGTTACCCGATCCTGAGCGGCGCCCGCGCCGTCCAGGTTCGTGAACTTGAAGGGAGGGCCTGATGGCCAGAATGATCACTGTAGACCCGATCACTCGCATCGAGGGTCATCTGCGCATCGACGTCGAGGTCGACCGGGGGAAGGTCCAAAATTCCTGGTCCTCCGGGCAGATGTGGCGCGGAATCGAAAAGATCCTCGAAGGACGTGATCCGCGTGACGCGTGGATCTTCACCCAGCGCATCTGCGGCGTGTGCACCACCGTGCACGCGATCGCCTCGGTGCGCGCGGTCGAGAACGCGCTCCAAATCAACCCGCCGCTCAACGCGCAACTGATCCGCAACCTGCTGATTGCGGCGCATGCGCTACACGACCACATTGTCCACTTCTACCACCTGTCGGCCCTCGATTGGGTGGACGTGGTGTCGGCGCTGAAAGGCAACCCGAAGACCACAGCTCGGCTCGCTGAGTCGCTCTCCGACTGGCCCGGCAATGGTGTCAAGGAGCTGACGGCGGTCAAGGAGAAGCTCGCCAGCTTTGTCTCCAAGGGTCAGCTCGGTATCTTCACCAACGGTTACTGGGGCCACCCGGCGATGGATCTGTCGCCGGATGTCAACCTGCTTGCGGTGGCTCACTATCTGCAGGCCCTCGAGGCTCAGAAGACGGCCAACAAGATCGTGGCAGTTCTCGGCGCCAAGACGCCCAACATCCAGAACCTGGCGGTCGGAGGGGTGGCCAACGCCATCAATCTCGACAACGAGGCCACCCTCAACATGGCCAAGCTTTACCAGATCAAGGGCTATATCGAAGAGGTCAAGGCATTCATCGACCAGGTCTACATCCCGGATGTGGCGGCCATCGGCGCGATGTACGCACCGTGGCTGGGTTACGGGGCGGGCGTCACCAACTACCTGTCGGTGCCGGACCTGCCGCTCGACACCGCCGGCACCGAGTTCGAGCTACCCGGCGGGGTTATCATGAACAAGGACCTCGGCAGCTTCCGCGAGATCACGTCGTTCAACGACGAGCTATTCCGGGACAACATCGTGGAGGGCATCGCCCACTCGTGGTACGAAGGTGACAAGGACCTCCATCCCTGGGAGGGGGAAACGGTTCCCGCGTACTCCGAGTTCGACCACAATGGCAAGTACTCCTGGGTGAAGTCGCCGCGCTTCGAAGGCAAGCCGATGCAGGTGGGACCACTGGCCGCGCTACTTGCAGGACTCGCTGCTGGGGATGAGCTGACCGTCAAGCACGCCACCAATTTCCTCAAGTTGGCGGGAAGCATTGCCGGCGCCAAGCTGACCCCTGCGGTCCTCCACTCGACCCTCGGACGGCACGCCGCTCGTGCCCTCCGCAGCCAGATCATCGCCGACCTTGCGCTCGGTCACTGGGAGCGACTGGTTGCCAACATCGGCAGCGGAGACACCGACATCTTCACACCGTTCGAGTTCCCGACGGGTGAGATCCAGGGCTTTGGCTTCCACGAGGCGCCGCGCGGCACGCTCTCGCACTGGGTGGTCATCGACAACGGCAAGATCAAGAACTACCAGTGCGTCGTCCCCTCGACCTGGAATGCCGGGCCGCGTGATGCCGCGGACCAGATCGGGCCGTACGAGGCGTCGCTGATCGGCAACCCGATCGCCGATCCGGAACGCCCGCTCGAGGTGCTGCGCACCATTCACTCCTTCGATCCGTGCCTGGCCTGTGCCATCCACACCCACGACGCGGATGGGAAGGAAAGGTCGAAAGTCAGAGTACTCTGAGGGCGGATTATCAATCTCGGGCCGGGGAGAGATCCCC
>Ga0209013_10004948_pt1 | contig 11592 bp, 15 predicted proteins | sample Cruoilmetagenom2_FD_187291 | JGI IMG/M metagenome (GOLD analysis project Ga0209013, IMG submission 187291) | Oil polluted marine microbial communities from Coal Oil Point, Santa Barbara, California, USA - Sample 2 (SPAdes) (version 2) | ecosystem: Environmental > Aquatic > Marine > Oil seeps ...
TTGAATGACACCGGGTGTGACACAGTCATAATAGCCCATGCCGATGTATGATTTATAAACTTTATTCAGCTTTGCTGTATCCTGCAATTCATTTATTAGTCCAAACTCACTAAGAGGATCCGGGAGGTTCAATGAACTCTTCATCCTTATTGATGAAGGAACAATACTATCAATCAGTTCATCAAGTGAACTTACTCTAATCTGTTCAAGCATAGACTCCAATTCAGATTTATCTGGCCCTAAATGTCTTGAAACAAACAAACTATTTTTATCAAGTTCTTTCTTCATGAGATATTCGTGAGATCTTTGAATTTTACGAAATTTTACTATGCGCAACTGAAAGGCAAATATGATAATATGAGTAGAATACTATCAAGCAAATTTAAAAGAGATCAAGAAATTAATGCAGAAGCTCTATTCTTCTATCTCTTTCTCAATAAAATCAGAATAGTCCTCGAAATTCATTAAATCGTCGAGCTCTCCGTGATCATATACTTTTACTTTGATCATCCACCCTTCACCGTAGGGATCTGCGTTAATCAACTCTGGTGAATCAAGAAGGGCTTCATTCACTTCCACAACATCACCGCTCACCGGAGCATAGAGATCAGAGACTGCTTTAGTTGACTCAACAGCGCCGAACGGGTCGCCTTTTGTGATTTCATCACCTTCGCTTGGAAGCTCAATATATACAATTTCACCAAGTGTATCTTGAGCGTAATCAGTAATACCGATTACAAGCACATCACCTTCTTCATGGGCCCATTCATGATCATTGGTAAATTGGAGCTCTTCAAGTACCTGTACCATAATTCTATCTCCTTAATTAATCCCCTTAATATAAAAAGGAATGCTAACTATCTCGGCTTCCCTGAGGGTATCCCGAATTGGGATTTGTATCCTATCCTCATTTTTGACATTACTATTTAAATAACCCAAGCCGATGGATTTTTCAAGACTTGGGGACAAAGTACCGCTTGTAACACTACCAAGAAAAGTACCATTTTTAAATATGCTGTAGCCCTGTCTTGGAATTCCCGGATCTATCATTTGAAATCCCACTAGCTTTTGAGAAAGCCCTTTATCCAAGACCTTAATTAAAGCCTCTTTGCCTATAAAGTCAGTATTCATCTTCACATATCTGCTGAGGCCTGCCTGAAGAGGGTTAATATCTTCATCAATCTCATGGCCATAAAGAGAATAACCCATGTCGATTCTAAGCGTGTCCCGAGCACCAAGCCCACAGGGCTTAATGCCATATTCACTGCCAACTTCCATCAATCCGCTCCAAAGTAAGGGAACCCCATCCCATGGCAAAAAAATCTCAAACCCCTCTTCACCTGTATAACCCGTCCTTGCAACTATCAAATCGTTTCCTTTCCACTTGATTGTTTCAAAACGAAATTTTTTTATATTATCCAAATCTGCACCAATGCACTTACTCAGGACAGCTTGAGAGTCGGGACCTTGGATTGCAATCTGAGAGTATTCAAGGCTTCTGTCCAGAACTTCAACATCAAAATTGCCCCTTTCGTTTTTAATCCATTCGTAATCTTTTGCACTGTTTGATGCATTCACGCAAATTAAGAATAATTCATCAGAGAATTTATATATTATAACGTCATCAACAACTCCCCCTTCGTGATTGCAGAGAATCGTGTATTGAGCCTGAAAATCAGCAACTTTATTTACATCGTTCGTTGTAATCCATTGGCAGAAATTGATCGCGTCTTTGCCCCTAATCTCAATCTCCCCCATGTGGCTAACATCGAACAGGCCGACAGACTGTCTAACGGCTAGGTGTTCTTTTCTAACACCCTCATATTGAACAGGCATGCTCCACCCAGCAAACTCCACCATTTTTGCCCCAAGCTCTTTGTGAATAGAATTTAACGCGGTTTTTTTCATAGTACACTCAATTGTTTAACGACTGAATAAGATATTGTCAACAATCAGGATCATATTTATTTGGGATGTTGCATAACTATCTGGTTTTTGTGAACAAATGGTGAAGATAATTCCGGCTATTAACTCATACTTATAGTCTTTAAATCAGAAACGCCACAGAATTTTGTATTATTGAGATTTCCTGATATTTAATTGGTACATTATAATTAGCTATTAGCAGTAAAGTATAATATTGCGGACTTACGTCATGAGAAAAATTTTAGAGATTGCTGAGCTGGGTCACCCTGTTTTAAGAAAAAGGGCAACTGAAGTACTAAATTTAGAAGACGAAGAGGTCCAGAATTTTATAGACAATTTAATCGCTACTGGGATTGAGGCTAACGGAGTTGGAATTGCGGCACCGCAGGTATTCGAGCCCAAGCGTATTTTCATTATTTCCTCCCGTCCAAATGTGCGTTACCCCGACGCTCCAGAAATGGAACCGACCGCTATAATTAACCCTGAAATAGTCTCTTTCTCCGAAGAAAAAGAAAAAGATTGGGAGGGCTGCTTAAGCATTCCAGGAATTAGGGGGCTTGTTCCCCGTCATAAATCAATAAATGTAAAATACCTTTCAAGAGGTGGAAAAGAGATTGAAAGTGAATTCTCTGATTTTATCGCAAGAATTTTTCAGCACGAGCTTGACCATTTAGACGGAACGGTGTTTCTTGACCGTCTGGAATTTAATAAGGACCTAGTTACTGAAAAAGAGTATCAAAAGTTAATATCCAAAGGACTTAATAATGAGTAAATCTAATCTTTATAAAATTTTGCTAACTGTAGCAATCTCATTGCTATCATCTATCTATTCATATGCTCAAGAAAATGAAGATACAATATTCCAAACCTCAATCGTGGATGCTCTTTTTCAAGGAGACTATGATGGAAACATTACATTTGGAGAATTGAAAAAAAAGGGAGACTTTGGTCTTGGCACCTTCAACCACTTAGACGGAGAATTAGTCGGTTTTGACGGAGTTTATTATCAGGTGAAATCAGATGGCTCGGTGCATATAGTAACTGACTCGATGAAAACACCATTTGCTGTAGTTGCTTTTTTTGAACCTGATGAAGTTGAAACTATAGATAAGCCACTAACATGTGATCAGTTCAAGGAATATATATTAAGCTTACTCCCTACCCAAAATATCTTCTATGGAATAAAAGTAAAAGGGGCTTTCTCTTATATAAAAGCAAGAAGTGTTCCAGAGCAAAAAAAGCCTTACCCTCCATTAACCGAGGTAGCGAAAGAAGAGGTAATATTTGAATTTAACAACATCAATGGAACTTTTGCCGGATTTTGGCTTCCTGGATATCTAGATGATATTAATGTAACGGGCTTTCACTTCCATTTTATATCGGATGATGAAAAATCCGGAGGACATGTGCTCGAATGTACTTTGAAGAATGTTCAATTGGAAATTGACTACATAAGAAATATTAATATCTCACTCCCTGACACGGAATCATTTAATTCTGCAAATATAAATAAGACAACCACTGGTGATGTAAAAAAAGTGGAAGATACTAATAAACCAACTAAGGAATAAAAGATGAATAATAAGAACACCCTAATCTTAGGTTTCTTTTTGATAACATTAATTTTGGGCTATACACACAAGAGTATAAGCCAAGAAAAACCTTCGTTTCCACAGGGTAAATGGATTGATCTAACGCACAACTTTTCTTCAGATACCATATACTGGCCAACCGCAGAAGGTTTTAAACTGGAATCGGTTTTTGAGGGCTATACAGATAAAGGATATTTCTACGATGCTAACAATTATTCAGCTGCGGAACACGGAGGGACACACATAGACTCTCCGATCCATTTTGCAGAAGGAAAGCAGACTGTAGATGAAATTCCGCTTGAAAGATTAATAGGGCCTGCTGTAGTAATAGATGTGACTCAAAAGACACTATCCGATCCCGATTACCAGGTCGGCGTGAAAAACTTTACAAATTGGGAAGCCAAAAACGGTCAGATTCCCGATGGGTCAATTGTTCTCTTAAATACGGGCTACGCTAAATACTGGCCCGACAGAGTGAAATATATGGGTACGGATAAGAGAGGCAGCGAGGCTGTAAAAGATCTTCATTTCCCCGGTCTACATCCACAAGCTGCAAAATGGCTGGTGGAGAAACGTAACATAAAGTCGATTGGGCTAGACACCCCAAGCATAGACTACGGTCAGTCTCAGTTATTTGAAAGTCACCGAATTCTATTTAAAGAAAATATCCCGGCATTCGAAAATGTGGCCAATTTGGATAAACTACCAGCCATAGGGGCAATTATAATCGCTTTACCTATGAAAATTAAAGGCGGCAGCGGAGGCCCTCTTAGAATTATTGCAATGCTTCCAGAAGAAAACAGTAAGGAGTAAACATGAGCCAAGAAAAACCCAGGAGCAAACAAAAAAACATTTCCGATATAGCTAAAGAAGCCGGCCTTTTAATTCCAGTGTTTGTAACTTCTTCAGTTTGGGATAATTGGATTACGCCCGATCAAAAGAGCATAGAAGAAGGGGAAGACGAGAAAACCAGAGCCACCAATGTCATCAATAAGTTCTTATATTTTATGAGGGTTCACCGTCAGACAAACAGATCTAATCTAATTTATTTCCCTGTAAATCTAAAAAAGGATGGGAAAGAAGAGGATGTTCAGCTCATGTCTCACCTTGGTCCTCTTGACGAAGGAGATAACCGGCCATGTATTACTATTATGACCCCTGAGGAATATGAATCAGAAGCGGCTCATTAAATATTTTCTCTCTTATCTTATACTAAAGTATTTTGCAGGAATTTGGACTCTCTATCTCTAACTTAACACCAAATATATCTTTGAAATAATGTATAATAATCTTATCAAGGTTTGGTTATGAAACATAAAGAAATATATTTTGATAACAACGCCACAACAAGGCCGCTGCCTGAAGTCCGTGAAGAAGTATTAAAGGTAATGGATAGTGAATTCGGCAACCCTTCAAGCGCTCATTCTGCAGGTAGGCGCGCGCGGGGGTATATAGACCAAGCCAGAAAACAACTTGCAGAACTTATAGGATCAGATACGTCCAAGATAACCTTCACCGGATCAGGGACCGAAGCCAATAACATGGTCTTTTACTCCCGCACTAGAGATAAAAAAGACGGATGCCAAATACTTACTACAACAGTTGAACACTCTTCGATACGGAAAATGTGTAATTTTCTCAAATTAAACGAGGTTCTAGTAAACACACTGGAAGTTAGTCCGGATGGCTTAATAGATTTAGACGAATTAAGAAAGGCTATCAATGATAGCACCTCACTTGTTTCCGTACAGTGGGTAAATAATGAAACCGGAGTTATACAACCTATTTCAGAGATAGGGAAAATTTGCACTGAAATGGGCGTACCTTTCCATACTGATGGGGCCCAGGCAACGGGTAAAATAGACATGAATATACAAGAATTACCAATTGATTTTTTCTCTCTCACGGGGCATAAGTTCCACTCTCCTCAAGGTATAGGGGCTATATACTGCAAGGACCGGTTTTTACTTGCGCCGATGTTATTCGGGGGATTTCAGGAAGAGGGATTTCGCCCCGGAACGGAAAATGTCCCCGGCATAACGGGCATGGGAAAAGCAGCAGAAATTAGGCGAAAAAATTTTCCGGAGCTTATATCCAAGATGAAGGACCTGCGAGATAGATTTGAGGCAATGGTACTCGACTTCGTGCCCGAATCAAAAGTAAACGGCAACATAAAAAAACGGGTGTGTAATACATCTAATATCAGGTTTGTGGGGATCGATGGACGCAGACTGGTAAAGGAGCTTGATCAATACGGCGTAAGGTGCTCACAGAGCTCGGCATGTACCAATTATGAGACCGCCCCTTCATATGTATTATGCGCTATGGGTCTCACTGAAGAAGAAGCGTACTCCAGTATTCGCTTTAGCTTCTCAGTAGAAAACACATATGACGAAATTGACAGCGTGGTTAAAATAATAAGAGAACTTACAGAAAAACAATAAATCGAAGCTCCTCTAAATTCTCTCTAACTCTGGAAGCCGGTTATTACTTGCCCTGCCCTGAAGCTCATACACTAACCAGTTGCTTATTCGAAAATCAGATTTAACCCTCCAGAATAAAAGGAAGAGTTAAATGGAAACAGCAAAGAAAAACATTCTAATTTCAGGCCTTCCCGGAATAGGAAAAACCACCCTAATAAAAAAGATTTGCCAAGAAATACAGGATAGACATCCAGTCGGTTTCTACACAGAAGAAATAAGACTGGGGGATCTGAGGAAAGGATTCCAGCTAATTAATTTAAACGGGAACAGGTCTATCCTGGCCCATATATTAATCGAAAGCCCATACCACATTGGCAAATACAGAGTCGACATAAAGGCGTTTGACGAATTCCTTGACTCACTGGATCTTGAGCGACATAAAGATAGCCCCATAATCATCGATGAGATTGGAAAGATGGAGTGCTTATCAGGCAAGTTCGTAAAAATGATATGGGATATACTGGACTCTGATAATAGGGTTATAGCAACAATCTCTCATACAGACGGCGGAATTAAAGGGAAAATAAAACAAAGAGAAGATGTGAAATTATTTAAAATGAATCTGGACAATAGAGATTCCCTACTTAGTGAAATTCTAGAGATAGTAAAAGCATCTAACTAATTTTTGTTCAATTGATTTCATCAAAAAAACAACCCTTCTTTATACCAAATCCATATCTCCAATGCAACTTGTTGCTAATTAGAGATATCTAATTTAAAGATTGTGATCATCCCAAACAATTGCTTGCCGAGCATTTAAAATTAACCTAGACCGAACTGACAGGGGAGATTTGATGCCAACCTCTAAAACTGAAAGGAGAATCAATCAAAACCAGAGCAATCACTGAGACATTGGTCATTAAAGTCTCTACACTCAAACATGCATTTAGTTTTCTTTTAGCTCTTGGCTCCGCCGCCCATATAAACACTGCAATTCGCATCGCAATCCAATTTTTTATATTTACATTGTTCGGCACAAGGCTTGTCACTCAATGGATTTGGCCTCAAAGTAGGGCGAGGAGTCGGATTAACACACCGATTCTTGCAATCTTCAAGTCCCTCGCTACACTCTTTCCTGCAGACTGACTTCTTCTCACTTTTAACGCCCCCACCTGTATATTTAGTGCATATCTCGTTACAGTCTTTCGCTTTAAACTCACATGCACCTTCGCATGGTTTATCGTGATAACGCTCTGGCTTGAGCGTTGGTCGTGGGGTAGGATTAACACACCTTTCATTGCATTCTTCAAGCCCTTTTCCACATTCTCTTTTACACTCTCTTCTTTTTTCGCCCTTAGCCCCCCCAACAATTTGAGAACAAGACAGTTCACAATTCTTCCTGCTCTGTGTACATCTGTCCGGACAGGAAACAGCATCATCTGACTTGGAATCCTCTTCTGCTTGGTTACTAACAACAAAACCTAGGAATATTAATATCAATATATTTAGTACTAAGAGTTTTCTCATATACATATGACCCGCTAACTAACTTTCAAATCTACCTGTGATTTTGAATAATCATATACCGGTTTCCCCCCTACGCTATTAATTTTATAATTCAATTCTTGTTACATGCTAAGGCTTTCGTTATAATTTGTGCCCATGTCCTTAGAGAAACTTAAGAGTGATGCCAGGGCAATATTTGATGCAGGGCTCAAAGCAGTAGATCCCATAAACGCAGTTAAAAGACAATTAAAACGAGATAACAATATATTAGAGCTTCAAGGGCAGAAATATAATCTCACCGAGTACGAGAATATATACGTTATAGGTATGGGCAAAGCGGCTGCATCTATGGCTCAAGGTGTAGAAGAAGTGATCGGAGATGAAATTACATCAGGTGTAATTAATGTTAAATACGGGCATACGGCTCCTCTCCGGGCAATTAAAATCAAAGAAGCCGGTCATCCGGTACCTGACGAAGCTGGACTTATAGGCACTAAAGAGATTATAGACCTCCTTAAAGGAACCGGCGAGAACGACCTTGTTATTTGTGTAATTTCGGGCGGAGGGTCAGCACTTTTGCCGCTTCCTGCTGGCAATATCAAACTTGAAGAGAAACAAGCCGTTACACAATCACTCCTCGATTGCGGAGCGACTATTCACGAGATTAACGCTATACGTAAACAAATCTCTGCCGTTAAGGGTGGACGTTTAGCAAAACTTGCATACCCTTCCACTCTAATCTCACTTATTCTTTCAGATGTAATTGGAGATGATCTTGACGTAATTGCTTCAGGACCCACAGTTCCCGATACTCATACGTTTCATGATTGCAGAGGTATCATAGACAAATATAAGTTGAGAAACAAAGTGCCGGAATCAATTATTGCTTATGTAGAAAAGGGATGTTCGGGAGAAGTGGAAGACACACCCAAATCTGAAGATCCCGCATTCAAGCGTACTCAAAATGCTATTGTAGCAAGTAATATACTGGCCATTTTAGCAGCAAAGAAAAAAGCTGAAGAACTAGGCTATAACACTCTGATCCTTTCCACTTTTATTCATGGAGAGACTGAGGAAGTTGCCAAGGTTCACACAGCTATAGCAAAAGAAATAACTTCGTCCGGAAATCCTGTCAAAAAACCTGCCTGCCTAATTTCAGGAGGAGAAACTACTGTGACTATCGAAGGGGGAGGCTATGGGGGTAGAAACCAGGAATTCGTATTAGCCGCCGCATTGGATATAGACGGACTAAATAATGTTGTAGTACTTAGCGGAGGAACTGACGGTACTGACGGACCTACAGATGCAGCCGGGGCTTTTGCTGACGGAACAACAATACAAAGGGCAAGCCAATTAGGCCTAGATGGGTATGAACTATTATGTGATAATGACTCCTACAACTTTTTTAAGCCTCTTAGCGATCTTCTAATTACAGGTCCGACTAACACAAATGTTATGGATTTAAGGGTTTTACTAATTTCTTAGCAAATAAGGCTGTTAGCAAAAAAGTACAACTTAAACTTTGAGTCCGCTTAAGAAACTAACCTGGGATAAAAGTTCTTCTTTTGTAACAGACAAGATGTCGAAACTTTTATTATGTGTTATCAGTAGAATATTTTCAGCGATGAGTCTCTCACTATTTTTAACCCAATACACGCAAACTATCATTTCAAGTCCGCTTGGATGTCTAACCATTATAGAAGAGTACTTTTCGATACCCGTTATGAGCGGGCCGTCTGAAACAATCTTGACTTCATATCCGCCAACAGCGTCGTAATCATTAATTAAGGTTTCAAATACAGGAATGACAATGTTTTTAAAAACTTCATCTACTCTATCACCCATTTCCCAATTTGAATCCTGACTCATGATTTTCACCAATATCAAGCAAGGTCTATTGCATATTTTTTTAAGTCCTCGAGTGATATAACCTCCAAAGCCGACTCGTGAGTTGAGGTTAGAAATACATGGGGAGCCATGCCATTTTCCATTGATTCTCTCCACCTAAGTGCGCACAGACACCATCTGTCACCGGGTTTCAAGCCGGAGAAGTCAAAATCCGGATTTGGAGTTGAAAGATCATTGCCTTTGGTTTTTGAAAATTCTAAGAATTCCTTACTTACCTCAACACATACAACGTGCATACCCAAATCGTCCGGACCTGTCCGGCAACAGCCGTCACGGTAAAACCCTGTCATTGGCGATGTACAGCAAATTCCTAATTCCTGACCAAATACGTTTTTCTCTACTGGCATATTAATTTCTCCACTAACTGCTGACTTGGTAATTAGATGTACTTTAACATATCTGGATGTATTATTTAGAGCGTTCCCAAAATAGAATTAATTTCACATATACCCCGTTATTGGTTACCTGGCATTTCCCACGAATGATCCATATTTTCTTCCAATTCTTCCTCATCTGAACCTAACAGGTCCTGGATTTTTCTAAAGCAGTATGAGCAAACAGAACAAGAATTTTATTTGCAACTTTTTTACTCATTGTTATAAATTAATCCTTTATTAGATCAGAGGATCAGAGTTTGATCGTTGGTTTGTAGTTGACTTTTGTTTCAATAGTTTTATTTTGTTTATTATAGGGTTTATTAAAGGCGGTGTTTATGGAGACACGCTTTGGATAAGAACATCTTATTCGAGCAATTCGAACCACAAATGTTAAGCCATATGGACTCAGCGTATAACTTGGCCAGGTGGATCACCGGACACGATCAAGACGCGGAGGACGTTGTACAGGAAGCTTACATAAGAGCGTTCAGGGGTTTTGAAAAATATACAGATATAAACAGCTTGAGCTGGATACTTACAATAGTAAGAAATACATCCTATAGCTGGATGAAGAGCAAACATGACTATAAGCATTTGATAGAATTTGATGAATCTGTACACAGCTCGAGTAACGAACCTAGTTTTATTATTGAGCGCAATCAGGCATTAAGACAAGATAAAATTCTTAACACAAGCAATAATAAAGACATAATCCATAAGGCTCTTAGAGAAATGCCTCTAATTTTTAGAGACGTAATAGTACTTCATGAAATTGAGGGGCTATCCTACAAAGAAATAGCTGATATTGTTGGCATTCCGGTTGGCACGGTTATGTCAAGACTTTCCCGTGGAAGGAGACGGCTACAAAAAACGTTATCGAATCGCTCGAACAGGAGACACCAGAGTGAGTTGTAGTACCGTTAGGGGAATTTTGTACAACTATATTAGTACCTTTGTAGACGGTGAACTATCAGATACAGATATGGCAGCTGTAGAAAAGCATTTTGAAGCTTGTGCTCATTGTGCAAATGAACGTTTTGAAATCGTCCAGATGAACAACAGGCTGCAATCTGAATTTGCATATTCTTCACCCTACGGATTAAAAGATGATAGAAAAAACAAACTAAGCAAATCATTGGAAAGCAAAGTAATTCATAAGAAAAGTGAGTTTTCTTGGAGATGATTGAGTTATGTCGTTCCACCCGTAGTTACTGGTGCAGCAGCGATTTTCCTAATTATTGCGTTGCTCCCTCATTTTCAACAAAAAAGCAATATGGAAGTTGAAATAGTATCTGCACATGTTCGCTCCTTGATGGAAGACAATCTAACTCACGTTGATACATCAGACACTTATACAGTTAAACCTTGGTTCAACGGTAAAATAGATTTCGTAGCAAAAGCGAAGGATTTAAGTCAAAACGGATTTGTTTTAAAAGGAGCAAGGCTAGATTATGTAAATAGACGTAATGCAGCATCAATTGTTTATCAAATACAAGATCTATACTGCTCCCCATTAAGAACGAAGTATAGTTAAGTTGGTAAAATGCTTTGTAAAAGGCATAAAGGGGAGCTATGAAACGAAGGAGTTGGATTCTAAAACTAAGACCAAGATAGTACTCGAAGGTTTATCTGGCAGACCAGTATCAGAGATATGTAACGAGTACGGAATACACCAGAATCAATACTACCTCTGGCGTGATAAGTTCTTATCTGAAGCTCATAAAGCCTTTGATTCTAAGAAAGATACTAGTGAATTAGAACTACTACGCAAAAAGAATAAAGAACTAACCCAAATAATAGGCTCACTTACTGTTGAATTATGACCTGCCCCCCTATAATAGGTCCATGTGTTAAGTTATT
>Ga0209013_10004950_pt1 | contig 11590 bp, 12 predicted proteins | sample Cruoilmetagenom2_FD_187291 | JGI IMG/M metagenome (GOLD analysis project Ga0209013, IMG submission 187291) | Oil polluted marine microbial communities from Coal Oil Point, Santa Barbara, California, USA - Sample 2 (SPAdes) (version 2) | ecosystem: Environmental > Aquatic > Marine > Oil seeps ...
AGAATACATTTGGTTGGATGGGCACGAACCAACTCAGGAACTAAGAAGCAAAACCAAGATTGAAGAAGACTTCAGTGGTAAATTAGAGGACTGCCCATTATGGTCTTTTGATGGAAGTTCTACAGAACAGGCAGAAGGTGATTCTTCAGATTGTCTTTTGAAACCTGTCGGTATTTATCCAGATCCGCAAAGAGCTAATGGATTTTTAGTAATGGCAGAAGTGTTAAATGCAGATGGAACAGCGCATGTGTCGAATCATCGTGCTAAAATTGATGATGATGATAATGACTTCTGGTTCGGATTTGAACAAGAATACTTTTTAATGGATACTGAAACGGATTTACCTCTTGGGTTTCCACGTGGTGGATTTCCAGGACCTCAAGGTAAATATTACTGCTCCGTAGGTGGAAGGTACACCTGGGGGAGAGACTTTGTAGAAGAGCATATGGATATGTGTATCGCAACTGGAATTAATTTTGAAGGTATAAACCAGGAAGTTGCGCCAGGACAATGGGAATTTCAGTGTTTTGCAAAAGGTGCCAAAAAAGCGGGCGATGAGATCTGGATAGCGCGTTATCTACTGAATCGCCTAAGCGAAAAATATGGTTATTACATAGAATTACATCCAAAACCTGTTAAAGGCGATTGGAATGGTAGTGGAATGCACGCAAACTTTTCCAATACTACTTTAAGAACATGTGGCTCTAAAGAAATATATGAAAGAATTTGTGAGGCTTTCAGACCAGTGGCTCTTGACCATATAGACGTTTATGGTGCTTTTAATGATGAAAGACTTACAGGCTTGCACGAAACAGCATCTATTAAGGATTTCAGTTATGGGGTTTCAGACAGGGGTGCCTCAATCAGAATTCCAATTATAACTGTCGAAAAAGGATGGAAAGGATGGTTAGAAGACAGAAGACCAGCTTCTAATGGAGATCCGTATAAAATAGCAGGTAGAATTATCAAAACGGTAAAATCAGCAAATATAGAAGCTGTAGCTAACTAATTTTCAGAATTATTTTTATAAAGCCGCCTTTGAGGAATTAAAGGCGGTTTTTTAATTATCTATAGTCTTTAAAGGGGTATTCATCCATAATTCGGAGAAATCGTCTGGTTTAACAATAGGCTGGTTTTTAAAAATAGGCCTGTCCTTTTTCATATACAGACTGTCTGCAGGACCTCTGACATTTGGTTTTACCTGCTGGACAAAAAATTCCCTAAACTGATTAAAATAAATATAAGTTGGTGCATTTATTTCGTTACCCTCTGCATCAACAATATTCCTGGCATCAAAGGAAAATAAATTAGCATCTATCATATTGTCTTTATTCCGGGAAGTATTCAATTCTTTAAAGAAAGACAACCTTTCATCAACATTACTAAAATTAGGGTATATGTATGCCTGATTTTTATTTATTATAATCTCCTTTAATTTCATCTTTTTACCCTTATAAATTAAAGAATAATTGTTCTTTATTAGGGCTGATTGCTTTTCAGGTTCCTTGTTAAACACTACTACAAAACATAGTTTTTTCGAATCCATCAACATTTCCTCCACTTTAAATTTAGGAGGCTTCCTTAATCTGAAGGAATTATTAAAAGAAATATAGTTTAAAAACATTTTAGTATCAACTCGTTGATACTCGGTGATGACTTCAAAAATCAGTTGTCCTTTAGTCACATTATTATTTCCATTATTGGCAACTGTGGTTTTTAATTTATCATAAAGGGCGTACTCCATTTTATGAATGGCGAAATCTCTTTGGGAAATGTATAAAGTACCATAGGCCAAATAACGCATGTCCTCCTTTCTAAATCTAATTGCATAAAGGCTTTCACTGGCTAAATAGGTATCCGGTCCTTTGGAAAAAGTGTGATTTTTAATGAAATCATATTTTAAACGATGCACAAAAGAGTACGAATCAATGTCATAATTTCGCAAGGCATCATGGATTCGCAAAATGGTAAATTCATTACCCCCATAATTCCTTAAAAATGCTTTATCTATGACCTTTACACCACTTTTATAATTATAGGGCTTTTCGGCTATAGTATCCCTCTCAAAATCCCTGTTTTCCCGGTAATCATATATGCGTACTGAAGTGGATTCATTATCGGACTCATCAAAACCTTCATCAAAAACCCCTAAAATAGCCTCATTAAGGTTGATATATTGATTTTGTTTTTTTTGATAATCCCGATAATAACCAACTGTTGAAAAAGAATTCAGAGGGTAATTCCCAGGAATTCCTTCTATGGCCTTTTTAACAATCCTTTTTGCAGAGAGCCTCTTCTTTTTTCTATTTGTGACTATTACTTCCTGGAGTTCTATAGTCTTGGGAAAAAGCCTTATTATGTTTATTTCTTCCGTAGCTAATTCCGAAATTAGTATGTTCTGCTCCATGAAACCCATTGAGGTAATCTCAAGTATTTCGCCTATTTCTTTAAATTCCAAGGGTATAGCAAACCCGCCATCATCATTGGAGATCACACCTATGGCTTTGTTCTCAATTCGTATCGTGGCAAAAGAGACAGGTTTTTTAGTTTCAGCATCTATGATTTTTCCATATATAAACTCTGACTGCTGTGCCCAGCTAACGGAAGTATAAAAACCTATAAGGATATAAAAGACCAGAAGTAATCTTACCCTCATAAAAATTTAAATTTTTAATGGCACCCTTAGGACAATGTAAAATACAAAAACAAAATGTAAAGGGAAAGTAAAATAATTCCGTCGCGCCAACCAAGCCGGAGGCCTTTGGGTATAAATACTAATGGAAGAATAACAAAGGAAATACCAAGCATCCACCAGATGTCATTGGTTAAAAGCCCCTGGTCTATTACATAGATTGGGGTTATCATGGAGGTAATACCCAGGACCGCCAATAAATTAAAAATGTTAGATCCAATAAGGTTTCCAACTGAAATCGCTTTTTCCTTTTTAATTATAGCTATAATAGAAGCGGCCAGTTCCGGGATACTTGTCCCTACTGAAACTACTGTGATTCCAATGATTCTTTCGCTAACCTCATAGAAAGTAGCCATGCCTACGGCACCCATTACCAATAATTCTGACCCCCCCCAAAGGGCTACTCCCCCCAATCCAAGGAAAAGCAGTGCTTTATAAAGTGCCAGTGGTTTGTCATCCTCACGAGCATCATCTACAACAGCTGTTTTCTGATAGCGAAGTAAAAAAATTAAAAACAGAAATAGAAAAAGAAGCATAATTCCGCCTTCATAGCGCTGTAATGCACCGTCGAAATAAATAAAACCAAAAAATAAAAAAGTCGCGGCCATCATCACCGGCCAGTCTGTAATATAGAAAGCCTTGCGCACATCAATGTTGCCCAGTACTATAATAATTGCCAATACTAATCCCAGGTTTGCAATATTGGATCCAACTACATTGCCCAGCGCCAGGTCCGGAAAACCATCTATGGCGGCGTTTATGCTAACTATAAGTTCCGGTGCTGAGGTAGCAAAAGACACAATGGTCATACCTATAATAATCCTGGATATGTTCAAACGCAATGAAAAAGCTACCGCTGACTTCAACAGCCAATTACCCCCCAGAACTAATAGAGCCAAGCCAAGAGCAATAAGCAATAAATTGAACATCTTAAAAATTTTAGCAAATATAGCAGAATACACCCGGAACAGGGCTGTACACAACATTAAATTAATACCGTCTTTTGGACAATTGAAGGATGATTTATTATCCTTAGATAATGTCTGAGAATTGAATTATTAACCCAATAAAAACTTAAAAAATAGTTAAATAACTATAAATGTAGTTGCTTAACTAGATTATTAGTAATATGTTTGATTAAAATTAATCGCATCATGCAGAGACTTACCAATAAGGAAGAGGAAATAATGAAAATCCTCTGGAGATTAGAAAAGGCATTTGTAAAGGAAATCAGGGCTGAATTGAAGGGCGATAAGCCACATTACAATACTTTATCTACAATAGTCCGCAACCTGGAGGAGAAGAATTACGTTTCTCATGAAGCATTTGGCAATACCCACCGCTATTATCCTTTGGTCACCAAAGAAAATTACCGAAAACGCTTTATTTCTAACACCCTTGTAGATTATTATGACAATTCCTATAAAAGCATGGTGTCTTTTTTTGCCAGGGAGCAAAAGATTTCGATTGATGAACTTAAGGAAATAATAGAATTAATTGAAAAAAAAGACTAGATGGAAGCTATAATGATATATCTTTTAAAAGCCTCGGGAATACTCGTTCTATTTTATTTCGTCTACCAGGTATTTCTTAAAAAGGAAACCTTTTTCCGGGTAAACCGCCATTTTTTACTAATCGGGGTAATAGCTGCCTTTGTTTGCCCTTTTATCGTAATTAATAATTATGTAGAAATTACAGCGACTCCTTTTATTACAGCTAATACCTCAGTTAAAAATTCCTCTTTTGAAATAAGTCAGCCCTTAATTAATTGGCTGGATTTAGTTTATTTAGTTTATGGTATAGGTATGTTTTTACTTGGACTTAAGTTTATTCTGCAAATCTTCGCTATAAGGAAGGTGATTCACTCGAACAAAATTATTAAAAAGGATGGTTACGTTTATATAGAAACTAATAAGGACATTGCCCCTTTTTCGTTTTTCAGGTATATTTTTTATAACCCCGTTAAATTCGAGGAGCTGGAACTTGAAGCAATCTTAAAACACGAGCGGGCTCATAGTTCCCAGCAACATTCCCTGGACTTACTGTTGGCCCATCTGCTTACCATAGTTATGTGGGCAAATCCATTCAGCTGGTTATATAAAAAAAACATTGAACAAAATCTTGAGTTTTTAGCAGACGATACGGCCATACAAAGTGTTGTCTCCAGCAGGGCATATAAATACGCTTTGCTTAAAGTATCCGGAAATCACTTTTTTACACCAATCACAAATAATTTTTACAGTTCATTAATCAAAAAACGAATAGTCATGTTACACAAATCAAAATCACACAAAAGAAACTTGCTTAAAATGGCACTAATCCTGCCGGCCCTGGCCGTATTCCTAATAAGTTTTAACACACATACGGTCTACCTACCGAAGATAGAAACTAATACCAGTTCTGCCTTTATAACCGCAGAAGGCCTTAAAACCATTGAAATCCTGATAAATAAGGATACTACAAATGAAGAATTGGAGGAAATTAAAAAAGATTTATCCTCCAAGGGAATAGATTTCTCCTACACCGTTGTGCATAATGAGAATAAAGAGATTATAGAGCTAGAAATTGATATGCGCTCTAAGAAGAAAGACGGGAAAAAATTCAGAGGATCCTCTTCATTCGACAATAATGGAAAGCCAATTGATCCCATAACTATTGTTTATGATGAAGATAACAACTCCTTTTTTATGGGAGACAAAAAGTCCAAGCATAAAGTTATACACGAAGATACCGATATTAATACCTGGGTCTACAGCGACAATGAAGAGCATAAGCACATTGAAATAAAAGTGAATGATGGAAAGGAAATAATTATTGTAAATGGTAAAGAAGTTTCCCGCGAAGCCTTTGAGGAAATAGAGGAAGAAGATAAGATGCATGGTAAACATGTACGGATAAAGCAAAAACACTTAGCCGGTGACCATACCAACGTAATTATAGTAAAGGATACCGATGATGAAGATGACATTGAAGTAATTAGTGAAGATGGGAATGGATTTTTCTTTATTGATACGGAAGATGACGAAGTTCAACTTTATATTATTGACGGAAAAGAAGGCAGCAAAGAAGATGTTAAATCTGTATCTCCCAATAAGATTGAATCCATAAATGTTTACAAAGGTGATAAGGCAGTTGAAAAGTATGGTAAAAAAGCAAAAGATGGGGTAATAGAAATTAAAACCAAAAAGGAGAACTAGCTCCTGAAAGTACCTAAACTAAATATTTATATACTTAAAATACCGATCACATTTCTGATCGGTATTTTTTTATTGCACAACGGAATTGCCCAAATTGGCTTTTATTGAACCAAAAAGTGCCTTGCAATTCCAAAAAAGTTAAAAATACCCCCTACAATTATTACTAATTATAAGTTTAACAAGCATTTATACTTAATATTTGAAACTTTGCACAAGGGACAGTTAATAAATTTATAATATAACTCATTATTTTACTTACAATAGTGTATGCAATTGCATTAATTTTTAACAATTTGCTTGGAGAGGGGGTATGAATTCCAATATCTTCGATCTATAATTAAAAGGAAATAATTTTTAAACGTATAAAACCAGTTATGATTACAATTGCCAAAATTATAATATTTGTCATAGTATCCTTGATTCTTATAATATCCTAAACAGAATTAAAGGGGTATCTTTTATAAAAAAATGAACGCTTTATGCGTTCATTTTTTTTATTTTTTAGGTACTATCTTTACAAAAAGTAACGCATGAAAAAAGCACTCTTTAGGCTTCTTGCCAAGATTAACAAACTGATATTACCTTCCTTTACTAAAAAGAGATTAGATCTTTCCAAAGCCTCTAAGTACCAAATGGCCATTATTGGTTGGCGTTACTTTGTTACTACCAATGCCCTGGATTAAAAACTTACCAATGATTTAGTCTGGTAACCCTCTAATTTAGCCGCACCATTAAGTTTAAGTAACTCCAGTAAAAAATTACATTGTATTACTTTTCCTCCCAGTGCTTCCACCAATTCACAAGTAGCCTTTGCAGTCCCGCCTGTGGCTAAAACATCATCATGTATAATTACGTTTTCTCCGGGCTGAATACTGTCTGCATGCATTTCCAGAGTATCTTTCCCATATTCAAGCGAATAGGTTCTGCTGATCTTATCCGAAGGCAATTTTCCCGATTTTCGCACAGGAACAAATCCGGCATTTAATCGTGATGCAAGGATTGGAGCAAAGAAAAAACCCCTGCTTTCCATTCCAACAACCTTATCTACTTTCATATCACCAATCATTTTTAGCATGGCATCTGCCGCCGCCTGCAATGCAGTTGCTTCTTTTAAAAGGGGGGTAATATCCTTAAAGTTCACCCCTTTCTCAGGAAAATCATGAATATCTCTGATGTAATTTTTAAAATCCATTTATTTGATTGCTAGTAATTTTGCCTTAAATGTAAAAAGAAATATATTTGCAGCCCCTTTGGGAAACATAATATATTTGGCCTCGTAGCATAACTGAATAATGCACTTGATTACGGCTCAAGAGATTACAGGTTTGAATCCTGTCGAGGTCACTTAAAGCAGAAAGTCCATTACGCGAGTAATGGATTTTTTCATTTTAGAAACGTCAAAAACTAAAGGTTTTTGTAAGTGAATTAAAATGGAAAATCAACTGCGCCAGCAGCTGGTCTTTCTATTTTCAAAAAGGAGTTCAAAGGAAAACCGTAGGTAATCCTGTCAAGGTCACGAATAAACCACAAAAAAGTGGAAATACAAGCGAGTTTCAAAAAGGAGCTCGCTTCTTTTTTGATAAATACATGTTTCTAAGTTTAAATAATAGAAGACAATTAATCCTGAAGATAAAACTTTTTTATTGTGCTGTAGACATTTGGTTTAATCTGGATTAATTTAATGAAATTCTTTTCCAGGCTTACATTAATAACAGCCATAATATCCATGATCGACAATCCAAATAGATAGACTTTCATTTCTTTGGATAAATAGGAATCTAAGTGCATTTTATCCAAGTAAATTATATTTGAACGGATATCTTTTGTAATTAAGGCCATCCATTCTAGTTTTACGATTATGAGAAGAAGATCCAAAATTATCAGCTTTGTACTAACACTTGGAAGTGCTTTTGTTCTTTTTATGTCATTCATGGTAGTTACCAATATTATCTAGGCTACTTCCGGTCATATCAATCTAATTGGTATCTTTGATCTACCAATATGCTCCAAATCCATGTTAGTTTTACTATCATGATCTTAAAACCTAAAAAATGCCTAAAAGCACCAGAAATTTAGCAATTGCCTTGATCTTGGTTATCTTGGGCTTTGGTATTGGCATATACCTTCAAGATTTAAAGCATCAGGAAAGTACGGCTGCAGCCTGGGAAGCCAACCGGTTTAATGTAGCAAAATTCCACAGGATACTACGATATAATTCAGATATGAATATGGCCAACTGGGAAGCAATGAAAGATAGCATTTCACAGCAATTAGACTCATTGGTGATCCTAAGATTCAGGAAGGAAATGGACAGCCTCAACGCCCTAAAGAATCAAAACCCATAAGAGTCTCTTAAATTCTTAAGCAATACAAAAGGCAGAATTAAGTATATATTTCCTGAATTTCCTTTTTATATTTCTCCCTAATCACACGTCTTTTGAGCTTTAATGTTGGCGTTAGTTCAGCCACAGCATCATCTTCGTGAACAGGCAGCCAAACGGCTGGGACCAACCGGAATTTCTTTATTTGTTCTATATGACTGAATTCCGGATTGTATTTATCAATCACTTTTTGATATTTCGCGATAATTCTATCCTGCATTACCATGTCCTCCATATTGGTCCACTTAATATTTTTATGCATACACCAGTTCTTTAACCCATCCTCAGAGGGAACAATTAGCGCAGAAACAAATTTTTGTTTATCCCCAATAACCATGATCTGATCAATAACAAAATTTTCCTTTATCCTGTTTTCAATAGGTGCAGGGGCCACATATTTACCGCCGGAAGTTTTCAACAACTCCTTCTTCCTGTCAGTTATTTTTAAAAAATCCTTGCCATTCGAACCTTTTATCAATTTTCCAATATCCCCGGTGCAGAACCATCTTCTGCCATCAATTTCTTTAAATACCTTAGCATTTATCTCAGGTTTTTTATAATAACCCGACATAACATTAGGCCCAATAGCAAGTATTTCACCTTCGTCTTCATTATATTCCCCTGACGACCTATCTATATATAGCTCTACCCCTTTGATAGCATAGCCTACCGTGCCAATAATGGCTCCCCCCGGTTCAGTACTATTAACAGTTAAGGTAGGAGAGGTTTCTGTTAACCCATATGCCTCCCTTATATTAATGCCTGCAGCGCAAAAAACGCGAATTATCTTCAAGGGGCAAGGAGCTGAGCCCGTAATAATCAGACGTACATTTCCCCCCAGGGCTTCACGCCATTTGCTGAAAATCAATTTATCTGCGATCCCCCATTTTATTTTATTAATAGGAGATAGATTTTGATCCAGCTCATAATTATCTGTTAAGCGAAGTGCCCAAAAGAAAAGTGCCTTTTTTACTCCTGTTAAAGCCAGGCCTTTATTGTAGATCGCTTCATATACTTTTTCAAGCAGTCTTGGAACTGTCGTAAAAACCACCGGTTTCACCGATGCCAGATCACCGTCCGGCCCACTCAGGCTATCGGTTCCACAAAAATATATGCTGGCAGCCTTGTTAAACCAGGCGAAAGAAACCGCTCTTTCATAAATGTGGCATAACGGCAGAAAACTCAGCACCTTTTCACCGGGATCAATTGGTGCTATTGGTGCAGTTTCAAGTATAGCATGCATGATATTACTATTTGTTAGCATGACACCTTTAGGATTACCGGTTGTTCCGGACGTATAAATTATAGTAATCAGATCTTCTCCCGTTAATCGCCCCTTAATTTCCTCCACTTTGCTTAAACCTTCACTGTCCAAAATTTCCTCCCAATAGGGCCTTCCTTCAGCTTTGTCAAAAGTGTAGATATTTTCTAAACTCGGAATATTCTTTCCTGCTAAGGACAGTTTGTCATAAAGATCAAGACCTCCGCAAAATGCTGCCTTTACTTCCGCTTCATTCAGGATATATTCATACTCCGAAATACTAATGGTTGGGTATAATGGAATACTTATAAGTCCGGCCATTTGCAGCGCAAAATCCATAATTACCCATTCGGGCCTGTTTTTATAGATTACCATCGCTACCTTATCTCCGGGCTTCAGGCCTAATTTTAGCAAACCGGAAGCAGCTTGTTCCGAATAATTTTTTACATCCTCTGTGCTATAGGACTTCCAGTTACCTTTAGAATCCCGGGCACTTAAGGAAGCTTCAAGTGGGTTGCTGTTTAATTGATGGTAAAGAAGATCAAAAAGTCTGGTCATTGGTTTGTTATTTTAGGTTTGGTATTGGTATATTTATTAAATCCGCCTTTATCCGAGAATCATTAGTCAACTTTAAAATTAAAAAAATTACTCGAACATCAAACTAATAAATTCGGCCACACAGGCTGGTTTATCAGAACCGTCTAGCTCCACCACACAATTCCAGGTAATTTTTAATCCTTTATCCCCGTAATCTTCAATTTTTTGAATAGTACAGATTAACCTGAGCTGATTATCTACTAAAACAGGGCTTGGAAAGCGTACTTTATTTAATCCATAATTTATACCCATTTTGGCAGATTTAACTAACAAAACATCTTTTAAAAGTTTAGCTAAAAGTGCAAGTGACATAAAACCATGAGCCACCGGCTTTTTAAAAGGTGAATATTTTTCTGCTTTTTCAACATCGATATGTATCCACTGGAAATCCATGGTGGCTTTGGCAAAGTCATTAATCATTTCCTGGGTCACCGTAAGCCAATCTCCCGCCGGTAATCTTTGACCTTCTATTTCTCGAAAGTCAGCAAAATTCTCTAATTCTAATTTGGCCATATTAATTATCTTGAAGTTCCACCATCTATTGTAAGGCATATCCCCGAAACAAAGCGCGCCTCATCAGATGCCAGATAGAGATAACCATAGGCTATATCTAAAGGTTGAGCTACAGTGCGCAAGGGAATGCTTTCTTTAATTTTAGCAAAATGTTCTTCCGGAATCTTATCTACCATATCGGTCATTGTAAAACCGGGTGCTATGGCGTTGGCGGTTATGCCATACTTGCCAAATTCCATCGTCCAGGTCTTTGCCATGGCAATAACACCTGCTTTGGTGGCTGCATAGTTCGTCTGTCCAAAATTACCCCTTAAACCTACATTGGAGGCGGCGCTTACAATCCTTCCATACGTATTGGCCTTCATATATGGTACTACAGCCTGTGTACAGATAAAGACTCCTTTCAGATTGACATCAATAACGGCGTCCCATTCTTCTTCACTCATTTTTTCGAGCGTTCTGTCTCTTGTGATTCCCGCATTATTAATAAGGATATCTATTTTACCATATTTATCATTTACTTTTTTGAAAAGCCTTTCTACTGCAGGTTTATCGGTTACAGAAACCTGATGATACTCCGCTTTTCCCCCGGTCTCATTTATGTTATCAGCTACCTTCTGTCCTTGCGGTAACAGGTCCATAATAATTACCGTTGCACCCTCTTTTGAAAAGAGTTCGGATATGGCCTGCCCTATTCCACGGGAACCCCCGGTAACTATGGCAATTTTGTCTTTAAGTCTCATTTTGTATGATTCATTAATTATATTTTTTTTCGTCTTTGCGAAATTTGATCCTTTAAACTAAGCAGAACTTTAATCTAAAGCAAAATATTCAGGAAGAAGAACGGCATTAAACTTTTATTACCAATTTACCTCTGACTTTTCTGTCCATTATTTCCTGTAACGCCATGGAGGTTTCCTTCAACTCATAAATCTTATGGATATGGGGT
>Ga0209013_10004951_pt1 | contig 11590 bp, 11 predicted proteins | sample Cruoilmetagenom2_FD_187291 | JGI IMG/M metagenome (GOLD analysis project Ga0209013, IMG submission 187291) | Oil polluted marine microbial communities from Coal Oil Point, Santa Barbara, California, USA - Sample 2 (SPAdes) (version 2) | ecosystem: Environmental > Aquatic > Marine > Oil seeps ...
TGTAGAATTTATGACTTTGGGGGAGACAGTAAAAGATACTGCCGTTATATATATAGGCGGCGGAGTACCGAAAGATTTTATACAACTCTTTGCTGTCACAGGTGATCTGCTCTATCCGGACCGCCATGTTCCTAACAGAGAAGCCGGCTTAAACAGAAAAGGGACAGGTGTTTCTGAAACTTATTATCCTCACAAATATGCTATTCAGATAACGACCGATTCTCCTCAATGGGGAGGTCTTTCTGGGTGTACATTTGAAGAAGCCATATCATGGGGCAAAGAAGATCCTGAGGGCAGTTTGGTACAGTGTTACTGTGATGCTACTATTGCACTGCCTCTGGTTTCTCACGCCCTTGCCGAGAGGGTGGGTACTAAAAGAAAGGGGAAAGACTTTACGGGAATCCTATAATCCAGTTTAGTTTTGCTCGGAAATAATAGCCAATTCTCTGGTCGTTGTTTCAGGATCAGGAGAGCCGAACACACTTGTAATCACCGCTATGCCGTCAACCCCGGTTTGTAGTATTGGAGAGGCGTTTTCTTTCGTAATACCGCCGATTGCAAAGATCGGGATTTCAGTAATAACTCTTACTGCTTTTTTAAGAACCTCGATAGATGTGGGCTCTCTCTCAGGTTTTGTAGGCGTGTAATAAGGAGTTCCGAAGGCAACATAATCGGCGCCATTTTGCACTGCGTTTAAACCCCTTTCAATTTCGTTATAACAAGAGACTCCAATTATAGCCTGTGCGCCGAGTATAGTTCGCGCATTTTTTATAGTTGCATCATCTCCGCCCAGATGAACACCATCAGCTCCTATCTCTTTTGCTAGTTCTGCGGAGTCATTGATAATGAGCGGGACTTTATATTTCTTTGTTAGTTTGAGGAGCTCCAGACCCAAGTTTAATATTTCCTCACGGGACGAGTTTTTTTCTCTTAATTGAACAATTCGTGCCCCGCCCTTTATAGACCTCTCTACAGTTTCAACAAACTTATCCCTGTTGATTAGTTTTTTGTCAGTTATAACGTAGAGACCTGTCAATTTTTTTTTCATATTTAGAAACTTTATAGAATGAGCTAGTTTAATTAACCAGCAATCCTGGAAAATATTGCGTCCGTTACAGCGTCATAATCGGCTGGCAGCTCAAGCGGGGTGTTAGCGTATTTTGAAAATACTCCCTCAAGTTCTTTTTTGTGATAACCGATCTTAAATTCGACGAATTTAAGCCCGTGTGCTGTTGAAATTATAACAATCCTGTCCGTGGGTTTGAAAACCTTTTTTGCCTGTAATTTTAAGAACGCGGCAAGTGCAACACCGGTGTGCGGACAATTAAATGTTCCTGTTTTATCTACCTGTGCCGCGGCATTAGCCAGCTCTTCCTCACTTGCCTGCTCCACAATACCGTCAAACTCTCTTAAGGTCCTGATAGCTTTATTAACGCTGACCGGGTTTCCAATTTGAATTGCGTTAGCGAGTGTTTTCTTAGCCTTTACGGGATGAAACTCCTTAAAGTTTTTAAGATAGCTCAAATAAAGGGGATTAGCGTGCTCAGCCTGGGCGCATACCAGTCTCGGCAGCTTATTAATCAATCCAAGATCCTTCATCATTAAGAATCCTTTTCCAAGAGCCGATATATTTCCTAAATTACCTCCCGGGATAATAATCCAGTCAGGCACTTCCCAATCAAATTGCTGACAAAGCTCTACGCTAATTGTTTTTTGCCCTTCGATCCTGAGCGAATTGATGGAATTTGCAAGATAGATATTATTTTCGCTGCAAATCTTTTGCACCATTTCCATGCAGCCGTCAAAGTCGGTGTCTAATGATAAAACCAGAGCACCGTTTGAGATTGGCTGCACAAGTTGGGCTACGGAAACTTTATCTTTTGGTAGAAAGACAATTGCTGGTATAGCTGCAGAGGCACAGTAAGCCGCTAGAGAAGCTGAAGTATCACCAGTTGATGCGCAAGCCACTGCCGGCACTTCTTTGCCCTCAGCGATCATCTGTTGTACGACAGATACAAGAACCGTCATACCAAGATCTTTGAACGATCCCGTGTGGCTGTTTCCGCACATCTTTAACCAAAGATCTTCCATTCCAATTTGTTTTCCAAACCTTTCGGCCCAGAAAAGATTAGTGGCTCCTTCGTACATTGAGACAATATTCTCGTCTTCAACATATGGGCAGACCCATTCTTTTTTGCCCCATACAGAACTCCCGTAAGGCCAGGACTGTCTACGGTATCGGTTATCAAATATATCTTTCCATTCTTGAGAGGAAGTTTCCTTCAATTTATTGAGATCATGAGTAACTTCTAAGAGGTTGCCGCATTTCTTGCATCTGTAGATTATTTCATCCAATGGATATGTTTCGCTACACTCTTCATCGATGCAGCTGAACCAGGCTTTATATTCGCTCATACCTAAACAAAATACATCTTCGGATTTTGACTGTCAAACATTGACACACCAATGATTGATTATTTAGATGAAATTACACGGTTTTAGACCCTTGACGGCATTTGGTTCTGTTTGTATGAAAGTCAGGGTGTAGTGTATTATTAAAGATATTCTTAATGATTGCATTCTAACTTACGGAAATCTGTCAAAATTAAGTTTCCACACTTGACTTTTGTTGACAGAAATTAAGCGTTTTGGTAATCTGAGCTTATCGGATGGATAAAAAGGGAGTACGGCTTATAATTTACGGCAAGGTTCAAGGAGTATTTTTTAGAGCTTCTACTAAAGATAAGGCGAGGGAACTAAGGTTAACCGGATTTGTTAGGAATAGAGAGGATGGAACTGTAGAAGTGGTTGCAGAAGGGGACCGTGATCAGCTTCAAAAACTAGTTGATTGGTGCCGTAAAGGACCCGATCTTTCCCAGGTAAATGATGTTCAGTTAGATTGGCAACCTTATATAGCACAGTTTGAAAAATTCATGATTAACTAATTATAAGGGAGTTTATTAATACTATGATTCTAAAATGTATACCCGGCGGTATTTTTCTAACGAATTGTTATATTATCGGGGACGAAGAGACAAATGAGGGAATATTAATCGATCCGGGTGAGCAGATGGACGAGATTTTAGCTGAGATTAAGAATTCAGGATTAGAAATTACCAAGATAGTTAATACTCATACCCATATAGACCATGTGGCGGGAGTTCAGCAAGCAAAAGATGAGCTTGGAGTGAAATTTTATCTTCATCCTAAGGATGAGCCTGTATTGCAAGCATTACCTGAGTCGGCAGCCAGATTTCCGCAGTTCGGCAATGTCAGGGTTCCTGAGATAGATGTTTATATCGAAGAAGGAGACGAGATAGAAATCGGCAGTCTAAAAGCTAAGGTTCTACATACCCCCGGACATTCGTGGGGGAGCGTCTGTTTTGTAATCGATGATCATGTTATCTCAGGGGACACACTTTTTGCAGGAAGCGTGGGCAGAGTAGATTTGACAGGCGGGACTTCAATGAGAGAGCTTGTCGGCTCTATAAAGTCAAAACTTATGACACTTCCAGATTCCTATAATGTTTATCCCGGCCACGGACCTTTTACAACCATAGGTATAGAGAGAAGATCAAATCCTTTCATTACAGGTGATTTGGATATTTAGCAACATGGAAAAGACAATAATAAGGATTATCTTAGTAGTCGGAGTTGTTTCTCTTTTAGTATATTTGTTCGCAAGAGAAATAACACATGTATATGCCCTTCATCAAGAGAATGAGAAGGTAAAAGTGGAATCCCTAAAACTAGAGAATTCAAATAACGAACTAATGAAGAAAATAGAATTGATTGATGCCGACGATGCTTATAAGGAAAAAATCATAAGACAAGAATTAGGGATGATTAAAAAAGGTGAAAAAGTCTATAGATTTCAAGAGTAAAATTAAGCTCTCAAACTATGTCTTGGGCAAAGTCTTTATAGTTGTACTTTCAACCTTGATATTAGCTCTTATATATAAGAATAGTTTCAAGAGCATCAATTTTTATTCTGTTTTGGCAGTATTTCTTTTAATATCCACTGTTGTATACAAGTCCGCAAATTACATAATCAGCGCTTCACGAAACTTATCAAGAATAGATGAAATAGAATTTGCGCTCTTGTTTACCCTTATCTTTGAAACATTACTTCAGATTTTTGGCAATGAGTTATTTCCTTTGTCCTATGTTCTCTTGCCACTAATAATTCTTTTCTTTGGATGGCCGGCAGGCGGGCTTTCTTTTGTTGTAGTTTCAATCCTTCAACTAACCCATGTCCAAGGTCCTTCACTTCCTTACCAAATTACGATACTTCTTCTTTCAACTTTAATTTTGGGATTTTTGCTCAAAGGCAATAAGATACTTGGATCAAACATCTTCCAAAAAGGTAGTGTAAAGAAAATTTCGCCTCACAATTTGATTCCTGGAAATGCAGAGGAGCAAAGTGAATCTAGTAATGTGAAAGAACTGAGGGCTGATATAAAAAATGCGCTTGAGATTCTGAGCAAGCTTGTTTCTAGTCACAGCATTTTGTTTTATATGAAAATGGATGACGGACTTTTCGTTATAGCGGATTCAATATCTAAGAGCGATGATTATATAGACAGGGGACAAAGAGTAAGTTTTCGGGACGGCTATCTTGGCTGGGTAATAAAGACAAAAACTCAAGTGTTAATAACCAGCATAAAAAATGTTAGGAAAAACCTTATATATTATACAAGAGACATTCCAGTGAAATCTCTTCTTGCCACCCCGTTGCTATTGAAGTCAGAAAAAGATATTCCTGAAAGTGAACGTGACATAGTCGGAATATTGATAATCGATAGTATGGATCAAAATGTTTTCGGGGAAAAGGAGAAACTTATTATTTCTCTAATATGTGACAGAATAGGGGAAATCATAGAGAGATTTCAGCTTTCTGAAAAAGTTAAAATGAGTTCTCAGGAGCTTAATTCCTTTTATGATTTTACCCAAAAACTAAATTCCACAAACAACGTAGATTCTGTCTTGGATCATGTAGTAGATACTCTGCAAAGAGTGCTAGAGGCTGATCTTGTGGGGGTTTCGCTTTTTAATGAGGAAAACGGTCTTAGTGTTTTAAATAGGATTAGCGAGGAGGAGAAGAATCATTTAGAAGGAAAGGACATTCCTCATTTTGATACTCTAATCGGGCTAGTGTACGAAGGTAAAAATTATTTTAATACTGAGGACCTCTCTGCAAGGACTAAATACAAAAGCATATTTGGAAAAGAAGTTGATTTTGCTTTGGGCGTTAAGAATATAAAATCGGTGTTAATTTATCCCCTTATTGACATGATTCCAGACTCACAAGATGGGGAACCCGGTGTTCTTGGATCTGTGGTTATTGCCAGAAAGGAAAAGTTGGCTTTTAACGAGGGCGAGATCAGCCTTGCTAAAATTATTTGCGGTGAGTCCGCTAAATTTATTACGACTTCCCAAAATCATCAAAAAGCCCAGGAGCTTTCGGTCAAAGACGGGCTTACGGGATTATATAATTACAGGCATTTTCAAGAGATATTTTCTTATAGCCTTGCTCATTCTGATAGATATAAGGAACAGTTATCGCTTATCTTAGTTGATGTGGATGATTTAAAATATGTTAATGATACTTATGGACACAGAGAAGGTGACAGTGTTTTGTCGTTTATAGGAACCGTGCTGACCGAGTCACTTAGAAAAATAGATATATCGGCAAGATACGGAGGGGATGAGTTTGCCGTAGTTCTTCCCAATACAAATAAAAGGGGTTCACTAGCAGTCGCACAGAAAATTAAAGATAGTATTAAAAATATGCCCTTTAAATTTAAGGGGGATGAGCTGGATGTTACGTTGAGTATAGGTATCGCTACTTATCCTCAGAACGCGGACGATAAAGAAACCTTAATGGAAAAAGCAGACAGGGCTCTTTATGAATCTAAAAATCAAGGTAAAAATAAAGTAATCCACTATGAAGATATATCTTTTGAAGAACTTGGAACTTAAACCAATAGGGTAATATGGTAAGGTTCTCAACTACCTTTCTATAAATTTCATAGAAAATAATAACAAATAAGCCGGAAATATAAATGCCAAACAGGATAAAAAGCACAACTAATCCTAAAGAGTTTTTCTTGAGCGAAAATTCCTATCCAAGCAAGAGCCTCGGGCAGAATTTTATTAAAGATTTAAGAGTGATTGACCGCATTATTGAATTAGCGGAACTTTCATCAGAGGATGAGGTTCTTGAAATAGGGCCAGGGTTAGGGGCGCTTACATTAGCCTTGGCCGATAATGCTAGAAGAGTAGTAGCCATTGAAAAGGACGAGAAGCTTGTAAAGCATTTGAGCGAGTCTTTTCATGATTATCCGAATGTAGAATTTGTACATCAGGATGCTTTAAAGGTTGATTTCAGCAGTTTTTATTCCGGGAAAAAGTTAAAAGCAATCTCAAATCTGCCTTACAGTGTCTCATCTCCTATATTGTTTAAACTGCTTGAGGCTCGTCAGTATTTCTCATCACTGATCTTAATGCTCCAGCTTGAGGTTGGTGAGAGAATAACCGCCGGTCCGGGTGGGAAAACATACGGATCTATCTCTGTTCTTCTTCAAACTTTTATGGATATAACAACCGAGTTCCGTGTTCATCCTGCATCATTCTGGCCGAAACCCAAGGTAGATTCTATCGTCTTAAAATTTGTGCCTCTTAAGTTCCCGAGAGCGGATGTTTCAGATGAAAAACTATATGAGAAAGTTGTAAGAGCCGCATTTTCTTCTAGAAGAAAAATGATAGGGAATTCTCTTCAGTCTATTTTGTCTAGAGATTCCGCCAGGGAATCACTCGAGCTTGCGGGAATAGATAAAACAAGGCGGGCAGAAACTCTTACTATTGAAGAATTTGGAGTATTAGTTGATAAAGTTTCAATCGTAGAAAAGTGGTCTATAAGTTAAATTCTCTTATTAAGTGATGGAATTTTTGTGAAAGCAATTAGTTATTCTACTCTGAAGATACAATTAAGAGTGAAATTCCCGCTTCAACGGCGTCCCCTTCATTTACCAATATATCGGTTATCTTTCCTTCAATCGGGGATTTAAGCTCGCTTTCCATTTTCATGGCTTCAAGAACTATTACCCCCTCGTCAACTTCGACCTCGTCTCCCACCTCTTTGAGTATTTTAACAACACGGCTCGGCATCGGTGATTTTATTTCCTGTACTCCCGACAATGCCTGGGGAGATTTCCGCTGATCCCTTTCCGAAATAGCCTCAACTTCGTACAAATCCCCATCCATGAATATCTGTAATTTTCTGCCGTTCCTTAATACTCCAATAGTAAGCGACTTGCCCTCAAGAATGATAGAGTACAAATGGTCATCAATTTTTTGAAACTCGACGGGAATATCTTTTCCATCTATCTGAACTACGGTTTGGTCTTTTTCTTTCTCGATATCAATTTTATAGACTTTATTTTTGATTTTAAATGTATAAGTCATACTAGTGAACCCCCGGATAGGGCAGCTTTTCTTCCGAGGAGCTTCCAGTTTGACTGAGGCTGTTTCTCGGAATCCTCTGTTTCCTCTAAATCATATACAGCTAGCGCTGTAGCAATTAACGCAGGTTCAAGGTCAACTGCTCCAGGAGTGAGTAGTTCGGGGTGTTGTTCTATAAACCCTGTATCGATCTTGCCTTGTCTGAATTCTTCATCACCCATTAAGCGTATCAGGAATCCAATATTAGTTTTTACTCCAAGAACTACATATTCCCTGAGCGCGGATGCCATTTTGTCAATTGCGGCCTCTCTGGTTTCTGCCCATACTACAAGTTTTGATAACATGGGGTCATAAAAAGAGGTTATTTCACATCCGCTGTAGATCGAGGAGTCATCCCTTATTCCAGGTCCGCTGGGTGCTTTAACATATTTAAGATGTCCCGGGGAGGGCATAAAGTTGGTTTCAGGGTCTTCAGCATACACCCTGCATTCAACAGCCCAGCCATTTATATGTAAATCTTTTTGCTTGAAAGGCAGCTTTTCTCCAGCAGCGATGCGCACCATCCATTTGACTATGTCGACTCCGCTGATCATTTCTGTCACCGGGTGCTCTACCTGTACACGGGTGTTCATCTCAAGAAAAAAGAAATTCTCTTTCTGGTCCATTATAAACTCAACAGTTCCTGCACCGCTGTAATTGACCGCCTTGGCAATCTTGACGGCTACTTCACCCATTTTCTTTCTAGTTTTGGCACTTATCGCAGAAGAAGGGGCCTCCTCAACAACTTTTTGGTGTCTTCTTTGTATGGAACACTCACGTTCAAATAAATGTAGAGTATTACCGTGGGAATCCGCTATTATTTGTATTTCAATATGCCTTGGCTGTTCAACAAATCTTTCCACAAAAACTGAATCATCGCCAAAAGAAGAACGGGCTTCACTCCTGGCCATGCGAAGCGAGCTTTCAAACTCGTCTTTGTCTCTAACCAGCCTCATACCCTTACCACCTCCGCCAGCGGAAGCTTTTATCATTACCGGGTAGCCGATTTTACTAGCAACAACTGAAGCTTCAACATCAGTCACAGCTCCGTCTGATCCCGGAACAAGCGGTACTTTTGCATCCTGCGCTATTTTTCTGGCAGTTATTTTGTCGCCCATTGACCGTATGGCCTCAGCCGAGGGTCCGATAAATACTATCCCCTCTTTCTCACACCTCTTTGCAAAGGCTTCATTCTCCGAGAGGAATCCGAAGCCCGGGTGTATGGCCTCAGCCCCTGATATCTTGGCGACTTCTATTATTTTATCAATGACCAGATAACTCTCAGCGGGGGCAGAGCCTCCTATGTGATACGCTTCATCGGCCAGGGCTACATGCAGGGAACGGCGATCGGCGTCAGAATAAACTGCTACGGTAGTAGCGCCCAATTCCTTGCAGGCTCTGATTATTCTTACCGCTATCTCTCCTCTGTTTGCTATTAGTATCTTGTTAAACATTCAGTATTTCCTTTATCGTTAAAGTGGGATATTCCCATGTTTTTTCGGAGGATTTGTTTGTCTTTTTCCGTCTAGCATTTCAAACGCCGCAATTACTCGAGGCCTCGTATCTTCGGGTCTTATGACTTCATCTACAAAACCCAGCTCAGCAGCTTTATAAGGATTAGCAAAATTTTCCTTATACTCTTCTATTAGCTTAGCCCTTTCAACTTCAGGATCATCGGCTTGTGCTATCTGACCTCGTGAAATAATGTTTACAGCACCGTCAGAGCCCATAACAGCAATCTCGGCTGTTGGATAAGCAAATGTCATATCTCCTCTTATATGCCTTGAGGACATAACATCATAGGCACCACCATAAGCTTTTCTTGTGATAACAGTAACTCTAGGAACGGTTGCTTCACTGTATGCATATAGGAGCTTTGCACCGTGTTTTATAATTCCGCCCCACTCCTGTGAGGTTCCGGGTAGGAACCCAGGGACATCTTCAAATGTTAAAATAGGGATATTAAAGCAGTCACAAAATCTTACAAACCTGCCTCCTTTTATAGACGCGTCGATATCAAGACAACCAGCAAGCACATTAGGTTGATTCCCAACAATGCCCACAACGCGTCCAGCCAATCTGGCAAATCCGATAATTATATTCCTTGCATAATGCTCTTGGACTTCAAAAAAGTAACCCTCATCAACAACAGAGGTCACTACGTCCACCATTTCGTAGGGCTTATTGGGATTTTCGGGAACAATTGACCTGAGTCCCATATCACGACGGTCAGAAGGATCCTCTGTTTTAACCCTTGGGGGATCTTCCATATTGTTTGACGGGAGGAAACTTAATAGCTCTTTTATTAGTAGTATAGATTCTTTATCATCTTCAGCTGCAAAGTGAGCGACTCCACTTCTGGAGTTGTGAACCATAGCGCCGCCCAAATCCTCAGAGTTCACCTCTTCGTGTGTTACAGCTTTTATAACATCAGGACCTGTTATAAACATATAACTCGTATTTTTAACCATAATGGTGAAGTCGGTAATCGCAGGAGAGTAAACAGCGCCTCCGGCACAAGGGCCCATAATTGCGGAGATTTGAGGTACAACCCCTGAGGCGAGTACATTTCTGCAAAAGATCTCGGCATATCCGGCCAGGCTCTCCACGCCTTCCTGAATCCTGGCACCGCCGGAGTCGTTAAGTCCGATAACAGGGGCACCAACCTGCATAGCAAGATCCATTATCTTGCATATCTTTCTCCCATGCTCCATTCCAAGTGAGCCGCCAAATACTGTGAAGTCCTGGGCATAAACGAATACCTGTCGGTCTTCTACTTTTCCGTACCCTGTTATAACACCGTCACCAAGGAATTTTTTGTCTTCCATTCCAAAGTCAGTGCATCTATGTACAACAAATTTGTCTAGTTCTACAAAGGTATTTTTATCAACAAGGAGTTCTATTCGTTCTCTAGCTGTAAGTTTGCCGCTGTCATGCTGTTTCTTTACCCGGGCTGCCCCGCCTGCTGACTCGGCTTCTTTTTCTTTCTGTTTAAGTATTTTAATTTTTTCCTTCATTATTTGCTCCTTTGAAGGTTGTTAAGAATCAAAAACCTACTATGAAAAACGATAGTTGGCAAGTTTAGGGTGTTTAAAGATACTGCGGATATTGTGGTCATATTTCTTATGTATTAAGAGTATTTTGTGTAGATGGATGATGATTTCTTAAGACACGATTTCTAGCCAGATATTATTTACCTGATTTTGAGTCTTGTCTATAGCCCCCGAATTGTCGATTATATAGTCCACATGCAGAGTTTTTTCTGAAGTTGGCATTTGTGAGTTTATTCGGGATAGAGCCTCTTCTTTGGACAGGCTATTTCTCTTTATTAGCCTTTCTATCTGAGATTCTTTGTCTGAGGTTACTACAATTAATTTCTCTATTAAGTCCTTGAGCCCCCCCTTCTCCACAATAAGCGCAGCCTCAATTATGACTACTTCTACATTTTCGTTCTTATATGTTTCAACCCTCTCTCTCACTTTCTGTATGATCTTTGGGTGGGTTATATCATTTAAAATTTTTCTTTTCTCATTGTCGTTGAATATTATCTCCCCAAGCCCCTTTCTGTTAATTGAGTTGTCAGGGTTAAGAATATCCTCTCCAAAGGCATAGACTATTTCTCTCCATGCAGGCTCATTTGGCTCTACAACTTTTCTTGCTATGTCATCGGCATCAATAACCTTAGCTCCAAGATTCTCAAGCATCGATGCAACAACGCTTTTTCCTGAAGCTATACTTCCAGTGAGCCCAATCACTTTCATTTAGGTATTGTAATTTGGGAAACGCGCGGTTTCAAATATTTATCTTTCGTGTATAGATTAAAGTTACATTTTGGTATACTAAATCTGCTTTGCATTTGGATACATCAAAGGAGTCACGCATGTCAAAAAAGGTTGAAGATATTAAGAAAGTGGGCGTAATCGGTTCAGGAACGATGGGATCAGGTATTGCGCAGGTTGTAGCTTCAAACGATATAGAAGTTTTGTTGGTAGATGTATCTGCTGATGCTCTCGATAGGGGAATAAAAGGCATTGAGAAGAGTCTTGGCAGACTTGTTAAAAAGGAAGTAATTGCACAAAAAGACAGT
>Ga0209013_10004952_pt1 | contig 11587 bp, 6 predicted proteins | sample Cruoilmetagenom2_FD_187291 | JGI IMG/M metagenome (GOLD analysis project Ga0209013, IMG submission 187291) | Oil polluted marine microbial communities from Coal Oil Point, Santa Barbara, California, USA - Sample 2 (SPAdes) (version 2) | ecosystem: Environmental > Aquatic > Marine > Oil seeps ...
GCCGTAGTATCCTATACCCAGGTTTTCACATTTTCATTCTCTGTGGTGTAGCGCTGATTTTGCGCTACATGGATGGCTAACGGGTGCTTTAGCAAAATAAGGCTGTCTCCTGACAGCCTTTATTGTTGTTATTCAACTTAAAGGTGCAGTTTGGTTGAAGAAGAAGTAGGTGTTTTTTAGAATCGTATCATCTAGCTCAATTGTAGGTTGATATAAATAAAAGTTGTTGTTTCAGAGGTGGAAATATTTTGAGGCAATTAATTTCGATTTAGATTATTGGAACAAGGTATTATTATATCTACTTAAAACAAAAAAAGAATTAGTGTTGGTGACTATGAATATTCTCATTTTTATTATGTTAAAATGAAAATATCTAAAATATGGAATTTTCGAATATCTTGATAGAAATCTAATGGACTATTTTAGAAGAAGGGAGATATAAATAAAATTAACTATTAGAGTTCACTAAAGATGGAACTACTAGAAGAGCAGGTTTTTTTTGAGTAGAAAATAAAAGTATTGTTAATTCGTTTTAAGGAGCGATAATTATGAACGATATAGAGGCTTTATTAGATAAAGTTTTGGACGCAGGGGCAAATACTATATGGGGAGAATTAAATAATTTAAAAGGAGCGTCTCAAGAAGAAATAGCTGCTGCTAGCAAAAGATGGGTTTGGGAACTGATTCAAAATGCTTCAGATTGTGCTAGTAAAGATAATGGTGTGAACATATTTATCAATTATAATAAGGTCTTTTTGGAGTTTGCTCATGATGGAGAAGTTTTTACATACAAAAATTTGTTAGATTTAATCACTCAGATTTCTTCGAAACAAAGTTCTGATGAAGAGAAAACGGGGAAATTTGGGACTGGTTTTATTTCAACTCATTTATTATCAGAGAGAATTGTACTGAATAGTTTTTTCTCTAATGGAAGTGGTTACTGCATACCCTTAGAAATAACTCTAGATAGAAGTGGTAAAACATATGAGGAAATAAAATTAAATATTGAAAGAGAGTTAACTTATATAGAAGAACTTAAAACAAAAGTACCACATGTAAAAGAAGATGAGATTACACGCATAACTAGCTTTAATTATGATTTAACGGGTTCATTAGATTCACAATTGGCTGTAGATAGAGGAATAGATAATTTACTTGAAACTATCCCTTATTTACTATCATTTAATGCCAATATAAAATCTATAACATATAACGGAAATTGTTATTGGGTTAAAGATATTAAAATAACAGGTGTGTATAAAGCGATTGAAGTAGTAAATAGTAATGACGAAGAATTTCATATACTAATATTCAATAAAGGTAATACTGAAGTAGCTTTTAAGGTAAGTATGGGGCCACAGATTGAGATAGGTAAGTTGAATAATGGGGTATCTAAGATATTTTGTAGATTTCCATTAGTCGGTACTGAAAGTTTTAGTTTCCCTCTTATAATAAATAATCCTGAACTGGATGTTCTAAGAGATAGAAATGGAATACATGAGGGAGCAAAAAAGAATATTCAAATATTAGAAGACGCTAAAGAGGTATATGCCAATATCTTAAACTTTGTAAGTAAAGAGGGATGGAAACAACTATATAACTTATGTATTACACCAAATAATAAACAAACAAAATTGAATGTTAATTTATACGATCAAATAAAAAATATATTTGTATATATACCATTGATTGAAACAAACGTAAACGGTGTCTATTTTGGTTTGAAAAAGTACAAAGATGATACAGATTCTGAAAATGTTGTAATCCCTTATCATGAAAATGAAGAATTAAGAGATGATTTATGGATTTTAGCAAATGATATAGTCAAATTTCCTATCCCAACACTCGAGGAGTATAAAGATTGGGCTAACATTTTAACAAATAAAATTAATTTAAATGATTTAAATGATAAATTGTTAAATGGTAATAAAAATATGGAAACACTTTTGCAAAAATACAATAAAACACAGGTAGAACTATTTGATTGGTTAAATAAATTTTACGATTTGTGGGATCGAAGTTACGATGAGAATGAAAAAATTGAAAAAGTATATGTTTTGAATCAAAATTTAGAGTTTAAGATAGCGAATAGTATTTTTAAAGAAGCTAATATAGATGAAAGATTAATAGAAGTACTTACTGAATTAGGAACAGACATAAAAAATAAGTTATTAAGCAAAAATTTAATTATAAGTGAGAACATTATTAAGGAAGGTCTAGAAAATAAGGATATTGCCAAAAAAATAGAAAGATTAGTAGATGATATTTTAAGTGAGGAAAGTTCAAAGGATAATAAAAGAGATTCTGAAACGCAAATAAAGTTTAATAAATTAACTAATTGGTTCATAGAATATCCAGAAGAAAGTAAGCAACTATTTGAGAAGTTATATAATAGACGAACTTTACTATCATCATTAGAACAAACTATATATAGATTTAAAATTGCTGAAAAAGTAGAATCAAACAATATTCAAATTGAAGAATTAGATGTTATTATTAGCAATCACAAAAAAATTTCAGAAATTCTTAGTAATATTGGGAAAATTTCTGATGCGGAAATTCTTAAAGAATTTGTACATCGTTCTGTAAGTAATATTGATTACTACCATTTTTTTGAAGAGAAATACGAGAGATCTAAGGAAAGAATCTTTGATTATTTGAAATCTAATCCGAAGTATGAAGTTCCTGATAGCATTGAAATTTGGGAAAACCAAAAGTATTCAACAACAGTTTTTCCAGCAAAGAAAGATAATAACGAAATTAATATTATTATACGACCTAGTGATGGGGATAAAGTTATTATTCATGATGATGCAGAGTATGACATATTAGATAGCAGAAATTATGAGCTATGGACTGATAATGGAATAGATACGCCAAGGGATATTACGCTTGGAGATATTTTGAAAACAACAGGTATGAATGTTATTCCGCTAAGAAATATATTTGAAAAATAGTTGAGGATGATACAAATGGAACGGTTAGTGCGACGACTAATAGAAAATAATGTGAGAGATAATGTAATATACTATGACTCTGCTGTTAGTGCTGAAAAAATGGCTAAACTCATCGCAGGATTTGGAAATAATAAGGGAGGATACATAGTTTTAGGGGTATATGATGATGGTTTAAACTTATATATAAAAAATTATTTGTTTAATATCAATGAAGATGCTATAGAAAATTTTCTATGCAAAAAAATATCTTATAAAATTGAATATATTAAACTTGATGAGAAAAAACTAATACTCATTAGCATTGAAGCGAGTTCCACTTTAATAAAAATTGGGAATATAGCATATTTTATTAATGGGGATGGTGTACAAGATGAAATTGTAGAAAAAACTATTTTCTTATCTTATACACATAATGAATCAAATATAGCTTCTATTATAGAAAATGGGTTAGTTGATAAGTGCGGGAAATTTATAAAAATATCAAGAGATATAAATAGGTTAAGGTATAAAGATAGTATAAGAGAGTATATGGAAACTATAAAAAAACATGATTTTGTATTAACAATAATTAGTGATAAATATTTGAAATCTCGTGCTTGTATGTTTGAAGTACTCGAATTGATGAGAGATAGAGAATATTATGAAAAACTATTATTTACCATAGTTTCTGAAAAAGATGAACAGAATTATTTTTCAGAAAACGAACTACCTGTAAAACCAGAGATATATGGAACTGGTAGGTTTAATTATATTTCATATTGGCAATCAGAATTATTTAAGTTGAATGAATTAGATAGTTCTATAATAAACCCCGCTCACAAAGCAGAGTTAGTTGATGAAATAAGGGAAACAGAACTAATTACTATTCATATTGGAGAATTTCTTGAAAAATTAAAGGACGGAATAGGTACAAGTATTTCGAATTTAGTAGAGACGGAATTTCAAGAATTTTATGAGATAATAATAGATTTTTAATTGCTTTGTCTACCGAGCTGATTACCATATTGATTTACGAAAAGAAAATCCATGAAAATTAATTTCTTTAAGAAAAAAAAAAATGACAATACTTAAGAAGCCCCCTGCTTAACAGTAAAAAAAAGAGGAGAGCAGACATTATTAAGTCTATTGTTTTCGGTAGACTTCTAGTATTGACTCCATTAACAATTTTCATTCTCTGTGGTGCAGCACTATTTTGTGCTGTATGGATGGCTAACGGGTGCTTTAGCAGAACAAGAGGTTGCCTTGAGAGGTAGTTTTTTCTTATTGAACTAACGCTGCAGTTTAGTTGAAGAGTGTTGTTTAACCATTGTTCAGCAATCGGGCCAGATTGTGGCATAAGGATGGTTGGAAGATTTCTATTAGGTGATGTGGATTTTCTGGGGTTTCACTGCAAACCTAATTGTTAGAAAACTATCTTGTGGATTCTTTTCTAGTAGCAAATTATCTCAAAGAACTTTCTTAAAAAAGGAAGAATGATTTTTAATTGAGGTTTAAAGCCAGAACTATCTAAACAAATTTTTACAGTAGAGAAAGCCTAATTTCTTCTTAAACTATGAGAAGAAATTAGGCTTTTTATGTTTGTTATTGGAATTTAAATAGAATATTACTTATGAATGCAAAATTGATCAGGAAAATGCTTCATGGTCTTAGTAGTTGAAAATATATGAAATAATTTTCAATCATTCCTGTATAGAAAAAGTGATTATAACCAATTCTAGTTAATAGTTTACCAGAATTCAATACTCTAATATCAAGGATTGGAGATGTTTTGTATATGCAAAGAAGTTGTTTATATTCGATTGAACCAATCGGCATTGGTTCAATCGAAGTAGAGTCCCTTACCAGTTATATCGCTAGGTTAGCAGATACTCATTGCGTAATAGTAAGTGAAATTATGAAACATTTGATTGCACCTAAAATAGGCAAAAAATACATTAATAATATTGTGGTAAGAGGTGGTAATGGTTTTTATAAATCATCTTCTGCAATTAATGGTCATGGAATCATTGCAGAAGATTTTATTAAAGAAATTACGTCTTTAACATGTAGAGAGGATATTTGCAAAACTACGTTTGCCAATTGCAAAGACCTTGTTCCGTTTAGGGGATTACTAAAAAGCGGAAGATATTGGTGCCCTTCTTGTTTTCAAGCTGATTTAGAAAGCAAACAGATTGTTTATGAAAGACTAAGTTGGACTCTTCAACCATTCCATAAATGCTTAATCCACGACAGGATTCTAGAGAGTAATTGTCCATTCTGCAAGTCTTGCATGTATACACTAGAAAGAAAGAGTGTACCAGGATACTGTACAAAATGTTTTTACTGGCTAGGTAACTATCGTGAAAACCAAAGTATAGATATGAACTGTGGCAAGACTAACGATTCTATGAAAAACTTTTTTTCGCAACTCATCAATCGGTCGTTTGAAAGTGATTGTGTTTCGCGCTCAGTGTCATTTTATATAGATAATAACTTTGAAGGGTCTTTAACAGAAGCTGCTAAATGCTTCGGGTACTCTAAGTCAACTTTATGGGGGTGGAGGGAGGGGGTCAACCTAGCTTCATTAAAAGCACTTATTGGTATTACTTCGATCTTGCAGTTAGATTTAACTAGTTTTATTAATATGGAAAAATCTAAAACGATATTAACAAACAATTACACAAATAACATCTCTCCCTCTGTGAGAACGAAAAAGGATCATAATAAAATTAAGGATTTTCTTAATATCGTAATAACGGAAAAGATCGCCTATTCATTAACTGAGATTGCAAAATTGATGCAGTGTGATAGAAAGTTGTTAACTCAGATATATCCAAATGAGTGCAGACAAATAAAAGTATTCTACTTAAACAGCATAGAAGAAATGAAAAAAAATAAGAGTGAAGTTATGCAAAAGAAAATTGATAATGCTGTTTATACATTAAAGAAACAGGGGATTTATCCTACTAGAAGGAAAATAGAAGGAATAATTGGAAATGCAGTATTACGTGAAAAAAAGTATCTAAGTTATTGTGAAGACAATATCAATCTATTAATGGATGATAATAAAAAAAGTTAATCGAACTAAATTGAAAACGGGGAGATGATACTGTGAATAAGGAGTTAACAAAACTGTTCCTCGAATTAAATATCGGGGAAAATACAATACAAAAAATAGACAGCATAAGAAATTCACAACCATCAAGAAAAGTAAGATCTAGCGTGAAAAATGTTTCCGGTTCTTACCCAAGCCAAAAGATGGGAGTAACTATTCAGTTTGAAAGTAGAACCCTTGAATTAGCAGCAATTTATGAAAAAGAATTTGATTCTAATGTCATCGAGTATTATGACCAGCCAGAAACTTTCTCAATTCGATATCAGAATAAAGGACGTAATATTGGGCACCATTATACCCCTGACTTTTTCGTTATTGAAAAAAATTGGATTGGTTTTGAAGAATGGAAAACAAAAAAAGATTTATCAAGCTTAATCCTGAAGTATCCGAATAGATACAGTATAGATGAAGCGGGGGCTTTCCGTTGCCTACCTGCAGAAGAGTATGCTAGAACATATGGATTATCCTTTCGGATTCGTACTTCAGATGAAATTGATTGGATACTCCAAAGAAATATAAGATTTTTAGAAGATTATCTAATTGGTAATAACAATGATGTTTCTACAACAAAGAAAGACCTGATTATTAATTTGGTAGCTGAGAAACCAGGTATAAGTCTTGAGAGATTATTAAATATGAATCTTAATTTTCATGCGGATGATATCTACCACCTTCTTGCACAAAACGAGATTTATGCAGATATTCAGGCTGCTTTAATCACTGATTTTGATAAGTTTCCGATTTACCAGAATAAACAAACCTCAGATGCATTTTACAATATGTCTAGTTCAAATGTAAAAAATATTTTAAATGTGTCAACCCTCAATATATTCCCATTACAACATCTTTTATGGTCAGCGGAACCTTGTTCAATTTTAAGTATAAATGATTCAAGTATTTCAATTATGAATGGAGAACGGGAAATAAAAATTCCACATGCTCTTTTTGAAAAACTATATCATGAAGGAACAATAAAGCCAATCATAGATTCAAATAACGAAACCTCTACTTCAGAGGAGGCATTAGAAAGAATACTTAGCGCTTCTCCAAAGAGTTTGGAAGAAGCTAATCACAAACTCGCAGTTTTGCAAAGCCATTGGAATGGAATCTCTTTAGAAGAGTTAAAGGTTAGTCCAAGAACATTTAGGGATTGGACAAAAAAATACAAAGATGCTGAAAGCCAATTCGGAAATGGATTTGTAGGTCTAATTACGAAAAGAAACAATCAAGGAAATAGAGAAAGAAAACTACCCCCTGAAGTAATTGAGTTAATGAATGAATATATAGAAGAGAAGTATGAAAATCCCCGTAGTTCTAATCTCAATTCAATTTATAAGCGATTTTATCAAGATTGTAAAGATAGAAACTGGATCCAGCCTAGTTTCGTCACCTTTTGGAAAGAATCAAAAAAGAGACCAATCCATGTTCAAACAGAAAAAAGAAAAGGGCCGAAAGCTGCGTACGACACAGAAAAGTTCTACTTTGAGATACAAACAACTACTCCTAGACATGGAGATTTCCCATTTCAGATTTGTCATTTAGACCATACTGAACTAGATATTGAATTAATTTGCTCGGACACCCTTGAAAACTTAGGAAGACCTTGGCTCAGCTTATTGATCGATGCCTATTCTAGGAGAATAATAGCTTTTTATTTAACGTTCGACCCACCAAGTTACCGATCTTGCATGATGGTTTTAAGGGAATGTGTAAAGAGAAATTCAAGGCTGCCGAAAATGTTAGTGGTTGATGGTGGAAAGGAATTTCATAGTATTTACTTTGAAACACTATTAGCTAAATATAATATCACTAAAGCACAACGGCCAGGAGCAAAGCCTAAATTCGGTTCCGTCTGTGAAAGGATATTTGGGACTACTAACACAGAATTTATTCATAATCTATTAGGAAATACTCAAATAATGAAAAAGGTTAGAGAAGTGACTAAAAAATTCAACCCTAAACATAATGCAATTTGGACATTTAAATCATTACACGAAATGATGAATGAATGGTGTTATGAAATTTATGATAAACAAATTCATTCAACATTGGGTACTTCTCCAAAAGATTTTTATGAAAACAGATTATACAAAACTGGTAAACGAGAACATACATTTGTTAAGTATGACGAAATGTTTAAAATAATGACAATGCCGTCTACACCAAAACAAACAGCAAAAGTTCAACCTGGACAGGGAGTTCGTATTAATAACATTTATTATTGGGGTGATATTCTTGATCATCCAGAAATAGAGGGGCAGAGTGTGTATGTGAGGTATGATCCATTTGATATGTCTACTGCATATGCATATGTAAATAAATACTGGGTTAAAATACGATCTGAAAATTTCATGATTTTTGAGAATCGTACTGAAAAAGAGATGAAAATGGCTACAATTGAAATTAGGAAACGTATGAAGAATGCAGGGAATACTGTTAAAATGACGGGACCGATTATCGCAAAATTCCTTGACTCAATAGAGTCGGAAGAAGTTCTACGATTACAGCATTTAAAAGATAAGGCTACCAAGTCTGCTAAAAAAGTAATTGAACAAGAAGTAAATCACTATGAAAGTAATATACCTGAATTAAAGCAGAGTCGTCAACACATTGAGAAAGAATTAAATCAGAGTACCAATAATAAAACTGATAATGTTGATATTAAAAAATACGTTGCTTACGAGGAGTTTTAAATATGAGCGAACAGTTATATCCACAAGAATTAATTCTCAAGTCAGTTGATGAAAGAATAAGTTATTTTAAAAATTTTACTATTGCTCATCCTAAACTAAAAATGGCATTTAAGGATTTGGAAGATAATATTAGTGTTGCAGAAAAGAATGAGATACTACTTATTTACGGTCCAAGTGGGGTAGGAAAATCTACATTATTCAAAAAGATAATTGAACATTACTATAAAATCCATTTAGAAGAAATGGTTAAAGATAAAGGTTTTATTCCAATAGTTGGGGAGGAGGCAATCGCCCCAGACGATGGAAGGTTTGATTGGAAAGATTTTTATATTAGATCCTTGTGCTCGCTTCATGAACCCTTAATCAATCACAAAAAAATCGTTCATGTTAATTCCAAAGAACTAAATCAAACTGTAAATAGTAAGAATGCTTACAGAAGGGCAATGGAGAATGCATTGATATATAGGAAACCACGAGCTTTTCTAATTGACGAAGCTCAGCATATTTCAAGAATAGCCCGGGGAAGAAGTTTGAGAAATCAGATGGATATATTGAAGTCACTTGCTTCCGTAAGTATGGTTCCATTTGTATTATTTGGCACATATGAAATTCTAAAATTTAGAAACCTGAGCGGTCAACTAATCCGAAGAGGTATGGATGTACATTTTCCAAGGTATAAAGCAGAATTAGAAGAGGATAGAGAAGAATTTCAAAATATACTATGGACGTTTCAAAAGCACCTTCCATTTAGAGATGAACCCCAATTAGTAGATGATTGGGAGTATTTCTATATTCATTCAGTAGGATGTGTTGGTAATTTAAAGATTTGGTTAAATAGAACAGTTGAATATAGTCTTCTAAATAATCAAGAGAAAAAAAGTTTGGAGTTATGTGACTTTAAAAAATTTGAAATAAGCATAGATAAGATTGAAAAGTTGGCTGATGAAACAATAGAGATGGAAAAACATGTTGACGATTTTGATAGTGAACGTAAGAGCAGGGTATTTATGAAGTTTGGTTTTAATAATAAAAGCGAAGAGGCAACACAGAAAAATGATAAACAGAAGAGAAAGGTAGGCGAAAGGAAGCCAAACCGAGATCATGTTGGATTTCGTTAATTTATAAATTCTTATTGGAGTCGAATTATAGGAATCTATCAAATTTAAATTGAAAGGAGGGAATAAAGTGAAATTAAAACAACAACACAGCGTCCTTTATAATATTCCACCTATTGGTGTAGGCACGATGGAGGTAGAGAGTCTTACAAGTTATATTGCTAGAATTGCTGATGCACATTGTGTTGAAACAGGGACCTTAGTTAATGAGATATTAATCACTGAATTAAAAAAAGAAGGAATTTATAAAGAAGAGAATATATTTGCAGTATATAGGAATCAAACATCAAAGTTTAATGGTTTATCTGTTACAGCCAGTAAAAATGCGAAAATAATGAATAGGTTGTGTGGAAGAGACAATCTTGAAAATTTAACTCTAAATAAATATAAAAATATATTAACGGATACCAGATTATTAAAAGTAAATAAGTCCTGGTGTCCATATTGTGTTGCTGATATGAAGGAAACGCAATATGAAAAATTAATATGGAATATTTCCCTTGTAGATACTTGTCATATACACAATGTTAAACTGGTGGATACTTGTCAAAAATGTGGTGCCAATCAAAAGCATATAAAATATAAAACGTTAAATGGATTTTGTCAAAAGTGTTTCCAATGGCTTGGAAATAATAACAAAGTAAAATGTGAGAATGATAGTAAAAACTTACAAAAAGTATTTTTTATTGGAGGTATGCTAGAAAAAACTAAAAATAATCATATACCTACCAATAAACATTTTGTAAAAAACTTGATTTGTTTATGGGATTTGATACCAAGCCCTAAAAGAGAGTTTCAAGAAAAAAATATTGGAATCTCCGGCAAACTCATTACTGATTTACGAAGAGGGTTTACAGATAAAATTAGTTTAAGAAATCTAATTCGTATATGTATATTTTTGAATTGTTCCCCTAACGACCTTTTAGGTAGATTGATAGACATACCGTTTGAGTCATTTAAAACAATTAAAAAACTACAAATGAATAATAAAAGAGAAAAATTTGATAATGTAAAGTTAGAGAGAATGTTAATTGAATATATAAGTTTGTGCAAGGAAGATGAAAAGAATTATATGAACACGAAGGAATTAGAAAAGAAAACTGGCCATTCAGCTTCTACAATGATAAAACATTTCCCCGTATTATATGAAGATATAAAGAAACTGAACGTTGAAAGTAGAGAAAAGTTAAAAATACAGAAACAAAAAGATAGATTAGAATTAATAAGGCAAGAGACTATAAATTTACATCATTCTGGTATATACCCTGGCTTAAAAAAGGTACAGAGAAAATTGCCTTTTGTTATTACTGGATTTGAAAAAGATTACAGAGATATGTGGGAAGCAACAATAATTGAGTTAGGTATAGTAAGAAGAGTAAATCAGTTTGACTGATTTACTCTCCCATACTTTTTAGTGGAATTATTGTAGTTGAGAAATCTAAATACTAACCAATTTTATACACTTCTCAATAAACAAAGACTTTTTAGGGATATTTCTAATTTCACAATAGTCGTTAAGTATTTCCACGGCAATTTGTCGAGTCATAATGCTATAGTTTTTTGCATATTGTGCAGCTTGTTCTCTAGAAGGATACCCAAGTTTGTAATGCGACTCTTTATCTTTATTTTTATTTATGTCTTTTAAATACATCTCGATGTCCTCAATTAATTCCCCGGAATAACCAGTGAGAGCATACCCTTCGATATTTGCTCTTATTTCATGTAAAA
>Ga0209013_10004953_pt1 | contig 11586 bp, 6 predicted proteins | sample Cruoilmetagenom2_FD_187291 | JGI IMG/M metagenome (GOLD analysis project Ga0209013, IMG submission 187291) | Oil polluted marine microbial communities from Coal Oil Point, Santa Barbara, California, USA - Sample 2 (SPAdes) (version 2) | ecosystem: Environmental > Aquatic > Marine > Oil seeps ...
AAGTAGGGCATGAACAGGAGGGACAGGCCGATCAATGCTCTCAGCTCCCAGGCAACCGCCAGGGCCAGAAGCGGGGTCAGGTACCAGAAATGAACGGTCGTGTTCATGAGGATTACCAGGAGCAGGAAAGGGGGTACGGCGGATTCGGGACGGGTCCGGGTCAGCCAGAGAGAGATGCCCACGATCAACAGAACAAACAGCGTGGCCGCATGTGCGCCGCCTGTTCCAAAGAATGCGCGGAGCGGCGCAAAGGTTAAAGAATAATATTCAAATTTTCCCACATACACACGGAGATTTCCGAATGAAAAAGATCCTTCGAGGAAAAAGAACGGCAGATAACTGATGAAGATGATACCGGCACAGACCGGTACGAACTTCATGGTTCTCTTTTTCACCATAAAAGGGAGAGCGAACAGGCCCAGGAATTTCACGAGGGCTGAAAGAGTCACCAGGACCATGCCCGTTCCCTCACGACCCCGGGAATAGACGAGGAGTCCCAGTATCATCAGAAATATCTGCAGGGAATCAAGATGGCCCTGTCCGGCTATTCCAATGATTACAAGAGGGTTCAGAGCATAAATCAGGATCCGCTCCCGGGGCAGCCCCAGATGTTTGATCCAGCGGAACAGGACCCCGATGCAAAATAGCTCCATGAGCAGGATGAACAGGCGGTATCCTTCGATGCGGCGGGTGACGAGGGAAAGGGCAGCAAAAATATACTGGGTGACGGGCGGATAGATGGCCGGCATGTCTTTATGATTGATCATCGGGTAGACATCGTCCCGGAAATGGGCCAGGCGAGGATCTTCGGGAGGAATCGCGTAGGGATTGTAGCCCGCCGCGAGGATGCGTCCCTCCCAGATATAGCGCGGAATATCATCTGAGGGATGAAGACTGAGCGCAAACAGGCGCGGCAGGAGCATGAGAATAATGAAAACAGCCCACCAGCTTTTTTTTTGAAGGGGAAGCCCCAGGTACAGGAGGCCTGCATATCCAAGGGAAGCGAGGATGAATCCCGCGTAAAAGAGACGCAGGTTCAGGCCGATATCCGGGGTATGGCTGAAAAACAGTGAACCGGAGAGGAGGGCGATAGCGGCGACAACAGACAGAAGCCTTTTCATGCGTCTCTGGTCAGACCGATTGCGGAACGGATTCCCACGGTGAGGAAACCAAGGGTAAAGAGACTCAGGAAGGGTACCACCACATAATTTTCATTGATAATAGCGGCGGAAATAGAGCCGAGGGAGTAAAGGCCCAGCAGTATTTCAAATATCCAGAGATAGCTCCGGTTCAGCCGGTACCCCGAGCGATTCTTCTCTCCTTTCTTAGGCGTCCGGATAAATGCGCTGGATTTCCCGATGACCGCTTCGAAAATGGCTATGGTATTGGAAATGGCGATACCCGTGCCGTATATGACCAGGAAAGGCAGCCATAAAAGGGCGGTCAGCTTCTGCTTTGGATTGCGAAACGTAGCCACCATATACATGGTCGACGGGCCGAAAGTGGCGGCGAAAAGGGGAAGGGCAATGAAAGCGAAAAAATAGGGAGATATCTTGATCAGGTTGAAAGCAAGGACCGGAAAGGCCAGAAGCGCCAGGACCAGCATCATGGGATGGACGCCGTAATTTGTGAGATGGAGGAATGCCTCGATTTTCTGGAGGCGTGTGAAGGGGCCTTTCCAGACTTTCGGAAGCATTAAAATAGAAGTCTGGATGGACCCCTTGGCCCATCGGAATTGCTGGCTTTTGGCCCCGGCCATCGTGGCGGGTACTTCAGCCGGCACCACTACGTCGCCCAGATAATAGGGTTTCCATCCGGCCAGCTGGACCCGGTAGGACAGATCCATATCCTCTGTCAGGGTCTGGGCCGACCAGCCGCCCACCTCGTCTATTGCCTTCCTGCGCCACATCCCGGCGGTGCCGTTGAAGTTCATGAACAATCCCGCATTGGACCGGGCGGGTTGTTCCACCAGAAAATGCCCGTCTATACCCAGCGCCTGGCAGCGGGTTAGCACATTCTCATGACAGTTAAGATGTCCCCATCTGGTCTGGACAAAGGCGACTTTTTCATCGTTCATGAAAGGAAGGACGGTGTGTTTCAGAAAATCCGCTTCCGGAACAAAATCGGCATCGAATACGGCGAGAAATTCGCCTCTGGCAAGGCCGGTCGCATTTGCCAGCGATCCTGCCTTATATCCCTCCCGGTTCTCGCGGCGGACAGCCTTGATATCAAAGCCTTCAGATCGCACTTTGTCCACGACGCGGTCAATGATCCGGACGGTCTGATCCGTCGAATCGTCCAGCACCTGAATCTCCAGTCTGTCCCTGGGATAATCCAGGGCGGCCGCCGCGCGGATAATCCGCTCGGCCACGTTTTGCTCATTGAAAATGGGGAGCTGGACGGTGACGGAAGGCCATTGGCCGTCGGCCTCAAGTTGCAGCCGTTTTTTCTCCAGGTCCTGCCTGCGGGAGCGGGAACTGTAGTAAATCATCAGGTAGGCGTTGAGCCCGTACATAAGGAGCAATGTGGACGCCAGCCCGTAGAGGATTACAATCATTGCAATGAATAGGGCGCTCATCTTATTTCCTGCTTCCCGTTCAGGGACCAGTCGTATTCAATATATGAGATAGCGGTTTTCCGGCCTTTCTTCACAAGCGGTTTTTGCCACTTACCCGGGGCATAGCGAGCCACAAACTGCAGTATCTCCATTTTATCCCTGCCGAAATCATCTTTGAACCAGTCGAGCAGCATGCTCAGCTTCACCCCGGGTGGATCGCTTTCCACCTGCAGCCCTTTCGGCTGGGCGAAGTACCGTCTGGCCGCATCGTCAAGCTGTTCATCCAGTATATCGGCCACATAAATTTCAGGAACCAGATCCGGACAGCCTTTGGAAGCGCAGACGATCGCGAAATGGATGCGGGGATCCCCCATTTTCCGGAGCTGTTGATGCTCTATGTAGTCGAGGGAAACCTTCTTCCCTCCGAGATCGAATATTTCCTGCTTAAACGGCTTGGGCTTGATGTCGAAGACCCCCTTCACCGGATAATGCTCGAGCACGATCCATATCATGCAGGCATTATAGGCATTGATCAGCAAAGCCTTTTTCTCGTCGGGAGCCAGGGTTTCCAGCTTCACTGCTTTTAGTGAAACGACGAATGCGTTCAGCCCCTTCCGGTCTGCTGACCAGGACGTATAGTCCACAAAACCGTCCCCGACATATTTCTGCAGTTCCGCGGAATAACCGATAACCGGAGACACGGGTTCGTCTGCCGGCAGGTGCAAGGCGGCGCACATCAATACCAGACCCGTGAGTGCAAGTTGTCGTTTCAAAATTCTCTCCTTTATTTGCCTTATATATGTCAATTGAAGGATTTCAATGTAAAGATAACCGGATACCTTATACTACATGAACAGGTGCCTTTTGTTCAAATTCTTTTTTTGGATGTTTATCATGGAGACGGGCCGCATTAAACCTGGAAAATTGCAGTGCGAATGAGATGTAGTTCAATTAAAGAACAAATATTGCTTGACAGACACATCCGGATATCCGTTATATTCTGAAGAGATTCAAACCGGAACGAGAGATGTCTCTAATCATCTCAAAGCCCTGTTTTTTTTCGCCTGTTGCCGGGTCACACAGCAGAAGGAGAATGGATGAAAGTTTCAGATTTGATTATTAAGTGTCTTGAAAGCGAGGGGGTCCGGCATGTTTTCGGAGTGCCCGGCGAGGAAACTGAGGACATCCTCTTTTCATTGGAGAAGTCTTCCATACAGTTTATCACGACACGGCATGAATCAGGGGCTGCATTTATGGCCGATGTGTACGGCCGCCTGACAGGGAAAGCCGGTGTGTGCCTGGCGACCCTCGGCCCGGGAGCGACCAACCTGATTACCGGTGTGGCCGACGCCCATCTCGACAAGGCGCCGCTCGTAGCCATTACAGGGCAGGGCGGCTCAGACCGCATGCACAAGGAGAGCCATCAGAATATTGATGTGGTGAGCATGTTCAAACCCATCACAAAATGGAACACCAGCATTCAAAATCCGCACATCGTCACCGAGGTGGTCCGGAAAGCATTCAAACTGGCGGAAATGGAAAAACCGGGAGCCACCCATTTCGAACTACCCGAGGATGTGGCTAAAATGACCTGTCGCCATACGCCCATCCCTCCGGCCAGGGTGCGGCGTCCATCCCCGGATTACAAGGCCATCCGGGCAGCGGTACAGCTGTTAAAAGAGGCGGAAAAGCCCCTTGTCATCGCCGGTAACGGGGCAATCCGCAAAAGGGCTTCCAGGCATCTGCGACAGTTCGTCGGTCGCACCCACATCCCGGTGGTCTCCACTTTTATGGGCAAAGGTTCCATCTCCGACAGGGACGAACATTCCCTTTTCGCCATAGGCCTCCAGTCCCGCGATTTCGTGATGCAGGCCCTCAATCAGGCCGACCTGATCATAACCATAGGATACGACATCGCTGAATATGCGCCGGAATACTGGAATCCGGGGAAGGAGAAAAAAATTCTCCATATCGATTTCACACCGGCGGAAGTATACGACTACTACCAGCCCAGGGAGGAAGTCATTTCCGATGTGGCCGGCGCTCTGTGGGCATTGAATGGGGCGGTGGAAGAAGAGAAGATCCTTTTCGATCCGGCGTGGATAAAACCTTTCCGCCGGAAGATCGGGGATGATTTTGATTCTTACAGGCTGAAGGAGGGGGATGCATTCACCGTGCCGGGCGCCCTCCATATTATCCGTGAAATCATGGGTGCCGGAGACATCCTGATTTCGGATGTGGGGAGCCATAAGCTATGGATCGGCAGGAATTATCCGGCTTACGAGCCGAATTCGGTCCTCATATCCAACGGGCTGGCCAGTATGGGGCTCGCCCTGCCGGGGGGCATCGCCGCGAGGCTGGCATACCCGGAAAAACAGATCGTCGCCGTCATGGGCGACGGCGGATTCCTGATGAATTCACAGGAGATGGAAACCGCCAGGCGCATCGGTGCGGGTTTCACGATCATCGTCTTCAATGATAACGATTACGGCCTGATTTCGTGGAAACAGCAGAGTCACCGGGGGAAAACCTTTGGCACGGGGTTGACCAGTCCGGACTTTAAAAAATATGCAGAAAGTTTTGGAATTAAGGGATTTGCTCCGAAAACGCTTCAGGAGCTGAAAACCGATTTAAAAGAGGCCATCACCGGCCGGGAGCTCTGCCTGGTGGAGATTCCGATTCAGCCGTCGGTCAACTATGAGCTCAGCACGAAGCTGGAGCGTGATTGTTGCGCAAGGATAGAGTCATCCAGGAAGCGAGGTGAACGGGCATGAAAGCAATTAATCCTGCAACAGAAGAACTGATTCAAGAATACAAAGAACACACGGACGAGGAGGCTGCGCATATTGTCGCACTTGCCCGGGAGGCATTCATGGCATGGCGCGAAACGCCCTTTTCTCATCGCGCGCCATTGATGCACCGGGCTGCGGAAGTGCTGCGGCAGCATGTGGGGCGCTATGCAAAAACGATTACCCTGGAAATGGGCAAGACCATTACCGAATCCAGGCTGGAGGTCGAAAAATGCGCGCGGGTCTGTGAATATTATGCAGACCATGCCCGGGAATTTCTCAGGGACGAAATCATTGCATCCGATGCCGGAAAAAGTTTTGTCGCCTTTGAACCCCTTGGCGCCGTCCTGGCAGTGATGCCCTGGAACTTTCCCTTCTGGCAGGTCTTGCGTTTCGCTGCCCCGGCTCTGATGGCGGGCAATGCAGGACTTTTAAAACATGCGTCCAATGTGCCGGGCAGCGCACTGGCTATCGAAGAAGTGTTTCGCGAGGCGGGATTCCCGGAAAACCTTTTCAGAACGCTTCTGATTTCTGCCGGACAGGTCGAAAAGGTCATCCGGAATGATGATATAAAAGCCGTGACGCTCACGGGCAGCGAATCCGCTGGAATGCAGGTTGCGTCGACTGCAGGGTACGCGCTCAAAAAAACGGTCCTCGAGCTCGGGGGATCCGATCCCTATATCGTGCTCGAGGATGCAGATTTGCCTGCCTGCGTAAAAACGTCCGTCACGGCGCGCATGATCAATGTCGGTCAGAGCTGTATCGCGGCCAAGCGGTTTATCGTGGTCGCACCCCTTGTCAGGGCATTCGAAGCGCAGCAGACGGAAATCATGACCGGACTCAAGCTCGGCGATCCTTTGCTGGAAGAGACCCAGGTGGGCCCTCTCGCGCGCATGGATCTGGCGGACGAACTGGATGAGCAGGTGCAGGCGTCCATCCGGAAAGGCGCGAGACTTTTATGCGGCGGCAAAAAAGCAGAAGGACCCGGTGCATTTTACCTGCCCACGGTTTTAGCGGATGTTAAAAAGGGGATGCCTGCTTTTGAGGAGGAAACCTTTGGTCCGGTGTCGGCCATTATCCCGGTGAAAGATTCGGAGGAGGCCATTGCAGTGGCCAATGATTCCCGGTTCGGATTGGGAGGCAGTGTGTGGTCAAAGGACATTCAGAAAGCCGAACAGGTGGCGCGCCGGATCGAAACCGGCGCCGTTTTCATCAACGGCATGACGAAGTCGGATCCCCGTCTTCCCTTTGGCGGGATTAAAAAATCCGGTTACGGGCGCGAACTTTCGCATTACGGCATTAAGGAATTCGTGAATATCAAAACGATCTGGATTGCGTGATAAAAGTGGGCCGCAGTCCGTCAAGGCCTGATCCCCGATCATTTTTCGCATCCCGGTTTCAGGATGATCCCTTCATTTTTCCTGCCGCTCATTTTTACAATCACCGGATCCTTGAATTGCAGGTGTCGCGTGTGTGCTTTTTCTTCCACGGCTTCCTGGGCTGTCAGCCAGTCCCAGTCCACGAATCCCTGGTCCAGGTGCGGGTTGACCGTAAAATAGCCGATCATGAATGATGTCAGATTATGGAAAAAGTGGCTCCCCTGGGAAGGGGTGACCTCGAAATGCTTGAATCCCGTTTCAACAATGGTTCTGGCTCCGGATATCTGGTCCCAGGCGACCGGAATCCCCAGCCACGGATCCGCCGATCCCCAGCGTCCCAGACCGATCAACAGGTAGGGAGTGCCCCTGGCGGTCAGTTTCCGGTTGAATGCTTCCACTTCCTGCGCCGTTATTCTGCTCTCGGACCGTTTGAAACGATGAATATCCACAACAATGATATCCCGGATGTCATCGATCTTACCGTTGCCGAAAACCCGGGCACTCCGGCAGATCAGATTTTGAGGGGCAATATTTTTAGTATCCAGTTCCTCTGCTTCCCTTTTCAGGACCAGGGGCCGTATTTGGAGGAAGCTGAACTCCTTTGGCGTGCCCGGCGGGGTGGACATGGTCACGGCGAATTCAATTTCCACGGGGGCGCTCATTCCCCAGCTTCCCATATCCAGAACGAGCTTGAGAATTTCCGGAAGGGGGAAAAGACCATGTTTTAAAATGGGTGCAAAGCTCACCAGCCGGATGCCCGGTCTGGAGAGCCCGTCATAAACGGCATTGTTTTCCGGTGAATAGGTGGATCCCACGAGGGCCAGCGTCCCGTCCCGTTCCGCCACCTCCAGGCCGAATTTTTTGAGCTTCATGTCCGCTCTGTCGGAATCGACGACGCTCATCCTGTCATCGATGGTAAGCGCATAGAATCCCCGCTGCGTGGTCTGGAGAAAATCAGGGGTGGTCGAAAGCTGGATGATATTGCGGGGATATTTCGGACAAAAATAAAGAACTGTTTCGCCCTCGACAACGGTTTCTCCCAGTCCCAGAGCTGCCGCGACAATGCCGTCTTTCGGCCCCATGGGGGGAAGGGGATAAAAATTGTGGGATTTGGCCACGCCCGAGAAGTCGGGATAAAACCGGTTCTCATGCATCTGCCCGACCAGTTTTTGCACGATTACCGCCATTTTTTCTTCTTCAAGGCGGTAGGGTGTTGCCTGCATATAATTTTTGGCGTGCTGGGAGAAAGTAGAAGCGAATACGCGCTTTATCGCAAATAGGAGCTCTTCCAGCCGGATGTCCGGACGCGGGTGATGGTTAGGGATTAACAGGGTTTCGTACACGCCCGTAAAAGGCTGGTACTGGGAGTCCTCGAAAAGGCTTGATGAGCGGACGGCTAGCGGGTAATCGATAAGGTTCAGAAAAGATCTCAGGTCTTCACGGATTTCCTCAGGGAAATTTGCAGCCAGAAAGCGTTCCCGGATTTCCCGGTCATCCCCGGCATGGATTGCAAAATCGCGAAGATTGTTTTCATCCAGGAACTGGTCAAAAATATCGGTTCCCAGGACGACCAGGGGCGGTACCGAGATCAGAATATCTTTGAAATGGTCCCGGATATGATACTCGTTGATCATGGTTCTCACGAACGCCAGACCTCTGGCTTTGCCGCCCAGGGAACCGCTGCCGATACGGGCGAAGGTGTGGACTTCGTCAAAGGTCTTCCGGTCAAAGTCTTCCACAACCTCCCTGTTCTGTTCGGCACGGAACTCGCGCAGGGAAGCGGTGAGATCCAGCCTGAGGTCTTCCAGTGTGGCATAGTCGGATACCTTTCTGGGCTTGAGCTTTTCCGCCAGGAGAAATTCCGTCCGGGCTTTCAGCCATTTGGAAAAATGGTTTCTTTCTCCATGATATTTAATGCTCTCCTCCGGGACGGTATGCAGCTTTTTTTCCAGAGATTGAAGGTCGTCGGCCCGGTCCACTTCAGTGCCGTCCGGCAGCCGGAATACGAAACTTCCGAAACCCAATTTTTCGAGCACAAACTGGCGCAGTTCTTTCAGAAGGGTGGGAGACGTTTTTAAAAGAAAGGATACGCCGAGAGACTCGGCCAGGGCCGCATGTTTTTGCGAGCTGGTCTGAAGCAATACTGGAATATCAGGGTCTGTTCCCATGACCAGCTGGGCGAATTTAGCGCCTGCCTGCGGATCTATTTTATTCCCGTGAGGAAATTCAATGTCGGAAATAACGCCCAGGATCTGGGCCCGGTAAGTTGCGAAGAAATGCCGGGCCTCCTCGAAGGACCCGCAGAGGAGAATTTTCGGACGGGTACGCATTCTGAGGATTTTATGGGGCAGGTTGAGCCCTTCCGAAATCAGGCTCTGGGAATGCTTCATGAGCTCGGAATAAAGAATGGGGAGGAAAGAGGAATAAAAACGAATATTATCTTCAATCACGATAATGGAATGGACGCCGATCGTGCGGGTGTCGTGGGCCACATTCATTCTGTCTTCGATATATTTTATGATTGCTAAAACAAGGCGGAAATCCCCCTGCCAGATGAAGATCCTCTCGAATTTTGACACATCATAGTGGTCCAGCAGGTCTTTCAGTTCGCGGTTGTCATAGGCCAGGAGAATAACAGGAATCCGGTCTTTTCTTCTGGCGACCTTCCCGGCGAAAATATGGGCATGCATGTCGGGCAGATGCATGGTGGTGATGATGAGGTCGAATCGCTTTTTATCGCGGATCAGGGCCAGGGCTTCCTTACCGCTGGATGCCCGGGTAATAACAGGAGCCTGGAAAAACAGGTTATGGTCGAGGAATTCGCTGAGCAGCAGCTCGTTGAGCTGACCGTCCTGTTCGAAGATAAAGGAGTCATAGAGGCTTGAAACGAGGAGAATTTCACGCACCCGATAGTGCATGAGATTGTGAAATTCCGAGAAGCGCTTGGTATAGCGGTAAATAGACCGCAGCTCTTCAAAGCTCTGCATGCTATTCTCGGCTTTAAAGGGTGTGTGAAGTCAGCTCCCACCTCTCCCCCGGGCGAGGAGAGATGGGAGCTCTTTTTTAAACCAATCCCATATCCAGCATGGCATCCGCAACCTTGAGGAAACCTGCTATATTTGCTCCATTCACATAGTTGCCGGGAGTACCGAAACGCTCCGCAGCTTCCATGCAGGCGCCATGAATGCTTTTCATGATGCCCTGGAGGCGCTGATCCACCTCCTCGCGGGTCCATGACAGCCGGAGGCTGTTCTGTGACATTTCCAGGCCGGAAACTGCAACGCCGCCCGCATTGGCCGCCTTGCCGGGCCCGTAGAGAATTTTTTCCTGGAGAAACACGTTGACGCCTTCCGGAGTGGTCGGCATGTTTGCACCTTCGGAAACAACGTATACGCCGTTCGCGACAAGATTCTTTGCATCTTTTTCATTGATCTCGTTTTCGCATGCGCTCGGGAAGGCACAATCCGCTTTATAGGTCCAGAGAGGATTCGAGTCCTGGTTCGGATCGATCGGTGCATAGGTCGCGCTCTTGAACTTCTCCGCGTATTCCTTAATCCGGCCGCGGCGCACGTTCTTCAGTTCTTTGACCCATGCTATTTTTTCTTCGTTGACGCCTTCAGGATCAAAAATATAGCCGTTGGAATCTGACAGAGTCACGACTTTTCCGCCGAGCTGGTTGATCTTCTCAACCGTGTACTGGGCCACATTGCCGCTGGCGGAGACCAGGCATGTTTTTCCCTCGAGGCTTTCGTTCCGGGTCTGTAGCATTTCTGCAGCGAAATAAACCGCACCATAGCCGGTGGCCTCGGGGCGGATCAGGGAACCTCCCCAGTTCAGCCCTTTTCCCGTCAGAACGCCGGTAAATTCGTTTCTCAATTTTTTATACTGGCCGAAGAGGAATCCGATCTCACGGCCTCCCACACCGATATCTCCTGCGGGCACATCGGTGTTCGGACCGAGATGCCTGAAAAGCTCGCTCATGAAACTCTGGCAGAAGCGCATGACATCATTGTCGCTCTTTCCCTTGGGATCAAAGTCACTCCCGCCTTTTCCACCACCCATGGGGAGAGTGGTCAGGCCATTTTTAAAGACCTGCTCAAAGGCCAGGAACTTGAGAATTCCAAGGTTCACGGAGGGATGAAAACGAAGGCCGCCCTTGTATGGTCCAATGGCGCTGTTCATTTCAATCCGGAATCCCCGGTTGACATAGATTTCGCCCGAGTCATCCATCCAGGGGGCCCGGAACATGATAACCCGTTCGGGCTCGATGATCCGTTCGATAATTTTAGCGGTACGATACTCGGGATGCCGTTCAAGCACCGGCGCGATGGATTCCACCACTTCCTGGACTGCCTGATGAAATGCCGGTTCGGCGGGGTTTTTGGCCTTTAATGCGGCCATCAGATCGTTCACAAAGTCAGACATAGATTCTCTCCTTACGGTATTCGGTATTCCAAGGGATGGTTCATCCTAACCATCCATTTAGTAGATAGAGCGGAAATAAGATTAATGAAAAATCCTGCCTATATATCCTATCCTCCTTTCCCGGTTTTTCTCTTCATCAAAATAGACCGTGCATTTTATTCCGGGAAAACAGGGAAAATAGGGGAAAATAGGGACAGGGGAAAATAGGGACAGCGACTGATTTCTCCGACAGGAGAAATTGGTCGCTGTCCCTGTTTTCCTTCTGTTTTCCCTTCCCTGTTTTCCCGGACACGTGAACCGATACACTTGCAACAACCGGACTGTCGGTCCGGTCGAAATATCCAAAAAAAGCGCATTATCATAGCTTGGAAAGACCACAGAGTCAAGATAAATCGGTAAACCCAAATCCACCGTCAAAATTAGAGAACAGGGGAGA
>Ga0209013_10004954_pt1 | contig 11586 bp, 16 predicted proteins | sample Cruoilmetagenom2_FD_187291 | JGI IMG/M metagenome (GOLD analysis project Ga0209013, IMG submission 187291) | Oil polluted marine microbial communities from Coal Oil Point, Santa Barbara, California, USA - Sample 2 (SPAdes) (version 2) | ecosystem: Environmental > Aquatic > Marine > Oil seeps ...
GTTCGTCACCATGGTCTGTGGTCTGCTGAATCCGGAAACAGGTGCAGTAAAGCTGGCCAATGCCGGCCATGAACCCCCCCTGATGCATGCCCGGGATGGAACATTTTTGGCGCTGCCGGCGAGTGCACCACCCCTTGGCATCATGCCACTGCAGACCGGAGATACCGGCATAAGGAACGAAGACTTCAACCTGGACGGAGGCACATTGTATATTTTTACCGATGGCGTCACCGAAGGCTGCCTGGAAGACGGCAGCCGCCTGGAGCAGACGGGTTTCCAGGACATCATAAAGGAACGCAGCGAGCTTCCGGCGGCGGCCCGCATTGAGGCCGTTGTGTCGATTTTGAGTGATACCGGGCGCAAGCGCCACGACGATATCACCCTGCTGATCGTCGAGGATAAACGCTCAGGACTGGACAATAATATTGCCAGTGATGGACCCGGAATGATCGCCCGTCATACATTTCCGGCCCGCGCTGATGCACTGCAGGCTGTCCGCGAAGTGGTCAACAACGCCTGTGAGATCTGTGGCTGTGCCGCAGAGACCGCCACAGATATTGTTATCGCCGTGGGGGAAGCCTGCCAGAATGTGGTCCGGCATGCCTACGGAGACCATGAAGAAGGCGATGCCACACTGGAAATTTACTGCGAAGACGGCATACTCGAGTTCCGTCTGCAGGATTCAGCACGCCCGGTAGACCGGGAGAAGATCAAACCAAAATGGCCGAAAGAACTGGGACCCGGTGGACTGGGAGTCTGTCTTATTCACGACATCATGGATAAGGTTGATTACCTTCCCGCCCCTGAAGGCCAGGGCAATCTGTTACGCATGGTTAAATACATCAAGAGAAAAGACAATAATGAAACATGAGATTCTGGAGAAACAGGGTGCATCCATCGTTGTGTTTACAGGCGAGATTGACCTGGAAAGCTCACCGGCTGCAAGAGAAACCCTGCTGAAATGTGTTGAACACACCGGCAACGTGATCGTCGACCTGTCGGAGGTAAGCTATATTGACAGCTCCGGTGTTGCCTCGCTGGTAGAAACACTACAGGCCGCAAAAAAGCAGGGTGGCCAGTTCGCACTCGCGGCGGTCAGTGAACCTACCCGCCGGGTACTTGAACTGGCACGCCTTGACAAGGTGTTCACACTCTACGACAGCGTGGAGTTGGCGCTGGAAAACCAGGCCTGAACATGCGGATTAACCGGAACGCGTCTGACTGACATCATTATTATATGCGGAAGATAATTGAAAAACTTGGAGGCGATTTTCTCTACCTGCTGGAGACAAGCGGCAGAATGGGCATATTCTTCGGCTCGGCGATTGCCAGCATTTTCAGGCCGCCCTACTCTGTCTATACGATTGCCCGGCAAATCTACTTCTTTGGTGCCCGCTCTGTCACCGTTATATTAATTGTCGGTCTGTTTACCGGCATGGTGCTTGGACTGCAGGGCTACCATAATCTGAAACAATTCGGCTCCGAGGAATTACTCGGCTCAGCCGTCGCCCTTAGCCTGATACAGGAGCTCGGCCCCGTGCTGACGGCGTTGATGGTCATTGGCCGGGCCGGCTCTGCGATCTGTGCCGAAATCGGCATCATGCGTCACTCTGAACAGATCGATGCCCTTGAATGCATGGCAATCGATCCGGTCAAATTTCTTGTGGCACCCAAGTTCTTGGCCGCCCTCATCTCAATGCCGGCGCTGACCTTTATTTTTAATATGGTCGGTATTTTCGGTGGTTACCTGGCTGGCGTGGTGCTGCTTGATGTTGCCGAAGGCGCCTATTTCCAGGGTATGTATAACAGCGTTGAATGGGCTGATATTCGATTATGTCTTGTCAAATCTGTCATCTTCAGTTTTTTGATTGTATGGATCACCACCTACAAGGGGTATTTCCTGCACCTCAGCCGAACCGGTGTATACGGAGCAGAGGGTGTTAGCCGCATAACAACGGATGCCGTGGTATTTGCATCGGTTTCGATCCTGATATGGGATTATCTGATTGGCTCATTCATACTTTCGTAACACACACTGGGCATCCAGTACTTGTTTATTCGGGGTTATAAATGAAAAAAATGAATGTTGAAATGGTCGTAGGCGTATTTCTGCTGGCAGGCTTTCTCAGCTTTGCCTGGCTGGCTGTCAAAATGGGCGATATTAACCCGTTCGCAAACGAGACCTACCCGGTAACAGCCCGCTTCACCTCTATCAGTGGCCTCAAGGAAGGTTCGACTATTGAACTCGCCGGTGTGATTGTCGGCAAGGTCAGCAGCATTGAGCTGGATACGGGTGATTATGAGGCCGTTGTGCAGCTGAATATCGACAAACAGGTTGAGCTGCAGGATGACACCATTGCTTCCATTCGCACAGCCGGCATCATCGGTGACAAATACATCAAGATTTCGCCCGGAGGCTCCGACATCATCCTTGAAGCTGGCGATGAAATTGAAGAAACAGAACCGGCCATCAGTCTTGAAGAACTGGTCAGCAAATACATCTTCGATAGCGAATAGAACCCTGCCCATGAAAAAGCTCCTGCTCATTTTCCTGATCTGCACCTTACCGCTGACGGTATCGGCTACTGAATCACGCAGAGGCTTTATTGAAACTTATGAGGCAGAACCTGCAGCCGGGGAAGAAGCCGCACCGCCCGTACTGGAGGAAATGGAAACAGAGGGCACGGATGAAGAGACCGCGCCCTTCATGGACGATGATGATCTCTCCTTTCTGGATGAAGAAGATGATGTCGTTGAAGTCTATGACCCGTTTGAAACATTCAACCGCGGCATTTTCTGGTTCAATGACAAGGCCTACTTTTACGTAATGAAGCCGGTAGCAAAGGGCTGGCGCTGGCTGGCACCGGAACCCCTGCAGCTGGGCATCCGAAATTTTTTCTCGAACCTGAGGGCGCCGATTCGCTTTGTAAACGCCGCCCTGCAAGGCAAATTTCTTGATTCCGGTCATGAACTGACCCGCTTTGGTGTGAATACCACACTGGGTATTGGTGGCCTGTTCGACCCCGCAGAAGTACATTTCGGTATCGACAAGAAGATCGAAGACACAGGCCAGACTCTGGCGCATTATGGTGTCGGCCCGGGCCCCTATCTGGTCCTGCCGTTCCTGGGACCATCCAACTTCAGGGACGGCGCCGGTTTGCTGGGTGATTTTTATTTCAGCCTGGTACCGGTAGTGTTTGATAGCTCTACCTCCTACTGGGTAGCCATCTCAGCTGATATCATTAACTTCCTGGCAATCGACAAGGACACCTATGAAGGCATCAAGAGGGATTCGCTGGATCCTTACCTGTTCCTGCGTGATGCCTACAGTCAATACCGCCTGAATCTGATTTTGCACTAGGCACTCGCAGGACACATTAATTCAGGAGACAAATAGCATGTTAAAGCAATTCCTACTCACACTCATGGCCGGATTCATGCTGGCATTCACCATGATCTCCCATGCAGGCAGCACACCGACAGATGACGTTCGCACCTCGGTAGATGCCATGCTCGAGATACTGAAAAACGAGCAACTGGACAAGGAAGGCAAACGCGCACAGATGAGCACGGTGATCAACGAGCGTTTTGATTTTCGTGCCATGTCACAACGTACGCTGGCCACCAACTGGAAAAAAACCACTGACGAGGAGAAAAAACAATTTGTAGCGCTGTTCTCGCAGCTGATCGAAAGCAGCTATGTTGGTAAAATTGAAGCGTACACGGATGAAAAAGTGGAATACCCCGGCGAAAAGGTCAAAGGCAGGAAGGCCGTCGTGGAAACGCTGATAATCACGTCCAGCGCCGACGTACCGGTCAATTACAAGGTATACCAGAAAGGCGACCAGTGGCTGGTTTATGATGTCGTCATCGAAGGCGTCAGTTTGATCAGCAACTACCGCAGCTCCTATCAGGAAATAATGAAGAAAGAAGGTTTTGATGGCCTGCTTGCGAAGATGCAGGCAAAGATCGACGAACTGGCCAGCACGCCGTCATAGGCTGCTGCACAAGGACTCCCCGACGCCCGGCTAGATACGTTGCTGCTTTCTGTCTGCGGTCAGGCGCGCAAGGTATTCTTCTGCATTGATGGTCTCATCCCTGGGACGACGGTTAATCATGTCCTGTATTTCTTCGTTGTCGCTGTGTTGAACTTCATCAACAGAGCCGGTCATCAGCAGATGCCCCTGCCCGAGTACAGTAATCCTGTCTGCAATTTTGAAGGCACTTTCCAGCTCATGTGTCACCACAATGATGCTCACTTTCATGGCCTCCTTGAGGCGTATTATCAACTCATCGAGTTCTGCGGAAACTACCGGGTCAAGTCCGGCAGAAGGCTCATCAAAAAACAGCAGGCTGGGATCCATAATAATGGAACGGGCCAGTGCCGCCCGTTTGAGCATGCCCCCCGAGAGCTCAGACGGCATGAGGTCCTCAAATCCCGCCAGGTTAACGACCTCAAGTTTCATGCGTGACATGATGCGTATAGTGCTTTCATCCAGTTTGGTATGGTGCCTGAGTGGTAACTCGATATTTTGTGCCACTGACATCGAACCCAGCAATGCACCACCCTGAAAAGCAACACCCATCTTCCGCCGGATTGCGAACAACTCACGGCGGCTGATGCTGGTGATATCCTTGCCGAAGATGTGAATACTGCCGGAGGTCGGCTTGTTCAAACCCAGCAAATTGCGCATTAACGTGGTTTTTCCCGAACCGCTACCGCCCATAATCACCATTATCTCCCCGGCACGGATATCCAGGTTGATGTCCTTGAGAATGGCGCGATCACCATAATGCGTGTACAGGTTTCTAACCTCGATCACGTTCTCAGGGGAATGCTCATTCATGACTAGTCTCCAGCTCCTTGGCCTTTTCCCAGTAATAGTCCAGCGTATCCAGGTCAGTATCGGAAATTTCCTTACCGGCTTCCTGCACAAATGCCTCCACCTGCCGGAAGCGACGCATAAACTTGCTGTTTCCCTTGCGCAAGGCCCGTTCTGGCTCCACGCCGGCATGCCGGACAAGATTAACAGCCGCGAACAACAGGTCACCGGCTTCATCCGATAGCGCGTCGATACCCGCCCGGGCATTAATCTCCTCGTTCAGCTCCTGCAGTTCTTCTTCAACCTTGTCGGATACACCGTGAATACTCGGCCAGTCAAAACCGACCCGTGAAGCACGTTTTTGAAGTTTGTACGCCCGCGTCAGAGCCGGAAGTGCCAGCGGAATACCATCCAGTGCACTGTCCTGTTGACCCCGCTCCTGCTCCTTGTGGCGTTCCCAGGCATGTGTTTGCGCCACTGCATCCTCAATCACTTCATCGGCAAACACGTGTGGATGACGGCGCACCATCTTTTCGCAGATTCCTGACACCACATCACTGAAACTGAACCAGCCACGCTCTCGCGCCATTTGTGCATGAAAAGCCACCTGAAACAGCAGGTCACCCAGTTCATCCCGCAATGCTACGGAATCTTCCTGCTCAATGGCATCGACCACTTCGTAGGCTTCTTCCAGGGTATAGGGTGCGATTGAACGGAAGTCCTGCTCCAGATCCCAGGGACAACCTGCCTGTGGATCACGCAGCCGCGCCATGATGTCCAGCAAGGTATCAACGGTTGCTGGCTTTGGACCTGACAGTGAACTAATGGACGCTACCGCTCATGGCCGATATGACCGTGTCCTCGAGCTGGATGCGGTCAGCAATGCACTCACCCAGGTTGGACAGGTCAACCGCAAGGAATTCAACGCTGTTATCCAGGGACATCGACTCGTATTTGTCGTTAAAACGCAGGATCTGATCGGTAGTTTCGATTATCTTCGGATAAATTTCATCTGCAACCAACAGGACTGAAGCCCGGCGTTCACGATTATCAGAAAGATAGCGGTACAATTGAAAGTGAGCACTGGCAGTATAATCAATCAAGGCCTCACAAAACTCACGCAATGCCTTTTCCATAGAAGGTTCGGGGTTGAATGGCTGGCGGCTTGCCAGCGCCGTGAGCAACGACAGCGTTGCGGTGCGTGATGACACCAGCGCATCGAGCTTCTCGCGTGATCGTTGGCGGCGATCCACGCCATCCTGAATTTTTGCTCCCATTCTCTGCTCCTGCCTGATTTTCCAAGTAAAATTATTATGAAGGGGAGGACATCGCGTGTTATCAATCGCCCCCCCGGTCGCGGCCATTGTAACAAACACCCGCAGGATGTCTCCCCGTCTATGTATCCGGACAGGGTTTGCGGTCCCGTCCTGCCCGTCTGGCATACCCACATTAGGGTAGTGATTTAATAACATACTGTATTTAATAGATATTTGTGTTATTATCGTACAACTTCGCGGGTATAAATCTTGACTAAAAGACTCAACTATTACTATTATACGTTCATGGGCTCGGCTGGTTTCGGTTCATGTACCCGGCACCCGAGCATTGGAGATTCAGCTTGCTCACCAATGCAACCAACAGTAACACTGCAGTACCGTATTCGTAGAGGTTAATCATGAAATTATCAACGAAAGGCCGCCATGCCGTCACCGCAATGATGGAACTGGCATTACAGCACAAGAAAGGACCGGTCACGCTGGCTGATATCTCAGCACAGCAGGCCATCTCGATATCTTATCTTGAGCAACTGTTTGCACGCCTGCGTCAGCACGGCCTGGTCACCGGCATGCGCGGACCTGGTGGTGGCTATTGCCTGGCCCGCCCGGCAGCTGAAATCACCATCGCCAACATCCTTGCAACCGTTGATGACGTCACACGGCGCGAAGAGCAACCGCATACCCAGGGCGAAGTCCCTGCCGGCGCCCAGATGTGGTTACATCTAAGTAACCGCATCTATGACTACCTCAACAGCATCACACTGAGCGAGGCCATTGAGTCAGCGAGCAGCGATGACCAGACCTCAGTGTTTGGATCCAGCTTCCGGCAGACGGCCGCATAGTCCGGAATAAAATAGTCAGCTAATTGGAGATAAGGTAATGGCATACAGCGAGAAAGTACTTGACCACTATGAAAACCCGCGCAATGTCGGTTCTTTTGACAAGGGTGACACGCAGGTCGGTACCGGCATGGTAGGTGCGCCTGCCTGTGGTGATGTCATGCGACTGCAAATCAAGGTGGGTGACAACGGCATCATTGAGGATGCCAAGTTCAAGACCTATGGTTGTGGATCGGCCATAGCATCAAGCTCATTGTTAACAGAATGGGTTAAGGGCAAAACCCTGGACGAGGCCTGCGAAATCAAGAATACCGATATCGCTGAAGAACTGGCACTGCCGCCCGTCAAGGTACATTGCTCGGTACTCGCCGAGGATGCCATCAAGGCAGCCATCCAGGATTATCAGGGCAAGTCTGTTGATGTCGCGCAGGCTGCCGAAGCCTGATACTCATCACCACAAGAAACTGACAACGGGGCCGATGGCCCCGTTTGTTTTTATACAGCCCAGATAAATTATCAACGGGAAGCATAATAATGCAGACACCGGTAACCCGGCTCTACCCTGCACCGGGCGGACAGCACCCACTGGAAGGACTGTACCTGCAGCACCAACTGCACAGACAGCCCGACAAACCTTATGTGTACAGCAATTTTATTACTTCGCTGGACGGCCGCATCTCTCTTGGTAACAAGGACACCACCACACACACTGTCCCGGCCGAGACAGTAAACCCGCGTGACTGGCGCCTGTACCAGGAACTTGCCGGACAGTCCGATCTGCTGATTACCAGCGGCCGTTACTTTCGGCAAAGTCTCGCAGGCGAGGCACAGGATCAGTTGCCAGTCGGCAATCAGGCCGAATTCGCCGACATCCGTGAATGGCGCCTGACACAGGGATTGCCGCCTCAACCGGATATCGCCATTCTCAGCAGCAGCCTGGAGATTCCGATTGCATCACTGGAACCCTATCGACATCGCCGCATCCTGGTCATAACCGGCGAAACCTCAGACCAGACCAGGGTTGATGAATTACTGGCTTCCGGCATAGAGGTGATTCGCGCAGGCAGCGGCAGCCGGGTTGACGGCCAGAGGATGGTCTCGCAGCTGGCGACATTGGGGTACCAAAGTATCTACGCTATCGCCGGACCGGCCGTTTTCTATACTCTGCTTAAGGCAAATGTCATTAACCGGCTATACCTGACCATTGCGCAACAATTGCTGGGGGGAGAGGTCTTTGACACGCTGACACGCGGCCCGTTGCTGGCACCGGCCAGAGGCATGTCGCTGATCAGCCTGTATCACGACCCTTACGCCCCTGCCGGAGCAGGTCAGTTGCTCGGTGTTTTTGAGCCTGGGGATTAACACTGCCCGGCAATCCCCTTACTCCTGCTGCTTACGGCAGTCTTGGAGAGAGCGCCGAATCGTCGACCGCGCGACCACCCTGCCCTGGCTGATTCCTTCACAACGACGGGCCTCGCGATTCCATGCCGCGGCAGTGCCAACCAGTTCCGGCCAGAACGGATAGGTCCGGCATTGCACAGGGCGCACTGCATACACCCGGCACTTACCATCGGCATTCAGGAAGATACAACGCTCATCCGGGCCGGATGCCAGCACCTGCTCACCATCTTCGATGCGCTGCAGATAACGTCGCCGAAACCAGTTGCGCGAGAGTTGCAGATGCGTACGAATCCTTTCAGACTCTTCATCAGTCAGATAGACATAGTAATCGCCGGCAGTGGCACAGCATTGGCCACACTGTGTACATGAGAATCGCAGCGCTTGTCGCAGATAAAATGGCTGCATCGACTATCACACTTGAAGAGGAAAAGCGGATTGTCTCACACTACCAGATCAATATACCAAGGCCGGGTACTACAACTGGGCATTGAATCCCTGACCCTGCCCAATGGCGAAAAGGTGGAACTTGAAATCGTCCATCACCCCGGCGGTGCCGCTGTGGTCGCACTGGACGCCAGGGAACACGTGTGTCTGTTACGTCAGTACCGGCATGCCAGCGGTGGCTGGCTGTGGGAATTACCGGCTGGCAAGCTGGAGCCAAATGAAGAACCGCAGGCAACGGCCAAACGTGAGCTAATCGAGGAAGCCGGTGTACAGGCGGGTCAATGGCAAAGCCTGGGTGACATCATGATGACACCGGGATTTTGTGATGAAGTCATCCACCTGTTTCTGGCGAGCGAGTTAGTTAAGGTCACCGCACAACCGGAGGCTCACGAGGTAATAGAGATTCACTGGGTTCCCTTTGATCAGGCGCTTGCACAAGTTTACGAGGGCACCCTTCGGGATGCCAAGACCATGCTGGGGCTGACCCTGGCGGAAAAAATAATCCGGCAATAAAACGACCAATCCATGTTAATGTCCAGCAACACAGTAACCACCTGGCAGTGACCGTATTCACATGATCTATTGCAGTAATTGCGGCGAGCGGGTAACCGAGAAAATACCGGCAGGTGACGACCGGCCACGCCATGTATGTAATGCCTGCAATACAGTGCATTACCAGAACCCGAAAATCGTGGCCGGCTGTGTCCCCGTGTGGGATAACCGTGTACTACTGTGCCGCCGCGCCATTGAACCACGGCATGGCCTGTGGACACTGCCTGCCGGCTTCATGGAGAATGGCGAATCTACCGAACAGGCGGCAGCACGGGAAACCTGGGAAGAAGCCTGCGCCAGGGTGACAAACCTGGCGCTCTACGGTGTTTTCAGCATGCCGAAAATCAACCAGGTCTACATGATGTTTCGTGCACACATGGAAACAGGTGATTTCCGGCCCGGGCCCGAGAGCCTGGATGTCAGACTGTATGAAGAACACGATATACCCTGGGATGAACTGGCCTTCCCGGTCATCAAACTCACGCTTGAACGTTTCTATAAAGACATCGAATCCGGTCACTTCCCGGTCTATGTCGAGAACATCACGCGGCACCCTGCACGGAAGGGCTAACACTACAAAACCATCGAGGAAGACTCATGCACAGACACATCCTGATACTTTTGCTAAGCCTGTTAATTTACAGCTTGCCGGCCTCTTCCATTGAAATCGAGGGAGTTAAAATCCCGGAAACAGACACCTCGGCTGACAGCAAGACCACGCTGGTTCTGAACGGTGCCGGCCTGCGTGAAAAGTTCTTTGTCGACGTCTACGTTGGGTCTCTCTACCTGCAAGCGAAGACACCGGATGCCAGCGCCATACTCAGTGATGACGGACCGGCCAGTATCCACATGCACATTCTCTATAGCGAAATCAGCAAGAAAAAGATAACCGACGGCTGGATAGACGGACTGGATGCCAATCTTTCAGAAAGTGAACTGCAGGCATTCCAGCCACGAGTGGAAGCATTCAACAAACTGTTTACCGTTTTAAAGGAAGGCGATGTAATAAGGATCGATTACTCTCCCGCCAAGGGGACAGAGGTTCGTATCAATGATGAATGGCGTGGCGCTGTTGAAGGCAATGACTTCTTTCGCGCCCTGCTGAAGATCTGGATCGGCTCAAACCCGATCAGCAAGTCACTCAAGCAGGACATGCTGGGCAACAACTAGTTACCCGCTCGACAATAATGCGTGGCGTCTTTCTTGATAGTGCAACGGTAGACCAGCGTGATCTTGATCTGGATACCCTGAAGGCCAGTCTGCCCGACTGGTCTATACGCACCGCAACCCCTGCCAGTGAAGTCAAACGTGCAATACGGAACGCAGACATTGTGGTCAGTAACAAGGTGATGCTGGACCGGGAAACATTACAATCCACCAACACGCTGAAATTGATTTGTGTGGCCGCCACCGGCACCAACAATATCGACCTGACAGCTGCAGCAGAATTCGGCATCACGGTCTGCAATGCCCGCGGCTACGCGACCACATCGGTCGTTGAACATGTCTTTTCCCTGATACTGGCACTCACCCGCCGCCTTCATGATCACCGGACCGCAGTTAGCGAGGGAAAGTGGCACAATGCTGAATCATTTTGCCTGCTGGACTACCCCGTCCGGGAGCTGGCCGGCCAGACCCTGGGCATTATCGGCTACGGGGAACTGGGTAGCGCAGTAGCGACCATAGGCAAGGCCTTTGGAATGAATATTCTGATTGCGCAACGCCCGGGCGGTGCAATTCAAACAGGACGCACACCACTGCCGCAGCTGCTGTCACAATCTGACATTATCAGTCTGCACTGCCCGCTGACCGACACGACACACAACCTGATAGGCCACAGTGAGTTTGCATTGATGAACAGAAATGCCCTGCTCATCAATACTGCCCGTGGCGGCATCGTCAATGAAACAGCACTCAAGCAGGCACTGCAGGCCGGACAAATAGCCGGTGCTGCCATTGACGTATTGAGTGAGGAGCCACCGCGCCCTGGCAATCCATTGCTGGACGAGCCAATACCCAACCTGATTGTTACTCCGCATGTTGCCTGGGCAAGCATTAATGCCCGACAATCACTCATCAATGAACTGACTAAAAACATCCATGCCTTTCTGGAAGGGAAACCACGTAACGTGGTTTATGCATGACTGACAAGCGGTAAAGATAGCATGTCATTATCATCCAGCGACATTCAGAACAACCTCGTCAGCATCCGGGAACGCATGCTGCTTGCGGCAGCCGAGGCCGGACGCG
>Ga0209013_10004955_pt1 | contig 11585 bp, 13 predicted proteins | sample Cruoilmetagenom2_FD_187291 | JGI IMG/M metagenome (GOLD analysis project Ga0209013, IMG submission 187291) | Oil polluted marine microbial communities from Coal Oil Point, Santa Barbara, California, USA - Sample 2 (SPAdes) (version 2) | ecosystem: Environmental > Aquatic > Marine > Oil seeps ...
ATTATTCCCAGAACAACAGATGAGACAAGGCGGGGTTCATGACCCGGGAATATACTTAACCAGACCTCGGTAAAACCAACTATATACAGAGCGACTGACAATGCCTGTGATATGTAGAGTGAGATCCCTATTGCCCCTCCCACCTCGAGCCCGAGTGACCGTGATATCAGAGAGTAGAACCCTCCGTCCCCGATCTTTACATTTGTTGTCATAGAGGCCATGGCAAGGCTTGTGGTAATAGTTGCAATATGTGCCAGAGAGATTATAAGGAGTGCACCGAGGAAACCGACATTACCGACGACCCACCCGAGACGGAGGAACAAAATAACACCTATGATTGTCAGAATAGACGGTGTAAAAACACCCTCAAATGCACCAAACCTTTTCGGAACTTCACCTGACCCGGAATTAATAGTATATGACGACTTCATCCGTTAATTCTAAAGAACAGATGAATTAATTTCAAATTGAATCTATTTCTTTGTAAAGATTATGTCTGCAACTTTTGGCTCCAGCGGAGCCGAAAGGCCGGTTATGTTTCCCTCAATATCCTTGAGGAATTTTATCGGTACCCCGCCAACAACACTCCCTTCAAGCTCAAAATCATCACCCCCGATATGTTTCAGGGCTGATTCGAATTTATGAAATTTTATTTTTAATTTCCCATCATTTTGAGAAACGATCACATCACCATATGCTCCGTGATTGTACACCCCTACCAGGTTATCTGCAGGAGCATGGGGGCCTTCACCGGTTTTCCTTTTCTTCTTTGCTTCTGCCGCTTCTGCAGCCATCTCTTTTATTTTATTTTTCTGAGCCTCTCTAAGCCTGCTGTTCCAGTCTATCGGCTTTTTCCCCCTCAACTTATCATAAATATGTAGTGCTGTTGCAAGGGTAAGGAGATTGCTGTTCTTATTTGTCAGGATTACTATCCCGGCTTCAATATCGGGCATAAAAGATACAAGAGCTGAAAAACCGTCAATATTCCCGCCATGGTGAATCATTGTATTTCCCCTGTATCCCTGAATGAACCAACCCATACCATAAGTGGGGAAAGATAATTCTTCGTAGTGAGTGAGTTCAGATATCATCGTATCACCAACAACAAATTGTGGTGTATGTGTTACTTTAAGGTTCTCCTCTGAAATAAGCTGATTCCCTTCCCATTTACCCTTATCAATATGAAGCTTCACCCACTTGAGCATTTCATACACATTTGAATTGATCGACCCTGCCGGCCCGATACCCTGCATCTCCCTGTAAAAAGGTATCTTTATCAGCTTCCCTTCATTTTCCGCATAAGGGAGGGCATAGTTACCACTCTTCTCCGACTCTTCGACAGAAAAATTTGCTCCATCCATCTCAAGAGGCGAAAAAATATACTTTTTAACCAGATTCTCCCACGTTGTCCCTTTCACCTGTCCGCTGAGATACCCGGCAGTCATGTACATAAGGTTCTGGTACTGAAATGTTGTACGGAAACCCTTATTATTCTTCAGGTATTTCAGCCCGTTAAACAATCCCTCTCTTGAATTATCAGATCTGTACCAGGTAAGATCGTGACGGGGAAGGCCCGAATTGTGTATTAAGAGGTCTGATACCCTGAAGTTAGAAGTCACCCATGGATCATAAAGCTCAAACCCTTTCAGATGTTTTATAACCGGGTCATCCCATCCCAGCACATTTTCATCAACAAGTTTTCCAGTTATATAAGATGTAAATGCTTTGGTCGAAGATCCTATCGGAAACAGTGTATATCTTGTAACAGGGAGTTTTTTTTCAAGGTCTCTGAAACCGAATCCAGACCCGAGAATTATATACCCTTTGTTCATTATACCAACAGCTATACCCGGGACGTTCCACTCCTTTAACGACTTGTTTATATATTTTTTAAAATGTTCAGGAACAAATTTTTCTTTCGGCAGAATATTAACCGAAGCTAATAGTGTCAGGATCAGAAAAAAAGCTAAAAGATTTTTGATTTTCATTTTTAATCCTCCCGAAAAATATTATCACCTCACAATAGAAAGTTAAACCCCCGGATGTAAATGGATATTGAATGTTGACAATACTATTTTGTACAACTATTATTATTTCGAGAAAACAGAGGAGGAACGATGAAGAAAATCTTAATAATTGTCATATTAGGGCTTCTTGTAGTATTACCGGTAAGAGGCGAGCTGTCAGTGAATCTCGGAGGATTTTATTCGGGATCTTTTACTATAGACGATTTCACATTTAATACACAATTTACCGATTCAGAAGATATAGTTTCCTTCAGTGAAACAAACAGGTCTTTTTTCACCGGAAGCGGTGGTTTCGGATTCAATGCGGGAATTTCATTTTTCTTTAATTATAAAATGGGACTGGGAGTTAATGCATCATTTATGAAAACCACTTTTGATATAAATAACAGTTTCAACTGGAACTGGGAATGGTGGGATAGTGATCAGGGAAGCATTGATCCGAAAAACTGGATGAATAAAGGAACTATAAGTACCATCCCTATAAGTGTAAACCTGATCTTCCGGGCTGTATCAACCGATAAAATGAAAGTGAACCTGTTCGCAGGGCCGACAATATTCCTTACAAATATCGAACTTGACGGTAACGGCGGATATGCAGACGGCCCTCTCCTTTTCAGTGGAAGCTATTATATTGACTGGTATGATATACCTCTTGAAGTTTCCACCTCAGAATCGGTATTCGGAGGAAACGGAGGTGTTGAGATCGAATATATGTTGTCAGAAAGCATGAACATCTATGTTTCTGCAAATTACTATTTTGCAGGAGAGCTGGACCTCAACTGGGCAGTCAAACCCGGTCAATACACTGGTGAGTTCGGTTCACTGGTTGCAACAATATCAAACCCTGACCTTCTTCCCGGATACTCCATTCCGGTAAAACTCAGTACATTTACTCTGGGATTCGGTATTAAGGTATATTTGTAAACTAATAAAGATCACTCCCCGTTAATAAAATTATTTATCGGGGAGAGGTCGAGATTTACCATACAATTTTTGTGGCTGCATTTCCTTTTGTAGCAAAAACTGCATTCGATCTCATTAACAATTGATATATTATCTCTGTTAAGGGAACCATTTCTCTCAGGAGAAGTGGGGCCGAAAATACCCACCGATCTTGTACCTGTTGCATCGGCAATATGAAGCGGCAATGAGTCTGCAGATATAAGTGCTCCGGCGTTTGCAATAAAAAGTATAAGATCTGTAAAGTTCATAAACGGGACTTTAATGGCTCCTGTAGATTCTGAAATTATATCTGCTTTGATCTCTTCATCTCTATTCCCCCAAAGAACAACTTTTTTTAAATCCGGATTAATTCCGGAGAGGATCTCCCGATTCTGTTCAATAGATAATAATTTTGTTTCCCACCCCCCCCCAATGTTCAGGATCACATATCTGCCTGGCTCAAGTTCCCTATTTTCAATAAAACTCTTTATTTCCATGGAAAAATCCATAGCCTTCATGGGATAAACTATATCCCCGGAATAGATCCCGATTATGGATAGGAGATGTATATTTTTTCTGATAACGTGGCTATCTTCTTCAAAAAACAGAGGTTTCATTTTGTAAAAAAACCTTGCCGGGAATTCCCTGACATTCCCCCTGCCAAACCCTGCTGTATTTTTCCCGAGAAGACGCGACAGGACCGCAGATTTGGTCAATCCCTGGAAATCCAATATCAGATCAAATTTTCCCCTGTACTTTGAAATTATTTTTTTCAGGTTTCCTGCTTTCTGCAGTATCCCGCCGGATTTAAGGTCAACAACAACTATTTTATCTATCCCCGAGAAATTCTTCATCAGTTCAGCTCCATGAGGATCTGCAAACCAGGTAATGGATGAAGCCGGATACTCGTTCCTTAAAAGACTCAGAGCAGGAAGAGTATGAACAATATCACCCAGAGAAGATAATTTTACTATGGCAATCCTGCTGTATCTCATATTAGAACTTTGATCCCGGTAAAACCGGCCCCGGATAATTGGAGTCAGCCCCGGTAATTTTCTTTATTGTTTCTCGAACTTCTGAAGTTCCTTTCGCATTTTTTTTGTGAATCCCAATTCTGCTCCCTGATAATCAACATTATCCGGGAATAAGATCTGAAATCTTGTGATCTCAAAAAATTCGATCGTTACTGAGTTCACATTGAGGGAGATCACATGTCCGCCTCTTGCCTTATCCTTACTCAAATAATGGAAGTGAAAACCGGGAATTCCGATACCTTCAAGAAATTCGGGTGTGTAAAATCCGATCAAAATCCCTTCAGTATTAGTGAAATTTGCTTCTGTCTGAGTTTCCAGAACCTGGTCAATAGCAGGATAAGGTTTGGCCTGTCTCAGAAATGTCCTGCCCTTCAGATTATCAAATATTCCCGATACTTTTATGGCATAAAAACTTTTTTTCCTGGGCATCATACTGAGAAGATAATCCTTAAGTTCTTTTAAATCAAACTTCCTGTTCGTAAAGTTATCTGTATCAGACTCGAATTTAGTTACAATGAAAAAAGGGGTTTTGTCATTGTCTTTTATTACTTCTGTCAGTCCGTCACTTTTTATTCTATAAAAAACTCCATCAACAGCCAACGCTTCACCACCCATTTTGTCAAAATAGCCGATCCCGAAATCTCCATACTTTTTCAGTTCTCCGAAAGTGATAGTCCCGTCGTACATCCCTTTTAAAACCGCATTTACAGTTGATGCCTGGGTTACAACCTTGTCTCCCGCAGCAGCTATCATTACGGACGATAAAAGGAGAACAAACAACAATAATGTGGTTTTTCTCATTTTTTTATCTCCTTCAATTTAGAAATATTTCTAATTATATCAGAACTGGATTTTATTTTCATACCTCCCGTGATTAAAATCTTTCCACCGTAAGATTCAACAATATCTCTCTCCGGGACAGTTTCAGGAGTATAATCGGAACCTTTGCAGTGGAAATCGGGTTTAAGAGTTAACAGGACATTGTCAACTCTCTCTTCATCAAAGACCGTGACATAATCCACACATTCAAGAGAACCAATTATTCTGGCTCTCCCTTTCTCATTTATTTCTGCCCTGTGATCACCTTTCAAATGTTTAAGTGATTTATCTGAGTTAACAGCAACAACAAGGATATCTGCTGCATTTTTCGAATCTTTCAGGTAACGGATATGACCGATATGGAGGAGGTCGAATCCTCCGTTTGCGAGGGCTATTTTTTTCCCTTCCCTTTTTGCCTTCCCTATAATATCTGACAATTCATCCAGGCCAAGATATTTTACTGTTATATCGGATTTGCTCTTCACCGGGAATTAAACAGCTCCTTTTTTAATTCCTCCGGATTAAGCGGATAAGCCCCGTCTTTCATGACAACGATTGAGGCTCCGATATTTGCGATCTTTGCCGAATTCACAAGATCTGCTCCGGCAGCAAGAGACAAACTCAAAAGTGCTATCACAGTATCCCCGGCTCCGGTAACATCAACAATATCTGCTGAACCATGGATCGGTATTGCTACAGGATCTTTTCCCTGCTCAAAAACTATCATCCCTTTATGTCCCCGCTTCTGCACCACACCCCTGCAATTAAGTCCTGACATAAGTTTACTTCCCGATCTGAGGAAATCTTCCTCATCCCTGAATTTGATAGTTGGGAATAAATTTCTTATTTCGGGTTCATTCGGAGTGACATAGGAAGCACCTTTAAATTTTAAAAGGTTCTCCCGCGAATCAACTATTGTTATCAGATCCGGAAAAGCTCCTGTAATCCTGGAAAATAAATCAGGAGTAACAGATTCTTTCAGATAATCTGATACCAGAAAAATAGTGCATTTGTCTGGAAGTCGTTTTAGTTTATCGGCAAGTTTTTTATATTCGGAAGGATCGGGAACATTTCTGTTTAGGTAATCTATACGGAGAACCTGCTGTTTCCGTGAATTATCTCTTCCTGAAAGTATCCTGCTTTTCCTCGGTGTGGTAAATCCTCCGATAACTGATAAATAACCTGTATCAACTGACATCTCAGAGAATAATTCCCTTATTCTGCTTCCGGCTTCATCATCTCCCGTAAATCCTACAGGAACAGGATCTGCACCGAGAGATCTGAGATTATGTACAACATTACCGGCACCACCCAGCATGAAACAACTCTCTTCATACTCAGTAACAAGGACAGGTGCTTCCCGGGAGATCCTTCCCGTGGAGGTGAAAATATATTCGTCAAGGATAAAATCCCCCCAGACTGCAATTTTTTTTCCTTCAAATAGTTCAGGAGTAAATTCAGAGATCAGATCATAACCTTTATCCCCGTTCGCCATATTTGATCCGTACTTCTATTCGGTATCGCCCTTCACTTTTATATAGGCCGGAATACTCTTTTTCCCTCCGTCTGTTACAGCTTTGACAGCATAACTATAATCTTCCGTATTATCTGTTTTTCTATGCCTGTATACAAATGTGTCCGAAGAGACTGTTTCAAGGTGTTCCAACGCTGCATTTTTAACTAAAAACACCTGATATTCAACAATATTATTTCCTTTTGATGCATTATAGGGGTTTGTCTCCCAGGTAAGCTCATTAAAATGTTCGACTTGGAGAAGAGCACGGTTCTCATACCTTTTCCCCGCAAAATTTAATGGGGGAGCAACATCGAGGAGGCTCTGTATTGCTTTCCCTACATTGATCCTTGCAGCAGAACCACCGGAACTGCAGGTGGAGTTAACCTGCTTTCCATTCTCCTGAAGAAGCTGAAGGGCTTTGGCCACAGACATGTTCATATCCATCTGTTTCAGAAGGCCCCATGCACCGGCAACATGAGGTGCCGCCATAGATGTCCCGTTCCATGAACTATAAAGTGTATCGCTGCCGGCAATAGAAGAATTTATACTATACCCCGGGGCAAACAGGTCTATCATACCTTTTTTCCAGTTGGAGAAACCTACCATAACATCACTTTTGGTTGTAGCTCCGGTTGCTATTGCCGCCTCATAACAGGCAGGATGTGCAACACCATTGCAATAGTATTCATTCCCTGATGCAATGACGGTGGCAATTCCAACATTTTTCAAATTTCTTATTGCTGTATCATACTGACCGCCGTTGCAGAAACTACCGTATTCTCCACCACCAATACTGATATTCACAGAAGCTATTCTATATGTATTTCTTAAGCTGTATACATGTTCCAGCCCTTTCATCTGATCGGAGCTCCAGCTGAGAATATCATCCTCAGATGGAAAATATGAGAAGACCTGAATTGCAATAATATCCGAATCTTTTGAGACTCCGGCTTTCCCTTTGCCATTGTTCCCGACTGCAATTCCGGCAACATGGGTTCCGTGATCGTAACCGCTCAGCTCCTCATGATCATAATAGTGTTCAGCCGAACCGGGCCCGACCATTGATGTTGCACCGTTCGGACAATCTCTTTCTGCCGAAAAGCAGGCTTCAACAATATCTTTCCCTGTAAAAAATTCATGAGTAGGCCTTATCCCTGTATCAAGGACAGCTACATACCAGCCTGAACCTGTAATACCTAGGCTCCATGCCAGGTCTGCTCCGACTATTCCTGTTGAAGTTGACAGGAGAGGTCTTCCCGGCATATTTTCATCCGGAGAAAGTTTTCCTGGCTCTGGAAGTGGAATGAGTTTATCCTCCCAGATCGAATTAACTTCGTTCATCTTTCTTATTTGTAAAAGTGCTTCAGGAGAAACTGACAGCGCCATAAAGGGGATAGTTGAAAATCTACTAACCACCCTGTAATTATAATTATTCAGCTTATAGAGAACCTTATCAGTAACAGAACTTATGCCTCTCTCTAATTTCATGTCAGCATCAAACCCACCCTGTCTTACCGCTGGGCTCAAATCCCCTGTCTTAAACTTAACTGAATCTTCTGTAAGTTTTTCTATTCCGGGAACATCCAGGTTAAGTATCACCCTGACATTTCCGAATTTATAGGCTTTTTGAAGCATCAATTCAAAGTTTTCTGTAGTTACAGCACTCATCGTAAAGGCTGATAACAGAGTAAATAAGATTAAAAGCGAGAATATTTTTTTTCCTTTCATAGCTACCTCCAATTCAAAGGAATAGTATAAAACAAAACCGAAAAAAAATAAACAAAATAAGGGATCAAAATATATATATATAAATTGTTGAAAATATTTAATTTTTGTGATATGTTTTCTCAGGAGGCGAAAATGAAAGATCCTTTTTCAGAGAAAAGTAATAGCACTGAATGTAAGAACACAGAAACAGAAGCCGCAACCGGAAGAGGCCGGGATCGGGTTGATCTATTCGGAACCATGGCCCCCGGTGAGTTGGAAAAAATAATATTTACAAATAGAAAATTTTTCAGGATCTCAGCTGAATTATCAATAAATTCAAATTAGAGTTTAATTATCCCATTGTCAGTATTTCCTTCACTCTGCTCAGAACCATTCTGTACCGGACATGATATTTTAAATTCCTTCTCCTGGAAAGGGATATATTCAGAACTGAAAAATACCCTTTCAATATCAATTTTTGTGAACCCCACTCCTGAATATTTAAAATAGCATTTAAAAGGCTCGAGTTCGATAAATTGTGAAGGGAGAAGAACCTTATTTATTTTATACTGCTCCCGGTGAGTATATGTGTCACCCAGAGAATTAGGAGATATCTGCCTGTCCCCAGACTTCTGTATCAGCTCCTGTTCACCAAAAGCCCTGCTGATAAATTCTGCAGTGGAAGGATCATTCAGGAGGAAAACAAAGTTTGTATTGAAGTTATTAAAAAATGTTTCTTTCTTATCTTTACCGTATATATCAGAGATTGATCCGAGATCCTGATTTACAGCATACAATGCACCTCCCTTTGCCCTGGCCATTGTAAGAAAATCAAATATGGATGACATTCTGGATAGTGAGGCGAACTCATCTATAAAAAAGTTGATCCGCCTGTCGGCCGGGAGGGTTATATCAGGAAGGCTTAATGATTCACGTATCATTATATCAAGAACAAAGGTCATGAGAGGGCGGAATACTGAATCATTCTGTTTTATATTCAGCAGGAAAAGATTTCTGCCCGTCTCTTCTCTGATAAAATCCCTGAAACTGAAATCACCATCTGTATCATAGATATATTTGAAGAAAGAGATACGTTCCTGGAGAACAGAAAGTACACTTGACGCCTGTGGAGAATCGGGATTTTCAATATGTTTCAGAGCACCTCTTTCCCTTGCAGGGAGTCCGGCTTTAAGAATATCTAAGATCTCATTTACAGGAAGAGTAAAAAAGTCCCAAATTGCTCTATTTGAAACATTAGGCTTCCTGCTGTCGGATACAGACCCGGAATACAGATAGAACAGGCCTGTACGGAATATATCTTTTGCCGCATTATACCAGTAAATATCCTTTGAATCTTTCGGTGGTTCAAAAAGGCTCGAAGAGACAACGTCAAAATCTGCATAGGTTCTTATCTCATTCATAAAGCTCCACCCTTTACTCCGTAGATCGAAAGGATAAAAGATAATATCTGAATCGGGCCTGAAATGTTTCGAAAGCAGTTCGCCTTTTATATCATAAATAACAGATTTTTCATTTGCAGATAATTTTACCTGCCTTTTGATCGTCTGCGCTATGATCTGATTAAAAAAAACAGTTTTTCCTGTCCCCGTTGAGCCGAGGATGAGTGTATGTTTCTGTTCCGCCTCTCTCGGAAGGTACATTTCCCCGATCCTTATATTCATCCCCCATCCATCGGTAAGTGATTCAGCTTCACACACCAGTTTAAGCCTTCTCCTCATCTCGTTTACGGAAAGGATCTTTGTCCCTCTCAGAAACCGGTCATCTTTAAGGCTTTTGGAACGGATAAAAAAATAGACGATATAAAAAACCATAAAGATATATACGAAAGAAGAGCCTATTAAAACCTTTCTGAACCTTACAGGGAATCTATTAAAATATCCTTTATAAACAAGATTGAGTATCTTCCTGAAAACTTTTGAATTTATCCTGTTCCCTTTTTTTACAAACTTTGAAAAATATCTGTTTGAATTAAGGAATGCATTGAACTCATCAGGAATTATTATTGTATCGGAAAGGCCTGTTCCAATACCTGTCAGATACCGGAAGATAGTACCGGAGGATATCACCCGCCCGTCTGGTGGAACCTTAATCGATCTCAATTCATTAATCCCCGGAACCATCATGATCATTACAACCGCTGTATGGATCAGTGCGGAGAGAAGAAATGAGATCAACACCATTTGAGAGAACATTTTAAAACTTGCAACAGCTGATTCATGAGCCATTAGATTTTTTGACATTTCACATTTCCTGAAATATTTTATTCAATATATTATATATATTATATATTTATGAATTTTTTTCTCTTTTTTTGTTGCTTTTTCTGAAAAAAAGTTATATTATCTTATTGACAATGATTTTCATTATCATTTAAGAGGTCGCGAATGAGAAACAGAGAGAATAGAAAAATGGGCGGCGGATGGACACCGGGAAAAGAAGGCTCCGGACCGGACGGTTTATGCATATGTGTAAAATGCAACTACAAGGCTCCAAAAAAAAGAGGCTTGCCGTGCATGGAAGAAAAATGCCCGCATTGCGGCGCTGTATTACTCAGAAAGGATGGGGCACATTATAAAAAAGCAGTAAGTAAGTAAATATAAGGAGGTTAATTATGCCATATAGAGACAGAACAGGACCGAACGGGGCAGGCCCCGGATCGGGCAGAGGTATGGGCCCGTGCGTAGGAAACATTTCCAACCAATATGGAAGGAGAGGTGGAATGGGCTTCGGACGTGGTGGAGGATCAGGGAACAGAGGATTTGGAGGCCGGGGATTCGGTATGATGGGGTATAACTATGACAACCCGGTATTTCAAATGAATGAAAAAGATCTTCTAACAAATGAAGTTGAATCACTGGAAAAAAACCTTGAATTCCTGAAAAACAGGCTTAAAGAGATTGAACCTGACACAAAAAAATAAGATAATTCCAAAGCAGACTGAAGAGGATATTGAAATAGTTGAGGGAGAACTGATCGATCTCCCTGAAGAGAGCGGAATAGAGAAAAAAAGATCAACAGGTATTAAGGCTCGTGGAGCTATCGAATTTGCCACAGCAATAGGCACGGCTGCAATGGGATTATTTAAATTATTTAAAGTGATTTCTGGAGGAAGATCCAGCGGCACACCCGGCAGAATGCGTAGAAAAAGGAGAAGAAGATGAAAGCTTTTATTGCAGTAAAAGAGAACAAGGGGATGGGGTCAGAAATTGATTCCAGGTTCGGAAGGGCAAATTTTTTCATGATCTACGATATGGATGATGAAAAAATACTAAGTGTTGAAGAAAATCAATTTAAGAATGAAGGGCACGGGGTGGGGATAAAAACTGCAGGAATTGCCGTTGAGTATGGATGCGATCTGGCAATTGGAGCTCAACCAGGGCCAAAAGCGGAAAAGGTATTCAATGAAGGTAATATAAAAATATTCATCATGACCGAGGGTAACGTAGACGAAGCTGTCCGGAAATATAAAGGGATGCAGGACTGATACCTTTAAATGAAAATAGCAGTTATTTCAGGAAA
>Ga0209013_10004956_pt1 | contig 11585 bp, 13 predicted proteins | sample Cruoilmetagenom2_FD_187291 | JGI IMG/M metagenome (GOLD analysis project Ga0209013, IMG submission 187291) | Oil polluted marine microbial communities from Coal Oil Point, Santa Barbara, California, USA - Sample 2 (SPAdes) (version 2) | ecosystem: Environmental > Aquatic > Marine > Oil seeps ...
TAACCCAGCGCCAGTGCGATCTGTCCAGCTATGCTTAATGCCCACTCCGGGTCATTGACGTGATCCTGCATTAAACTGCGCATGTTACCGCCGGCGACATATTCCATGGCGATGAATAACTGGTGTTTCTGCAGGCCAATATCATAGACAGTTATGATGTTGGAATGGCTTAACTGGGCAACCGTACGCCCTTCCCTGATGAAGCGTTCGGCATAATCAGGTTCCATTGCCAGCAGAGGGGACATGACTTTGAGGGCGACCTGGCGATCGAGCGACTCCTGCACCGCAAGGTAAACAGTTGCAATACCACCGCGGCCCAGTTCCGATAGGATTTTATAACCCGGGATATCCGGGTAATTCTCGTTGTCAATTTCTTCCTGCAAAATGGGTTACCATGAAAGCTGCAGCGCTTCTATATTTATCACACATCCAGACAGAGGATGTGTATATTTGTTTAAGGGTTGTAATAATAGGCGATGCGGCCTGTCAAGGGAACACCTTGCCGGGGTTAAGTATGTTATTTGGATCGAACAGGGTTTTCAGTTTCTTCATCCAGTTCAGGCTGACCTGATCAATTTCAAGCGCTATATAGTCCTTTTTTTCAGTGCCGATGCCGTGCTCGCCAGACAGTGTTCCACCGAGACCAAGAACCAGTTTAAAAACGGCTGACAGGCAGGGAATGGCCTGCACAGACTGTTCAGCATTCTGTGTGTCGTACAGTAGATTCACATGAATGTTGCCATTACCTGCATGGCCAAAGTTGACGATAGGGATGCCGTATTTCTCACTAAGCTTCTGCAGACCCTGCAACAATGCAGGGATATTGGCAACCGGCACGACGACATCTTCGTTCAGTTTGTTTGGAGCTATTTCCCGCAGTGCAGGTGACAGCGCCTTACGTGTGGCCCATAATTTCTTTGCGTCATCTGCAGAGTCTGAATGATGTATCTCAAGCAATGATGCATTGCCGGCAGCCTTAATGATTTGTTTGACTGCATTGGGCATTTCTGTTTCCAGACCATCCACTTCTATCAACAGCAGTGCTGCAGCATCATCGGGAACATGGATGCCCGGTTGATTTTTTACCAGCTTGATAGATGCCTGATCAAGGAATTCCAGCGCAGAGGGTATCAGCGACTGATTCATGATGGTGACTATCGCATTGGTTGCACCCTGGATGGAGTTGTAGCAGGCGGTCAGCGTTCTGCTGGACTGTGGCAGGGGGAGCAGCTTCAATGTCGCTTCGGTTATGATAGCCAGTGTTCCTTCACTACCAATCAGCAGACGTGTCAGGTCATAGCCAGTCACGCCTTTGGTGGTTTTTACACCGGTATGCAGGGTGTCTCCATCTGCTGTAACTGCAATCAGGCCGAGGGTGTTTTCACGCGTAGTGGAATACTTTACTGCACGAGGACCTGCGGCATTAAAGCCCAGGTTGCCTCCAACGGTGCAGACGCTGGCACTGCCCGGATCCGGTGCCCAGAAAAAGCCGCTTTCAGCTGCACAATCTTGAACCGCCTGATTGGTGGCACCAGGCTCTACGCGCATCAGCCTGTTGCTGACGTCTACTTCTATGATCCGGTTCATCTGTTCCATCGACATTACCAGTCCGCCCTGTACCGGGACTGAGCCACCCGTCGTGCCGGTGCCGCGCCCGCGGACAATCAGCGGGATTTTATAGCGATTGCATAATGTCGTTATGGCGACGACTTCATCATGTGTAAGCGGCAGGGCGACGGCCTGTGGTGCCGTATGTTTGCGGGAGTTATCGAAGCCGTAGGCCCAGCATTCGGCCTCATCCAGCAGCAACCTTTCCGGTGACAGGCAGGCTTTCAACGAAATGAGAAAATCATTATCCAGGCTTTCTGGACCTTTAGGTGATTTTTCAAATGACTCTTCAGGCAGCATAGAATCAGTTTCTAATCTTTTTGATAAGATCACTGGTAGAGCGTTTATAGCGAAAGGGGATGGAATGAACTTCGCCGCCACCCTGAATAACCTCAGCAGCACCGACAATTTCTTCCACCGGCCAGTCGCCGCCCTTGACCAGAATATCAGGCTTAAGCAGGCGGATGAGTTCCAGTGGTGTCTCTGCATCGAAGGGGATGACTATGTCAACGCTTTGCAGGGCAGCGAGTAATGCCATCCTGTCAGCCAGGGGGTTGACGGGCCTGTCGTTTCCCTTGTTCAAGCGGCGTACCGAAGCATCGGTATTCACTGCCACTAGCAGGCAGTTTCCCAGTTGTGCAGCTTCTTCAAGATAGCTGACATGACCCCGGTGCAGGATGTCAAAACAACCGTTGGTGAACACCAGGGGGCGAGGAAGGCTGGTCAGCAGATGGCTGTTAGCATCTGTTTCAGCAAAAATTTTGTTTTCGATACTAGTGTTGTGTTTCATATTGTTTGATGATTAAGCGTAACGAGAATCCGTCATCTGCGGCTTTTTAGGTTCCCACCAGCCATGAATGCTGATTGAGCAGACTTATACAGGCCCCAGAAGCTGAGTGTCGATTAGATCACACAGGCAATGAATAATGATGATGTGAATTTCCTGTATTCGCGCCGTCGACTTTGCCGGTACTGACAGAAAAACATCATCCTCATCCAGAATGCCTGCCAGGTCGCCGCCAGTATTGCCGGAGAGTACCACACAGTGCATTTGTCGTTGATGCGCTGACTTCACGGCCTGTAGTATGTTTGCTGAATTACCCGAAGTTGAAATAGCCAGCAGGACATCACCCTGCTGTCCCAGTGCGCTGACCTGCTTGGAGAAAATATCATCAAATGTATAGTCGTTGGAGATCGATGTGATTGTGGATGAATCAGTGGTCAGTGCGATGGCAGGCAGGCCGGGTCGTTCACGTTCAAAGCGATTCAGCAGTTCCGATGAAAAATGCTGGGCATCGCTGGCCGAGCCGCCGTTGCCGCAGCTTAAAACTTTATGGTCCGCCAATAATGCATTCGTTATTAATGTGGCGGCATCAACAATATCCGTCGCAAGTTCCTCGAGTGACGCATGAGCCGTTTCGATATGTGAAGTAAAAATGTTAGTGACGCGTTCAGAAATTTCCATTGTTCCGCTCTTTGTTCATTTAGGGAACCTCTGATGTGTCTGGACGATGTAGATTGCGATCTAAAATATTCAGGTTTGAGGCGTAAATCGAACGTAATAGCTGGCTATTGCGAAGGTTTACAACGAAAAAACTGGATATTTTAGGCGTAAGGTACAAGTTCATGAATTGATCAGAGGTTCCTTAGGCTGCTGATGATACTTTATCAGTGAGATAGTCAGAATGCATCTTTGATCCATAATAATTCCTGTTTGCCTGTCTGTGCAGAGATCGCTATTACATCAAAGCGCATAAATAAGTGTGCATATTGTCTGTGCGTCAGCAGAAAATGCTCAGCCGTTTTCCTTATGCGCTGTATTTTTCGCGGGGTGATCGATTCAGAGGCAGTACCGAAAAATGGATTACTGCGATAGCGTACTTCGATAAAGACCAGGGTGCCCGCATCCTGCATCAGCAGATCGATTTCACCAGCCTTGCAGTGATAATTGCATTCAATCGCAAGTAAGCCCTGATTGATGAGATGTTTTTCTGCTAGCGTTTCGGCATCATTGCCCCGCCGCAGGTGCAATGGCAGGAATAGCTTTGAATTTTTTTTCACTGAATCGTCCTTGATAAGTGGGTTGTTTATTGATCAGTTCAGGTGTGCCTTTGATGAACCAGGCCCATAACATTTGCCTGTGGACTATACCGTCTGCATCAATATTGAGAATTCCAGAAAGTCCCTGATAGTGCAATAAGGAATTTTCTCTCATCATTTGCAGACGAGGCAGAATGCTGAATATGTCCATACCAAGCCCGTACAACCTGTTGTAGCTGGTGTCACTATTGGGCCAACCACCTTGCAGGAATGTACGTATTGACTCGAGTTCAATGTTGGTCGCTATCATCCATGGCATGTCAGGAAAGCGTATTCTGTCAAGATCCCTGTCATTCACAGGATCCGGGTTACCGGAAAATATACGGGAAGTGGAATAGATGGGAAGATTCAGTGCATAGAAAAAGTCCAGCACTGGTTTTATCAGGCGTGCATTACGGTTGGCCGCTGGTAAAAAGATGAAACCAATATCCTGTCTGCGCCGTGCCTCGGTGGTAATGTCGCTTCCGAGTAATGCTTTCATTTCAGTTATCCGCTGCTCACTCCGGTCCACGCCCAGCAGACGACGTACTGCAGGTGAAAAGTCCGTTTCCTTTGCCGCATAACTTTCGCTGCTGACGATCTCTCCACCCAGCTCATTGAAGCGCCGGGTAAAGGCCATTGCCATGCGCTCGCCAATGGATGTCTGTGGAAATAAAATGACACCATGTCTGTGTCCATCCAGCCAGGCCCTCTGTGCGGCCTGTTGCGCTTCCAGTTCCTGAGAAAGACTGAACTGAAAAAGATTTTGCTGTGTGATGTGTCGCTCCGTAGGAGGTGAAAGTAAAAGTGTAGGAACATTTATTTCAGTTGCCGTCAGCAGGCTATCAATAGACTTGCGTCCCAGCGGACCAATGATGATATCAGCACCGTCATTGACGGCCTGATTGTAGTACAGAACTGCTGCATCTGCGTCCCGGCCATAATCATAAAAGCGTAGTTGATAGCGGGAGCCTGCTGACTGCTCATTATTTATAGCCTCGAAACCATCACGGATCGCGCTGGCTGCCGGTTCATAGGCTGAAGTTAAGGGGAGCAGGAAAGCCACCTTTTTTGGTACCGTCGTGAGGCTGGCTTGCCTGGTAATTTGATCAAGTAGGTCAGCACTTGCCGGATGCGACAGGTTTTTTATGCGCCAGTTGTTTATTGCCTGTTCTGAACCGAGATAGGAGCTGTTTCTTTTCACCGTCATCGCCAGCTCAAGCCAGCCCGCCAGTTCAGCAGACATGTCCTGTTGCTGAATTTTTCCCAGCTTCCGTGTATCTGCGATCATCAGTATGCTCCAGATCATACGTTGGTTTTCCAGCACTTGATTTGCAGCCAGAAACTGTTCTCGCTTTAGCAGGGCATACAGTGCATCCGCTGTCTCGGCCTGAATCATGGCGGCCTTTGCCCGCATAAGATAAAACGCGGCCAGTGTTGCAGGCTGATAACTCCCAACGTTTCCGCTGAGGACTTTCCGGGCTTGAAGGCTGCCGCCTGCCTGTAACAGTATTACCGCCTGTAAAATACGTTTGCGTGTTCTCTGGTCGGCACTCAAAGTCTTGTCTTCAATGCTATCCAGCATGTCAAGAGCAAGCCCGGGATTGCCCGATTGAAACAGTGAGACGGCCTGCTGAAACCTGGCATCATCGCTGCTGATTGTTAGCGGGAAGTCCCCGGGCAATGAATATTGATCGAGCGGCTCTGTAGCCGTATGTGGTGTGTAAATTTCCTTGTCTATTGTGACAGGTCGGGGTGTTGCATCCGGTGCACGTGAAGTCGGCGGTGTTGACTGACAGGCAGACAGGATGAGCGTCAGACTAAAAAGGCCGACAAGTTGAATTATTAATTTTGAATGCTTCAAGGGAGGGTATTATCCAACAATTAAATAAAAAAGTTTTATTTTGGAAGCTCCGGACATGCCATGGCTTGTTCAGAGCCTCTTATACGGTATCATTTCATTTTACCGTTTCCGAAAAAGACAGATTATAGCGAGGGATGATGAAAACAGGCAAAGCTGAAAGACCTGGGAAATTGTACGTTGTTGCGACACCTATTGGCAATCTCTCCGATATTACAAATCGTGCGCTTGAAACATTAGCATCTGTCGAGCTGATTGCTGCGGAAGATACACGCCATAGTAAAACGCTATTACAGCATTATGGCATCAAGACGGCAATGTTGTCGCTGCACGAACATAATGAATCCTCCAGAATTGAACAAATCATCGGCTTATTGCAGGCCGGCAGCTCAGTGGCGTTGATTAGTGATGCTGGGACACCGCTGATTTCAGACCCGGGTTCCCGTTTGCTGCAAGCTGTGCACGAAGCTGGCCTTCAGCCTGTGCCCATGCCGGGTCCCAGCGCTGTCAGCACTATGCTTTCAGTCGCCGGGCAGCCGGTAGAGCGGTTCTGCTTTGAAGGCTTCCTGCCTTCAAAACCTGCGGCACGACGCAAGCAGCTGGAATCCCTGATTTCAGAAGCCCGTACCCTGGTATTCTACGAATCATCCCATCGTATCAGTGAATCTCTGCAGGACATGAAAAATGCCTTTGGTGACTCGCGTCCCTGTACTGTTGGCAGGGAACTTACTAAACGTTTTGAATCCCTTTACCGGGGAACGCTTGCAGAAGTTTTACTGACCATGGAGCAGGATGAAAATTCAGGTCGTGGAGAATTTGTCGTCGTTATAGCCGGTGCAGATGAAAATCCTGACAAAAGTATTGAACAGGGAAGATCAATGATGAATATCCTGCTGACTGAGTTGTCAGTATCACAGGCGGCGAGCCTTGCCGCACGGATGTCGGGGGCAAGGAAGAAAGAGCTATATCAGTATGGACTTCAGAAGAAGGGAGAGAACTTCTAAGTTACAAGTTTCAAGATAAAGGACAAAGGATTTTTTCGACTTTCGACTTGAAACTTGAAACTTGAAACTTGAAACTTGAAACACACTATTCGTGTTATAATCCGAATCGAGTTGGCCAGGCAGTCGCTGTAGATAGTTTCGACTAGCTACAGAGGAAAGTCCGGGCTCCACAGGGTAGAGTGCCAGGTAACGCCTGGACGGTGTGAACCGATGGCAAGTGCAACAGAAAATATACCGCCTAAGTCCTGCGGGACCGGTAAGGTTGAAATGGTGCGGTAAGAGCGCACCGCGCCTGTGGCAACACAGGTGGCAGGGTAAACCCCACTCGGAGCAAGACCAAATAGGGATCCATCGGCATGACCCGTGCTGGATCCGGGTAGGTTGCTTGAGGTGTTCGGCGACGGACATCCCAGATGAATGACTGTCCATGACAGAACCCGGCTTACCGGCCAGCTCGTTTTTTCTTTTTTTGTGCTTGCGCACGGTTTTGTTCTTTTCTTTATCGTTTCTTTTCTTGAATTTACATGAGTGTTTCGTCCTTCATGGACGAGTTCATTTATGCAGGCTGTCCATGGCCTGCACCCTTCGGGCCAGTCTTCGCCTGTTCAAATCCGCTCCCGGCGGATTTAGTCTTTTGTACGGACAAAAGATTAAAGACAAAAGATCAAAACCTGGGAAGTGGTGTAATTGATGTTTTTCATTTATTACTTTACTGCCTTTCTTTACCCTTTTTCGCCGCGAGGGCGCGCCTCCCACAAAAGTCTGTAAGTAAAGAGTGTATTGGTTTGCTGTGGGAGGCGCGCCCTCGCGGCGAAAGTCTTTTCCTGAACACTGAACACTTTTCTTCTTTGGGCAAGCAAAGTAAAAGTAACTCGCCCATAAAGGGCGAAAAACAAGGATTAAATTCAGAAATCAAATAAAAAAGGAAACCATTTGATGATAGGCGAAAACCTCAGCCGTGTGCCAGCAAAAAAAACATATAAAGAAATGAACGCCCAAAATATTCATCAAATACTTTTCAAAAACTTATATTTCAGACTTAAAGTAAGTTATTAACCTCCTGTCGGAAATTAAGCTAATTCACTGTTTTTAAAGAAAGAAATTACTTCTGTGCTTGACAATTCCTGTTTTTGAGTCGTATAGTGTCAAAAAGTGGGTAAAAGTGGAATAAATTACCCCGTCAATAGGTGGAACTGACACAAAGTGGTGGATGATGTTTAGAGGAGTAAATCAGGTCAATCTGGACAGTAAGGGGAGGATCGCCATCCCTACTCGCTATCGCGAGGAGCTGCGCTCGGATGCTGATAGCCACATGGTCGTCACTGTCAATATCACCGATCGCTGTCTGTGGCTTTATACATTGCCTGAGTGGGAGCGCATTGAGTCCGATGTTACTGCGCTACCTTCATTTGATAAACGTGCTGCAAAACTTAAAAGATTCTTCATTGGTCAGGCGACTGATGTCGACCTGGATGCCAGCGGCCGCCTGCTGCTGCCACCACCTTTGCGTGAATTCGCACAATTGAAAAAACATATTGTACTGGCCGGTCAGGGCAACAAATTCGAAATATGGGATGAGGAAAACTGGACGGCACAGCGTGATGCATGGATGGAAGACGGCCTGGGTGACGGACCCATGCTGGTCGAGCTCGAATCACTTTCGTTATAGGTGGAGTGATGGCAGATCAACCCCATCACCCCGTCCTGCTGGAGGAGGTTGTAGAGGCAATGAATATCCGTGAAGATGGATACTATCTGGATGCAACCGCTGGTCGCGGCGGTCATGTCGCGGCGATACTCGAGAAACTTGGCACTAACGGCCGCATCCTTGCCCTTGACCGTGATCCACAGGCCGTAGCGGCTGTGACTAAACGCTTCATTAATGATTCGCGCGTCCAGGTCAGGCAGGCAAATTTCTCATCTCTGTCCACTATTCTCCAGCAGGGAGAGTGCTTTAGCGGAATCCTGTTTGACTTTGGCGTTTCATCGCCGCAACTTGATGATGCCTCTCGTGGATTCAGTTTTATGCAGGATGGCCCGCTTGATATGCGGATGAATCCAGCCGACCATCCCAGTGCGGCGGAATGGCTGGCTACAGCCGAGCAACATGAAATCAGAGATGTGCTGCGTCGCTACGGGGAAGAGAAGCATGCTCATCGCATCGCATGGGCGATTGTTGATGCACGTGCTGATGATGCGCTTGAAACGACTGCACAACTGGTTGCATTGATAAAGAAAGTGGTGCCTGCCAGGCCGCAGGATAAGCATCCTGCCACACGAAGCTTTCAGGCGATTCGAATTCGTATCAATAAGGAGCTGGAGGAAATTGCTGCCGTATTGCCGATTGCACTGGATGCTCTCTGTGTTGGCGGGCGTCTGCTGGCCATTAGTTTTCATTCACTGGAAGACCGCATCGTCAAAAGGTTCTTGCGTGATCAGGCGCGAGGTGATGATCTGCCGAAAGACATCCCGATACGTGACGCTGACCGTAATCCTCGCCTGCGCCTGGTGGGTAAGCCCGTACGTGCCAGTATGGCAGAAATTGATGAGAATCCACGGGCACGCAGTGCCATTATGCGGGTGGCTGAGCGGCTGCCCCTGAGCAGGGAGGTGGCATGACCAGGCAGGCTCTGTTTGTTTATGTGCTGGTTCTCGTACTTGCCCTGTCTCTGGTATACACCCGGATCACAACGCGCGGTCTTTATTTGCAGCTGCAGGGGCTGCAGCTGCAGCGGGATGATTTCAATGTCGAATGGGGGCGTCTGCTGCTACAGGAAGCACGCTATGCGGAACCCCGTTATATTGAGAAAATAGCGCGCCGTAAGCTGGGCATGGTATATCCAGCTCGCGAGCAGATATCAGTGATTCGCCTGCCATGAGGAGAGCTGTGGGCAAAAAGAGAAAGCAGCCGCTGACCAGCCCGGTCAGGCACTGGATGGTGCTGGCTGTGATCGGGTCGTTGTTTGCCGTGATGGCCGGGCGTGCACTTTTTCTGCAATTTTTTAATGCGGATTTTCTCAAGCAGCGCGGTAACGCCCAGGCACTGAGAGTGATCGATGTTTCTGCAGTGCGGGGAATGATACTGGATAGAAATGGCCAGCCGCTAGCGGTCAGTACACCGGTTGATGCAGTCAGTGCCGATCCGAGCAAGCTGTATGCTAACCCGAAAAGCTGGAAGCCACTGGCGAAAATTCTTGGTATCAGCTACAGCAAACTGAAAGAGAAGATTAAGCGTAACAACAAGCGGCATTTTATTTACCTGGACCGCCAGGTATTACCGGATACAGCAGAACGCGTTATGGCACTGGATATTGATGGTGTTTTTCTTCGTCGTGAATACAAGCGTTATTATCCTCTCGGTGCAGTATCCGGACACCTGGTCGGCTTTACCAATGTCGATGGCCAGGGGCTGGAAGGGATTGAGCTGGCTTACAACGAAAGCTTACGCGGGCATCCGGGGAAAGATCAGGTCATTCGTGATGCATCCGGCCATATTATTGAGCATGTCAGCAATATTGAAAGGGCAGCCGATGGTGAGGATCTGGTGCTGAGCATAGACAGCCGGATTCAATATCTGGCCTATAGAGCGCTTAAAAAGGCGGTAGTGGAGCATAAAGCCACTAGCGCAAGTGCTGTAGTGGTGGATGTCAGGAGTGGTGAGGTTCTGGCGATGGTGAATGAGCCGGGTTATAACCCCAATGACCGCCGACAGCTGCGCAGTAGTCGTTTCCGTAATCGGGCAGTGACAGACAGCTTTGAACCGGGCTCAACGGTTAAGCCGTTGACCGTGGTCGCTGCGCTGGAAAACAATTATGTAACGCCACAAACGGTTCTTGAAACTGATGGTGGCACGATGAAGCTGGCAAGTTTCACAATTAGAGACACACATGACTATGGAAACCTCAGTGTGTCAGATACGATCATGAAATCCAGCAATGTGGGTGCAGCTAAACTGGCGCTGCAGCTTAACAACAAAGAGCTGTGGTCTGTCCTGAATGGCGTGGGGTTTGGTCAGCAGCCCGGCTCGGGCCTGCCCGGGGAAGCAAAGGGTGCTTTCCAGCATCATTCAGGCTGGCGTGAGATCCGACGTGCCACGATCGGTTACGGTTATGGCCTGTCCGTAACTCCGCTACAGCTGGTCCAGGCTTATGCCACGCTGGCAAATGACGGTCGGCGAGTGCCGCTGAGCATCCTGCGCCGTAGCGATACACCGGCGGGTCAGCAGGTGATGTCAGCAGCGGCTGCAAAGCAGGTTCGCAGCATGCTCAGACTGGCGGTCAGTGATGAGGGAACGGGCAGGAATGCACGCATCCCTATGTATCATGTGGCGGGCAAGACGGGAACATCGCGCAAGGCGGAAGGCAAAGGTTATTCAAAACTCTATAACGCTGTTTTTGCCGGTATGGCCCCTGCAACCAGCCCTCGTCTGGCGATGGTGGTCGTAGTCAACGAACCCGGTGCAGGAAAATATTATGGTGGTACTGTCGCCGCACCGGTATTCGCCAGTGTGATGACGGGTGCCCTGCGTCTTCTTGATGTCGCACCTGATGACATTTCTGAAGACCGATTGCTGATAGCCGCAGGTCTCAGTGAAGCCGGCGGGGAGCGCGACAGGTGAACCTTGCTATGAACCTGAATCCACCGCATATCAAGTTGTCGAGCCTGTTAGCAGGGATCAAAGAAGTCCCCGCAGCTGATGATGCTGGCGTGTCAGGCCTGGCGATAGACAGCAGAAATATTTCTGCCGGCTACCTGTTTATCGCACTGCCGGGTACTCGCCAGCATGGCAATGATTATATTGAAGCTGCAGTCAGGCAGGGCGCTGTTGCTGTTGTTTATGATGCAGACTCAAATTTGCCCGAGCATATCAATGCCCGGCCAGGTGATGATGTTCCGCTGATCAAAATCAAAGATGTTACTCAACAGGCAGGGATTATTGCCAGTCGTTTTTTTGGTGATCCTTCTCAGTCCATGACGGTAACCGGTATAACAGGCACCAACGGCAAGACGACCTGCAGCATGTTGCTCGGCCA
>Ga0209013_10004957_pt1 | contig 11584 bp, 9 predicted proteins | sample Cruoilmetagenom2_FD_187291 | JGI IMG/M metagenome (GOLD analysis project Ga0209013, IMG submission 187291) | Oil polluted marine microbial communities from Coal Oil Point, Santa Barbara, California, USA - Sample 2 (SPAdes) (version 2) | ecosystem: Environmental > Aquatic > Marine > Oil seeps ...
CGTGAATTTATGATTCTATTCGGTGAGAACATTTCATTCTATGAAATAACTGGAGGTAACGACCAACTCCCAAATGCATTTCTTCCGCAATTAGAAAAAAATATTCTTTATGACCACAAATTGACTAAAATTGTCCAAAATGATACACAAGTTACCATTCATTCTTTGCATACCAAGTCGTTAGAAACTACCGAGGGGACATACGACATCTGCATCCTGACCATTCCACTCTCGACCATGCAATTTGTAAAAGTTGAACCACATAATTCTTTTTCTCATAATAAATGGAAAGCAATTAGAGAGCTGCACTACTCTACTTCTACAAAGTTGGGACTTCAATTTAAGAGGAGATTTTGGGAAGATCAAGGTATACAAGGAGGGCAAACGGCGTCTGATTTGCCTATTAGATTCAGTTATTATCCCAGTCAAGGAATTGGAAATGGCGGCACTGGAGTAATTTTGGTCAGCTATACTTGGGAGGATGATGCCATGCCATGGGACAGTTTAAGCGATGCCAATCGAATCAAGGAAGCATTGAAGAACTTAGCAACTATTCATGGCCAACAAGTATATGATGAATTCATTACGGGTACCTCTTACAGTTGGGCTTTAAATCCATATTCCGCCGGGGCTTTCGCCATGTTCAAACCAGAACAGGAAACGGAGCTCTTTCCGTCTCTTGCTACTCCGGAGGGAAGAGTACATTTTGCAGGCGCACACACTTCACTTCCGCATGGATGGATTCAAGGTGCTATTGAGTCTGGAATTCGGGTCGCGCATGAAGTCAATGAATTGCCGTAAACTTGAAATGCCTGGCGCCTACGTTCGATGTAGGCGCTTTTTCGTCCTATACAGGTCCCAGCATGTGAAAACGTGACGGACGCTTTGAAAACTTGTACAATGGGTGAATAGTGATTCATTTTAAGGAGAATGCCAAATGATACATAAACTGATTTTACCCACACCTTTCGCGGTAGGCGATGTCAATGCCTATTTACTTAAGGGTGATTCGTTGTCTTTAATTGATGCAGGACCTAAAACCCCTGAAGCATATGAAGCACTGGATAGAGGGATGAAGGAAGCGGGTTATACATTCAATGATGTGGAGCAAGTGTTTCTGACCCATCACCATCCGGATCATGCAGGATGGATTGATGCATTTCCAAAGGCTAAAGTATATGGACATAAGTATAATGATTTATGGCTGACACGCGATCCCGCATTTTTTGCCTATCATGACGCTTTTTACCTGGAGCGTTTAATCGAAGAAGGCGTTCCCGAAAAATACCATCGGTGGGTAGAGAAGATGAAACGACCGGTTGCTTTCATGGGCAACCGTCCACTCGATGTTACCTTGGAAGAAGGAGATGCCTTGCCTGAACATCCTGGGTGGACAGTCATCGAAACGCTTGGGCATGCCCAAAGCCATATCTCTTTTTGGCATGCGGAGAGCAAAGAAATGATTGGCGGGGATCATATTTTAGAGAAAATTTCCTCGAATCCATTGATTGAACCGCCTTTGGACCCTGCAGCAGGTCGACCGCAGGCAATGTTGCAGTACAACGAATCCTTGAGAAAAGTGCTTTCCATGCCGGTGGAAAAAATTTATAGTGGTCATGGAAATGAAGTTTTTAATGTCCATGAACTCGTCGTTCATCGCTTGGAAAAACAACATGCACGTGCCATGAAGGTCCATGCGATGATTGAAGATCAGCCGCTGACCATATATGAAATCACGCAAAAACTCTTTCCGACAGTGTATGAGAAAGAATTAGGCCTGACTCTTTCTGAAACGATCGGGCAAATAGATTATTTGCTCGCAGAAGGTCTTGCGATTGAATCACGCAATCAAAACGGGGTCTTTTCATATGGACAAGCGTAAGACCGTTTTGGTTACAGGGGCTACCAGTGGGGTAGGTTTTCAAGTTGCGAAACAACTACATTCAAAAGGATATACCGTTTATGCAACTGGCCGTTCCAAAGATGTACTTCAGGACCTTTCAGCGTCTGGTGTCCATGGTATCGAAGCTGATTTATTGGAGGAAGACGCAATCGACAAGGTACTGAATCAATGTCCATATCTTGATATTGTGGTCTTTTCTGCAGGAGTGGGCACATTTGCATTGGCACATGAAACAACTGACGATCAAATCGAACAGATGATGCGAATCAACGTCACGGCTCCCATGAAAATGACTAGCCGGATTATACCGAAAATGATTGAACAAGGCTCAGGGCATCTAATATATATTGCTTCCCAAGCCGGAAAAGTAGCGACTCCGAAGGCATCCGTTTATGCCGCTACAAAACATGCACTTTTAGGCTATGTCAATGCCACTCGCATGGAATTGCACCCTTTTGGAATTTATGTAACAACAATCAATCCAGGTCCGATTGATACACCTTTTCTGGATTTAGCCGACTCTACGGGTACATATAGAACTTCATTACGAAAATTCCTTTTGACGGTTGATGAAGTATCAAAAGGGGTTCTCCGAGTAATCGAGCGTCCAGTTCGGGAATTGAACCTACCTTGGTACATGGGCATTTCAAGTAAACTATACGGTCTGGCACCTGGCATCATTGAAAAGGCAGGAAGAAATTTTTTCATGAAAAAGTAAAGATGAAAGAGCAGCCAGGGGGCTGTTCTTTTTTTGAATATTTAAACTTTATAAAATGCATTAAAATACACTTGTATACATTTTTATTACATGCTATTATTCATGTATATTAATTCTGATTTATTGAATAAAAATACATTTAGGGGGAATAATTCATGAATAAAAAAGTGGTACTCGCATACTCTGGAGGTTTGGATACATCTGTGGCAATCCCGTGGTTAAAAGAACAAGGATATGATGTAATAGCGGTTTGCTTGGACGTTGGGGAAGGAAAGGATTTAGCATTCATCAAGAATAAAGCCATCCAAGTGGGGGCTGTCGAAAGTTACATGATTGATGCAAAAGATGAATTTGCGAATGAATATGCACTCCTTTCTTTGCAAGCACACACTTGGTACGAAGGGAAGTATCCATTGGTATCTGCATTATCCCGTCCATTGATTTCCAAAAAATTAGTGGAAATCGCTCATCAAACGGGGGCAAGTGCAGTGGCACATGGCTGCACTGGAAAAGGGAACGATCAAGTTCGTTTTGAAGTGTCAATCAAGGCTTTGGATCCAACATTGGAAGTCATTGCACCTGTGCGTTCATGGGGATGGTCGCGTGAAGAAGAAATCGAGTATGCCAAGGAAAACAATATTCCGATTCCGATAAATCTTGATAGCCCATTTTCAATCGATCAAAACTTATGGGGTCGCTCGAATGAATGTGGAATTCTGGAAGATCCCTGGGCTGCACCTCCAGCGGATGCTTATGATCTGACGGTTGCACTGGAAGATACTCCGGATACTGCGGACATGATTGAAATTACATTCGAACAAGGAGTTCCGACTAAGTTGGACGGTGTAGCTTATTCATTGGCTGAACTTATTCTGAAATTGAATGAAATCGCTGGAAAGCATGGAGTGGGGCGCATCGATCACGTCGAGAACCGTTTAGTCGGAATTAAATCGCGTGAAGTCTATGAAGTGCCAGGTGCTCACACGCTATTACTTGCACATAAAGAACTTGAGGACATCACGCTGGTAAAAGAGCTGGCTCATTTCAAACCGGTCATCGAGAAAAAACTGACTGAATTAATCTATGAAGGTCTGTGGTTCTCTCCATTAAAAGGTGCGCTTGAAGCCTTCTTGAAAGAAACACAGGTGTATGTGAACGGTGTGGTACGCGTGAAACTATTTAAAGGGCACGCAATAGTCGAGGGTCGTAAATCCCCGAATTCCCTGTATGACGAGAAATTGGCCACGTATACAACAGATGACGAATTCAACCATGCTTCCGCTGTTGGTTTTATTGAATTATGGGGTCTGCCTACAAAAGTCCATGCCTTGGTCAATAAGGGAGAAAAGAAGGTGTCAGTATGACCAAGCTATGGGGCGGTCGCTTTCAAAAATCCGCTGAACAGTGGGTGGATGAATTTGGCGCATCCATCGGCTTTGATCAGCAGCTCGTAATGGAGGATTTGACGGGAAGCATCGCGCATGTCAAAATGCTCGGTGATTGTGGGATTTTGTCTGCAGTAGACGTGGTAGCTATTTTGGACGGACTGGAACAGTTAAAGGTGAAAGCGGCAAACGATGAATTGGTTTTCGAGGTAGCGAATGAAGACATCCATTTGAATCTCGAAAAAATGCTTATTGACTTGATTGGTCCAGTTGGCGGGAAACTGCACACAGGTCGTAGTCGCAATGACCAGGTAGCAACGGATATGCATCTCTTCTTGAAAAGTCGTGTGCATGAAATCATCGAAAGTATCAAGACATTCCAAAAATCCTTGTTAACCAAGGCTGAGCAGCATATCGAAACGATTGCGCCAGGATACACTCATCTCCAGCGTGCACAGCCAATCTCATTTGCACATCATTTAATGGCCTACTTTTGGATGTTGGAGCGTGATAGACAACGTTTATCCGAATCACTGAGACGAATTGATATGTCACCACTCGGTGCCGGTGCACTTGCAGGAACGACATTCCCGATTGACCGCAAAAAAGCAGCCAGCTACCTAGGGTTTGAGCAAGTGTACGAAAACAGCATGGATGCAGTGAGTGACCGTGATTTCATCGTGGAATTTTTAAGTAATGCATCACTTGTGATGATGCACTTATCGCGTTTTGCTGAAGAAATCATTCTGTGGTCGAGTCAGGAGTTCCAGTTCATTGAACTGGATGATGCCTTCGCCACAGGCTCAAGCATCATGCCCCAAAAGAAAAACCCGGATATGGCGGAACTGATCCGCGGAAAAACGGGACGCGTTTACGGGAATCTATTTGGGTTGCTTACAACACTTAAAGGGTTGCCGTTGACGTACAACAAAGATATGCAAGAGGACAAGGAAGGCATGTTCGATACTGTGCAAACGTTACTTGGCTCGTTGAAAATTTTCGAAGGAATGGTCCGCACCATGACCATTCATACCGATCGATTGAATGAAGCGGTCCATCAAGACTTTTCTAATGCAACGGAACTGGCCGATTACCTGGCTACAAAAGGAATGCCATTCCGTGAAGCACACGAAGTGACTGGAAAACTAGTTTTTCTCTGCATTCAACGAGGGATTTATTTGTTGGACCTGCCATTATCGGACTTACAAGGAGCAAGCGACTTGATTGAATCAGATATTTTTCATGTTCTTTCCCCTATGGCTGCAGTCAAACGACGCAATTCATTGGGAGGGACAGGTTTCGAACAAGTCCGGCTTCAAATCGAAAAAGGAAAGTCTCTTCTTTGATTAAACTGGCATGCAATGTTGAGACAGCAACACCTTTTTGTATATGATCGGTTAATATAAATGAAAGGACCATTTGGTGGGCGAACACCATCTGGTCTTGCAATAGCCAGGTTTCCCAAATGGGCAATCGGCTAAATCCAGAGGAATAATCCACCGAGCGCGAATCTCATGGGTGGGTTATTTTTTTTTGTTATTTAACATCAGTGCAATGACTAAGTGTTACATCTTTTGAGATTAGGCTACCATCCCAATACTCACCACTATAGTGATTTCAATTGACATGGATGGGGAAAATAATTTAAAGTGGGAAGATTGTTTATGGTAGAATAAACCCTTGTTCAAAAAATACCTTTAGTGAGAAGGATGAAAAATGTCGACGATCAAAGCCTCACAAGGGCCTAAAAATAAATTGAATTTATATCATCTGACTTGGCCCATTTTCCTGGAAGTTTTTCTCTTTATGCTAATGGGAATCGCTGATACCTTTATGCTCAGTGCACTTTCCGATGATGCGGTTTCAGGTGTAGGTACTGCGAATCAGTACATACACATTGCCATCTTGATATTGGAAGTAGTAGGGAATGGAGCTGCAATTGTTGTAGCTCAATACCTGGGTTCAAAGAGATTTATCGAAGCGTCGAAAATATCTGCAGTGGCGGTCACTTTGAATTTGGGGCTTGGCCTTCTCATGAGTGGGGGTTACCTGCTGTTCGCCAGACATATGATGGTTGCGATGAATTTACAGGGAGATGTGCTGGAATACGCCCAAAGCTATTTATCAATAGTAGGTGGTGCCATTTTCCTTCAGGCTCTCATCAATTCGCTGGCCGCAATCATACGCGTTCATGGATGGACGAAACAAACAATGTTTGTATCATTGGGGATGAACATTGTTCATATTGCGGGAAACTATTTGCTGATTTTCGGGAATTTCGGTTTTCCGGAACTGGGCGTTCAAGGTGCCGCGATTTCTTCAGTCGTAAGCCGTTTTCTGGCACTCATCGTGTTCTTTTGGTTGCTCTATCAGGTTATGGAGTACCGGATCAAGATTCACTATTACATTTCCCTATCAAAGGAATACATCGGGAAGATTTTGAGAATCGGGATTCCTTCTGCATTCGAGCAAGTCATGTATCAGGCATGCCAAATTGTCTTCCTGTATTACGTGACGTATTTGGGCGCGGAAACATTGGCAGCCAGACAGTATGCCAATAATATATCCATGTTCACGTACTTGTTCGCTATTGCTATTGGTATGGGTACTGCCATCATCGTCGGGAGATACGTCGGTGCGAACGAGCAGGAAGAGGCATACGGGCGAGTTTGGAAAAGCGTGAGATCAGCACTGGTTTTCACCATCTGCGCGGTCATCCTTGTAATGGTTTTTAGAAACCAGCTGATTGGTTTGTTTACGGATGATGCACAAGTCATCAAAATAGCGGCATCCGTTTTACTGCTCAGTATCTTGTTGGAAACTGGACGGACAATGAATATCGTGATCATCAATTCCTTGCGTGCAGCCGGTGATGCCAAATTTCCTGTCATTGTCGGAGTATTTTCAATGGTGCTGATGAGTTTGCCGCTTGGATATCTTTTTGTTTTTCAATTGGACATGGGTCTTCCTGGTATCTGGCTGGCCATTGCGGCAGATGAATGGACTCGTGCAACCATTATGTACTTCAGGTGGAAAAGCAGGGCATGGGAAAAATATGCGCTCGTTCATCCAGTAGAATCGGAGATTGATTCTACAGCAAAAAATAATTAGTTATTGAACTTTGGGAGAGGTCGTCAATTGACGGTCTCTTTTTTTCATTGATTACTGTCATTAATAGACTGGGAAAATTTTGCGAAATGCTTATTTGGAGGCATATATATTAATTCATTCGTTTTAAACATAGTAAATTCATTTTTGGACAACCTAATAAGAGAGCAAAAAGTTGCATGAGGTGATTATCATGATAATTGAAAGGTCGTCCGAGTGGAAAGATGGACTCATAAAAAGGTTGGATCTTAACGAAACCTGGGATAATTGGACACTTTATAATATGGGTTATGATGTTGTAAAAGCAAACTTGATCACGGACTTCACCGGACTTCAGTCCCCTAAATACTTGCCCAACCTAACACCGCTTTCCCATCAACTGGAAGTAGCGGAAACGGTCATCGAAAAGATGAACGGAAAAGCAATTCTTGCAGACGAAGTAGGACTTGGCAAAACCATTGAGGCCGGTTTGATTTTGAAAGAATACCTCATCAGGGGACTTGTAAAAAAAGCGTTGATTCTCGCACCGGCTTCTCTTATTAATCAATGGATTGAAGAGATGAACCATAAATTCTATATTCCGGCTGTTCCTTACAAAAAAAACTACATATTGGACAATTGCAATGTAGTGGTAATGAGTATGGATACAGCCAAAAAAAGTCCCCATAAGGAACGTATATTAGAACAGGATTTTGACATGATCATCATTGACGAGGCACACAAATTGAAAAATCATAAAACCAAAAACTATGAGTTCGTTCAAAGTCTGAAGAAAAAGTTTTGTTTGCTGTTGACGGCAACGCCCATTCAAAATGATGTGTTTGAGCTGTTTTACCTCATTTCCCTCCTGAAACCTGGACACCTCGGAAATTACGAGACGTTTCAATCTTCATTTTCCGCCAGTAAACATGATTGGGAACACGATGACCACTTGAAGGAATTGGTGAATCAGGTGATGGTGAGGAACAGAAGACAGGATACGGGAATTGAGTGGACCACTCGTCGTGTTCAAACCATACCGATCGAGTTTACCAATGAGGAAAAAGAAATATATGAAATGATCCTGGAACTCAAGAACGTTTCGCCTGTTTTCTCTAGTGCCTTCTCCATGATTACACTGCAAAAGGAAATGTGCAGCAGCAAAGAAGCGACATATTTGACCTTGAATGAAATGCGGAAAAAATGCACCGAACCCGATGTGATTCAATACGTGGATGAAATCATCCAGAAAATGATGGCACTGGAGATTAACTCAAAAGCTGAAAAAGCTCTTCAAATTGTATCGGAAGCCAATGATAAGGTCATTATTTTCACTGAATATCGGGCCAGTCAAGCCTATTTGCAGTGGTATTTATATACAAAAGGAATTTCAAGTGTGCTATTCAACGGGAAATTCAAGAACAGCAAACGGGACTGGATGAAACAGCTCTTCAAAGATCATGCACAGGTGCTGATAGCGACCGAATCCGGAGGGGAAGGGATTAACCTTCAATTTTGCCATCATGTCATTAACTATGACTTGCCCTGGAATCCCATGAAGCTGGAACAACGAATCGGCCGTGTCCACCGCTTGGGTCAAGAACATGACGTCCATATCTACAATCTGGCAATCACCAATACAATCGAAGAAGATATCCTGGCATTGCTCCACGTGAAAATTGATGTCTTTGAAAAAGCAGTGGGAGATCTGGACAATATTTTATCATCACTCAAAAAATCAATTTGAGCTGAAAGTGGCAAAGGGCATTCAAAGGAGGAATGTACGTGTACCCACAACAAATACATGGTTATTTACGGAAGTTTTTCTCAGAAAACAATTGCCAAATTATAAAAGATAATGACCATTACCTCACCACCCAATTGACAATAGAAATGGACAAAAAAATCATGAACCGCCCATTTTATTGGAAGTATTTGCAGAATACAAATGGAGTCCCGAGTCCCGCCCAGTTAACATTGATCACCGACCAAAATAAACTGGATGAAAACATCAAGGGGGAAGTCGTCCACTTTGGTTCGCCTCGGCTCAATCAGCTGTTTCAAACCACTAGAGAGCTGGGAGCGTTTGTCCAAATGTTTGAGTCGGTGGCGGGAAATGCGGAAACCAAAGCCATCTTGACTCCTTGGTTGGGAGTGAATTATAAAGTTTCTTATTACAGTGATCAAACGAAAGAAATGTTGTATTCTTTGGGTATTAATCTGATTACCGGACACATGATGGATGATTTCCAGGAGTGGGTAAGCGGATTGGAGCTGGATTCAAACATGCCCGAAAATGCGTTCAATCTAACGTATATCATAAAGCCTCTCCGTGCCTTGGAAAGATTGGATGTGGCGATTGAAAATATCATAAATCAAGATGATCACACATGGGCAAAAGAAGCTGAAAAGAGATGGCACAAGGCACAAGAAGTATTGGAACACTTCTATGAAGGAGTGGAAGACCGTCCAGATTGCTACGAAATGGAGAAAAAAGCATTGGAAGAACAATACGAGACCAAAATTAAAATCGAAATTATCAATGGCGGATTATTTTACTTGAAGTCGTATCCACAATGATAGTTTGACCCATCCGGACCTTAAGTTTTCATACTTGGGGTCTTTTTCAATTCGGTTGATAAACATACTCCAATCTTTTGTGACTGTAAATTATGGTAGAATAAATGGAAAATCAAGAGAATAAATGGGGTGTCAAAATGACATGGTTTAAGTCAATTGACGTCTTATCTTAAAAGCCGTATTAGGCGATATCAAGAGATTTCAATGGAAAGATTGATTTTGCCACTTTGAGAAGGGCAAGTTTTCAAAAGGAGAGCGTGTAATGCCTATTATTGTACATCGTCAATTCATTAAAGCACCTATTGAACTATGCTTTGATCTGGCAAGGAACGTAGACATCCATACTCAAACGACTTCCAATACTAAGGAAAGAGCGGTAAGTGGCGTCATGCAAGGACTTTTGGTGGAAGGAGATACGGTGACATGGGAAGCTGTTCATTTTGGCATTAAACAAAGGCTTACGGTCAAAGTGACACTGATGGAGAAACCCGCCAAGTTTGTAGATGTCTTGTTGAATGGAGCCTTCCATTCCTTTGTCCACACCCATCAGTTCATCGAAAAAGACGGTGGAACCATGATGATCGATACATTCCAATATAAGTCTCCACTCGGTCCGCTTGGGGTTTTGGCAGATATCCTGTTCCTGCAAAAGTATATGAAAACTTTTATTGCTTCCCGGGCAAAGTCTTTGAAAGAAATCGCCGAACATCCTGGGCACCAGCAACCAGGAAGAAAGGAAGAACCCTAGTAGAAGTTCCATCCACTGGGGTTCTTCTTTACATAATTCCTGATTTGCCATCAATCTCAATTCGGATGAATTTCCTCATTCGCAGAAGGGTCGAGGGTCACTTTTCTGGCGGGATCATTGATTACCTGCTTATTCAGCTCTGCAACCGAAATGGAATCGACCGTCTGCATATCTTCATGCATATCGAATAAACTCATTTTATCCGTGTCTACCTGTTCTGGATTATCCAAATAAGGTCCAGCAGCCAATTCACGATTATTTTCCGTGAAAACTTTTTTCTTCATGTAGTCATCATCCTTTCAACGTCAATTCTCCTTTTTAATATGCCCAGTAAAAATTTATTAATCATCTTTAATTGCATCGTACAAGCCGACGTCAATTCAATAGAAAAAACAGCGACCTGTCCCTTTAAAGAGTCAAGTCGCTGTTTTGCTTGTAAGTATGGACAATTATCCTGAAATCAGCACTTGTTGCATTTCGTGCAATTGCTTGCCGATTTACCACAACGTTTGCATTTTTTCTCTTTCGCCATTAAATCACCCCTTTAGTTGGATGTTTAATCATATGAGTCGGTATGGCTGTGTTATGCAGAACCATTTTTTTATCGCTAACTCCTCAATTCATTGCTGGAAAATTTCACCCTATTGAATAAGAACGTTTGTTTGGTATATACTAATCAGAACAAACGTTCTAAGGTGAGGGGAAGAGCATTATGTATAAAAATTTGCCGGATCGAAAAATTGTCTGCCTGGATATGCGTAGTTTTTACGCAAGTTGTGCTGCAGCCGATGAAGGTCTGGATGTTATGAAGACCCCGATTGCCATTATTGGGAATCAGGAGCAACGTGGAAGCGTCGTTTTGGCGGCTTCTCCACCATTGAAAAAGGAATTTGGTGTCAAAACAGGTACTCGATTATTTGAAATTCCCGATCATCCGGACATACGATTGATTGAACCGAAAATGGGATTTTTCGTACGTGTATCCATGGAAATCACTCGCTTGCTGAGTGAATACGTGCCGAAAGAGGCCATACACGTTTACAGTGTAGATGAAAGCTTTATCGATTTGGACGGGACGGAGCGGTTGTGGGGACCGATCAATCAAACGATTCAACGTATACAAGACGAGTTGCTCGATATGTTTCAAATGCCTTCCGCAATGG
>Ga0209013_10004958_pt1 | contig 11584 bp, 9 predicted proteins | sample Cruoilmetagenom2_FD_187291 | JGI IMG/M metagenome (GOLD analysis project Ga0209013, IMG submission 187291) | Oil polluted marine microbial communities from Coal Oil Point, Santa Barbara, California, USA - Sample 2 (SPAdes) (version 2) | ecosystem: Environmental > Aquatic > Marine > Oil seeps ...
CCTTCCGCTTCCTCTAATTGAGGTTTTTCCGTTAACATAATGACGGGCGTGTCGATATGATCAGAATATTTTTTGATAATACTTTTTAAACGCCAGGCATCAGCAAATTCAATTTCTTCTTCTCTAAGGTGAAGGGTTATTTCTGTTCCTCTACTGGATTTTTCAATATCTTCTACTGTGAAATCTCCATCGGCTTCAGACTCCCAGCAAACCGCATTATCAGATCCAGCCTTACGAGTTTTAACGGTAACTTTATCGGCAACAACAAAAGCAGAATAAAAACCCATACCAAATTGACCAATGAGCTTACTGTCTTTCTTTTCATCTCCGCTTAAGGATTTTAGAAAGTCCGCTGTGCCTGATTTTGCAATGGTACCCAGGTTAGTAATAACTTCTTCTCTTGTCATTCCAATACCATTATCGGAAATAGTAAGCGTTGATGCATCTTTATCAAAATCGACTCTGATATTTAATTCAGCATCATTTTCTAGTAAAGAGTCATCGGAAAGTGATTCAAAACGAAGTTTATCCACCGCATCAGATGAATTTGATATTAACTCTCGAAGAAAGATCTCTTTGTTTCCATATAAGGAGTGAATCATCAAATGAAGCAGTTGTTTTACTTCAGTTTGAAACCCCAGAGTTTCTTTTTCACTGGTGGTTGCTTCATTCGCTTCTACAGCCGTGTCCTGATTATTTTCTTCAACAGTCATAATGGGTCTATCGCTCAAGTTAATGGGTTTCAGTGCGCCTCAAGGCCAACTCTGCCTACATTTTTACAGCTGCAGTCAGCTTTGAAAGCTTATCAAAGTTTTAAATGGGGTCAGTATTAAGGAATTCAAGGGAATACAGGGACTTATTATGCACTAAATTTAATCATCAGATTATACGATACATAAGCTAACTGACTGAATATGTAGGATATTTTAATTATACGGATGTTTTTGAGCTTGTGAGATAGTAGTGGGCTGGGGTTGTGCCTATTTAAACCTGTCTGATATAGCTTACAATTAACGGAGGAAGGCCATAACTGTACTTATTTGAACTCTACAGACTTAAAATCACCCAGCGGTGTCAACTTTTCCATAGTTCCTGCACCCACCCGCATCTCCACGGCTATCTCACCCCTTCGGACTTCTTTTAGCAAGCCCTCAGCTGTAGAATCGCTCTGCGTAGTAATGACGATATTTTTACCCCAAAAAGGCTCCAGTTTTTGCAAAATCACAGCTGTTTCAGGCTTTAGATACTGCTCCTGTATGTCTGTATGAGGAACAAGTTTGGGTTTTTCCTCAATAGCAACTGCGTCACTTTTTACTTCAGGTGTGTCTATTACTCCATCTACCGTGTCATCCATTACATCTTCCATGCTTACTGTTTTTACCGGATAAGCCGTTTCCTCTGATTCAAGTATTTCAGCCAGACTCGGAATTTCAGCAATCTCTGAGGACTGCTTATTAGTAGATTTAGAAGCCACTGTTGAAGTCTCTACAGACTTAACAGTAATACTCTCTTTTTTTGTTTCAGAATGTTCAGGTAAATTTGATTTTTTTACTACTTCAGTTTTCAATTGCTCATTGTCACTCAAAAGAGCATCTGTAATCACTGATGCATCTTTTCTTTCGGCAACAAAGCTTCCAGACAGCTTGCCATTGATTTCTTCATTGGAATAAGTAAAAAGAATACGCGCATTTAACTTTTCATCAGAAACAAGATCGCACTCAAGTTCAAGGGTATAACCGGTCTTTAGAATTTTGGTTTCAGGTGTCGATGTATCGTCTTCCAACCAGGACAAATGAATTTCAGGACCCTCTTGCTGCTCTGCCTTCACTTGCAAGGTAAAGCCAGATTGAACAGAAAAGTTTGACTCCGGTAATAAAATAATAATTTCCTTATCACCAAAGAGTTTTTCTCCTTGTTTAAAGCGCAAGCGGCCTTCTTTGAATGTGATTACATCAGGCTTGAAACTTTGGCTATTTAATTGCCCGTTAAGCCCTCTGTTCATTTGCACATTGGAAATTAAATTACTACTTTCTTCTTTAGCGATTTCAGATATTTCGCTAACTTTATTTTTAACGTTTGAAGTGATTGTACTCATTAAGCCAGTGGCACTTACTTCTTCTTCACCCTTTATTTGCTCAAGTAAAGTCTTGTTTTGAGTACTTGTTTGATTATTTGTAGCTACCTTGTTTATATCTGTTTTGTTTGTAGAAGCCTTATTTGTTGAAGAGTTGCTATTGAATTCGATATTTCCTGACATCTGCTGCTTTAAGTCTTCATTGGAAGCCTTGGGGTTATTTAACGCAAATGCTACACCGATTGCCAGAATGAATACGCCAGCTAATTGCAACAAAGCAGAATCTTTTGATGAGTACCAGCTTTCACGAAAATCAATAAAACAAAGAGGAGGAAAGATCAGGCATTTGTATGCCCAGGAACGATTTTTTACCAATGTCTTTTTTATATAAAGCGTAAAACCCGCTAAAAAAATTGAAAGCCCTACCAATATAAATAAAACAGCCATTAAGGTTTTCCCTGGTTCACTATCAAGTAAATTACTTCGACAAAATAGCAAATACTCTAAAAAACTTCTCTATTTTGTCTGTATCGCCTTTAAGGGCGGGTCTCGATACGATTTTCTAAATCCAAACATACGAATACTAATTGCGCTTTAGATCATGACAACCGGAGCTATTATTAATTACGCAAAAACCAATACATGTCAACAAGTTAGGGCCGTAGATACAAGCTTCTGTGATAAACTACCGTATTAATTCATAGATATGGTAATTTCCTTAAACCAGACTACTTCCAGCTTAACATATTGAATCGAACAAAATTGATAACTGCGTATATACGACTAAAAGTAGAAATAAATGTGCTTTGACACAGTGCGGGTTTATATACTATTCGTTAACATCCATTGCCAGATTGCAAAATCAATCCTTAAGGCTATGAATAAGGGAAACAAGCAAGTTTAAACAACCATCATTTTGTAGGATTAGAACTTTGAGCACATTGTTAAATACTGAATTAAGCTTCCCATTTATCACCCCACCCGAACATGGAGAATTAATAGAAGTAGCCGATGGCGTTTTTTGGCTCAGGATGCCCTTACCATTCAGTCTGGCGCATATTAATTTATGGTTACTTAAAGACTATGACGGCTGGACAATTATTGATACCGGCATTAAAAGTGATGAAACAAAAAAACTTTGGAAAGACATTTTTGAACAGTATCTAAATGGTGAATCCGTAAACCGGGTAGTTTTAACCCACCTACACCCTGACCATATGGGCCTGGCCCACTGGCTTACTGATTATTGGAAAGTTGATTTGTGGATGACTCACGCCGAGTGGCTTTATTCGCAACTCAATGGTGTGATGGAACATACTAATTTAACGGAAAATCTCGAAAATCATTTTACTAAGCTAGGCATTGATTCTGAAGTTGCAGGCAATATGAAAAACATGTTCAGTATGTACAGCCTGATGATGGATCCAACGCCCTCTCAATTTCAGAGAGTAGCTGCGGGCGATACGCTGGACATTAATGGCAAACAATGGAAGGTTATGATTGGCCGTGGCCATTCTCCTGAACATGCCTGTTATTTTTGCGAAGAACTCAATGTCATCATTGGCGGTGATCAGTTATTGCCTAGAATAACACCTAGCATTAGTGTGTCTCCCGAAGAACCTAATGGAAATCCCCTGGGGCTTTTCCTGGACTCTATTGAGCAATTTTACGACTTACCCCATGATTGTCTGGTTCTCCCCTCCCATGAGCTGCCCTATAAAAAAGTTCATCAACGTCTGGATCAGTTGAAAGCACACCATAGAGAACGCTGTGATGTTATTTTAGCTGCGTGCCAGGAACCCAACTCAGCTATAAACGTAATGCGAATCATGTTTTCTCATAGAAAACTCACCGCTATTGATGAGATTATGGCGCTGGGAGAAACAGTTGCTCACATTAATTTGTTACTTGTTCAAGGTGAATTGGATCGCACTCTTGTTGATGGTCTCTACCAGTTCAAGTCTTTAAGTAAGCCAGAAATCCCCCTCCAGGCATCCTGATATTATCCAGAAAATCAATTTATTAAGCTATTATAAGTTATTATCAAGCAGTTAATAGCCCATACACCCATCATCTCTACTTGAGTGTTATGGGATTTGTTAAGACAATTTTGATATAAATCAAGGGAAAGCTCCAGGTAACTTGGCATACTTCAATACCAGAGTGAGGGTCTAAATAGACGTATCAAACATATCTCAACAATTTAAAGTGGTGGATGATTCATTGTCTTTTATTATGACGGAAAATAATTTAAGTGTGTCATCGGCTTGGGACTACGACGATTTGTTGAAATACAATGTCTCCGGGCCGCGTTACACCTCTTACCCCACCGCTCTGCAATTTCATGAAGAGTTTTCTGAAGACGATTACAAAACTTTAGCCAGGGAGAGTAATGATCATACTCGCCCTTTATCTTTATATCTTCACCTACCCTTTTGCGACAGCCTTTGCTATTACTGCGCCTGCAATAAAGTAATAACAAACAACAAAGAGCGAACATCTGAATATCTAAATTATTTAATACGTGAAATAAAAATGCAGTCAACATTATTTGACTCGAATAGACCCATCACTCAACTTCATTGGGGTGGCGGTAGCCCGACATATTTCAGTAATGAAGAAATGACCATGCTGATGCATAATACCGCTCGCTATTTTAACTTACTGGAAGATGACCAGGGGGATTATTCAATTGAAATTGACCCAAGGTCCGTTGATGAAGAAAGGATTGGCCTGATAAAGGGGCTAGGGTTTAACAGAGTCAGCTTAGGTGTTCAGGATTTTAATTTGCAAGTTCAACAAGCAATTAACCGTATTCAATCTCTCGAATTGGTGACCGCTATAGTTGAAGAGGTACGTAATTATAATTTTAAATCTTTAAATTTTGATTTGATTTATGGCTTGCCTTACCAAACCCCGGAATCGTTTTCAGAGACTATAGAGCAGGTAATAGCACTTTCACCCGATAGATTATCATTGTTTAATTATGCCCATATGCCCAATCGATTTAAAAATCAGAGATTAATAAATCAGGAAACATTGCCAGGCCCTCAGGAAAAACTATCTATATTATGCAATTCTGCAAATACTTTAATGAATGCTGGTTATGAGCATATTGGCTTTGATCATTTTGCAAAACCTGAGGACGAACTAGCCGTAGCGCAAAAAAATGGTAGCTTGCATAGGAATTTCCAAGGTTATTCAACTGCTCGGGAAGCCGACCTGATTGGCTTGGGCGTATCCTCTATTAGCAAAATTGATGGCGCTTTTAGTCAGAATCACAAATCTATAAACAAATATCAGGAGATATTGGCTGATAATCATCTGCCCATAGAAAGAGGTTATGTCCTCAATCAGGATGATCTAATCAGGCAAGCAGTTATTGAAGATCTAACCTGCAACAATTGTATTAATAGCGAAAAGATAGAAAAGAAATTTAAGATCCGTTTTTCCGACTATTTTAGTCAGCAAATAGGCAAGCTTGATGAGCTTTGCGAAGATGGACTTCTTCAAAAGGTAGGCAGCAAGTGGCTCGCCACACCCAAAGGGCGAGTTCTAATAAGAAATATTTGCATGGTTTTTGATCATCATCTGCAACACAATCAGGCTTCAAGCAACTTATATTCAAAAACTATTTAGTAAGCCCTGCACCTAAATAGTGCTTTTTCTTGTCCAGGATTAATATTTCAACGCCCGCAAAACCACCCCAAAAACTATTCAAATATCATTTTTACAAGCTATGTGACTGATAGTACACATATTTTATTTAAGAGACACTCTTTTTTGGCAACTTAATAATTTTGCATTTTATTTCTTACTTGCCTTTTTGATAGTTATAAAATACCGCTATATGGATTATAATTAGCGTTATTGAATTAATCATAAATTATGAAATGGGGCCAGATGGTATGTCGCAACAAATTGGGGCTACACAAACTTGCGGGAACACACAACATAAGGTTTCCTGTAGTGATTGCAGCCTTAATCCCATTTGCTTACCCCTTGCAGTTGGTGAGGAGCAGCTAGCAAAACTCGATAATCTGATTAACAGACGTCGCCCGATGAAAAAAGGTGAGCATGTTTACATTGCGAATGACCCTTTTCACTCTATTTTTGCAATACGTTGTGGCTCAATCAAAACTTACAGCCTTACTGAAGAAGGTGAAGAGCAGGTTACAGGATTTTATCTTCCCGGTGAGATTATTGGTATAGATGGCATAAACACCAATCGCCATATTAATTCTGCCAAAGCTCTTGAATCTACGGCTTTATGCGAAATTCCCTTTGAACAAATGGAGTCACTATCGGTAGAAATTCCCAGCTTGCAGCACCATTTTTTCAAGCTTATGAGCAAGGAAATTCAGGCTGATCAACAGCTGCAATTATTGTTAAGCAAAAAACCAGCCGATGAACGAATTGCAGCTTTATTGATAAATTTTGGCGCCAGGCATAAACAAAGAGGCTTATCTGCTACTCAGTATCGATTACCTATGTCCAGAAATGACATTGGCAATTATCTTGGTTTGGCTGTAGAGACTGTCAGCAGGGTATTCACCCGTTTCCAGAATGAAAAACTTATCCAGGCTGAGGGTAAAGAAATAGTTATTTATGACTGGGAAGAACTCTGTAAAAAAACAGCTTAGTAATCCCTGTCCCCTGTCCTGCGGATTATGGCCTTCCGGGCATTGTAAATATAGATTAGACCTTAACTGCTATTACATCACAGGGCGTTCCGTGTAACACACCATTTGCGGTAGACCCAAGCAATAAGCCCATCCCATGCCTTCCGTGGGTACCTACAACAATGACTTCCGCTTCAATTTCTTCAGCAAATTTCCTGATTTCCTTTGCCGGGCTACCAATAATAAGTGACTGCTGGCTTTCTGGCACACCATGGTTCTTACAAAATTCAGCCAGGCGATTTTTAGTAATTGTTTGCATTTCATCCTGTGCTTTTTGAAATTGCACTGAAGCTGCACCGTATGCATCACTAAAATAAATTGCATCCAGCGGCTCCATGATATGTATAACATACAGTTCGCCACCCTCTTTTAAAACGGCTTTAGCCTTATTAAAGATATTTTCAAATTCATCACTTAAATCAAGTGCAAGCACTACCTTGTTATATATACTCATTTAAATACCCTTAAATTAACCTGGATGATTTGATTAAATTGCAAAGATCCAAAATAAACCCCACAACTTATATTAAAAGAGTCCGTCTGATTTGACTAGCAAGTTATTAAAAAACTATTTGAAAGCTGTTTCAGTAAGATCCGGTACTGTAAATGGTTCCATCAGTAATTTTCAGAATTCAAATCGGATATTTGTTTATTCAAGGTCAGAAAATCATAGAGATAACCCAGGCCAAATAATCCCGCAGTAAACAAGTATAAAATTCCCGTAGCAATCTTGCCCATATAAAACCGATGAAAACCAAGAAGCCCCAAAAATGTTAACATGAGCCACGCAATATTATAATCAAGATTTCCTTTAACAAATCTCTTATCTGCCTGACTGTCCAGACTCGGCATTAAAAATAAATCAATAAACCAGCCAATGCCAAATAAACCAAACGTAAAAAAATAAATGGTACCACTGACAGGTTTTCCAAAATAAAAACGATGAGAACCCAGAAAACCGAATACCCACAAAATATAACCAATCAGTAACGAATGGGTATGATCAGACCCCTGCAATTGAGATGTTGACATTGCCTTCCTTTATTTTCGCTTAAGTTTACTTATCTTAAAAAAAACCACATAAAAATTCCATATTTTACCCTACTAATTTTTCATATTCTCTGCACTCACGGCATGTGTTCCTTGTAACAACGATTTCAGTTCATCGCCTTCAACAATTTCATGATCAACTAAGGCATTTGCAATACGATGTAATGCATCAATATTCTCAGATAAACCTGCCGTTACATTTTTTTCTATTGCACTCATAGTAAGGCGGATTTCTTCATCTATCAATTCCGCAGTGTGCTCACTGATATCTCTTAAATTACCCACATTGCCGCCCAGGAAGTTGTTCTCTCCACCCTGGTCAAAGTTGACAGGTCCTAGCTGTTTATTCATTCCCCACTGGGTAATCATTTGACGAATCAATTGCGTTGCTTGTTTGAGGTCACTGGCTGCACCTGTGCTTAAATTATTAAAAATCAATTTTTCCGCACAACGTCCACCCAACAACACAGCCAAACGACTTTGTAGATAATCTTCAGTCAGATTATGTCTGTCTTCCACTGGCCGCTGCTCAGTGTAGCCCATGGCCTGCCCTCTGGGAATAATACTGATTTTTTTAATCGGGTCTGTATTGCTAAGAATGCTGGCCATCAGGGCATGGCCAGCTTCATGATATGCCACACGTAATTTTTCTTCTTTGTTAAGCAGGTCTCCATGGCTTAAACCCAGTACAGTTCGGTCTCTTGCCCAATCAAAGTCTTCTTTACTAATCGTACTGTTGTTTTGTCTGGCGGCTCTTAATGCTGCTTCATTAGCAAGATTGGCAAGATCCGCTCCTGAGAAGCCTACTGTTTGTGCTGCGATATCATCAAGATCAAGGTCTTTAGCCAAAGGCAATTTTTTTGTATGAACTTTAAGGATTTCCACACGAGCCTTACGTTGAGGTAAATCCAGTACCACTTTTCGATCAAAACGTCCCGGCCTTGTTAGTGCCGGGTCTAAAATATCCGGCCGATTGGTTGCGGCCAGTACAACGACAGGGTCAGAACTTGAGAAGCCATCCATTTCAGCCAATATTTGGTTCAGGGTTTGGTCCCGTTCATCATTACCACCATAGGTGCCAAATGAACGGGATCTTCCTACAGAGTCTATTTCGTCAATAAAAATCAAAGCCGGCGCTGATTCGCGAGCACTTTGGAAAAGACTTCTTACCCGTGAAGCCCCTACCCCAACATACATTTCAATAAATTCAGAACCTGTAACACTGTAAAATGGTACCTCGGCTTCTCCAGCAGTGGCTCTGGCCAATAGCGTTTTACCCGTTCCGGGTGCCCCCATTAGTAAGACACCCTTTGGCAGTTTTGCACCGAGCTTTCTGTATTTATCAGGATTTTTAAGAAAATCTACAATCTCCTGTAGCTCAGCTTTTGCATGATCAAGACCTGCCACATCAGTATAATTAACCGAAATTTTGGAGCGCTCAAAAGGTTCTTTGGTTTTATCCCCAAAACCAGGCAAGCCCATTCCACCACCAAGTCTTTTCCGCATAATTGAACCGCTATACATAAAAAACCCTATGATTAATATCCATGGCAACACTGCCAGAAGTATTCTGAGTAAGCCTGGTAACTCTGAAGACTCAACATTTAGCTTAACGCCGTATTCATCAAGCAAGGGCAGTAGTTCATTGTCAGAAAATTCAGGTAATAAGGTTTTGAAGTGACTGTAAACTATGTCGTCTTCTCCACTGATCGTATAATTGCCACTAAAACTGCCTTTTATTTCAAGCCCTTTTAGAGTTACTTCCGCAACGTGCTCCTGTCTTATCTCCTTCTTAAGGTTTGAGTATGCTAAGGGCATATACTCCTGTTGATTTTGTGTTGTATAAAAATATGCAAAAGAACTGAGTACGACCACCCAAAGAAGATAGCGAGACACTGAGCTTAAATCAGGAGATTCTGGAGGTGATTTTGGACTATCTGGTTTCGGTGATGTATTAGGAGATTTCATTATTATTTAAATTATTTCGCGCATTGAAAACGGATTAACCGAGGGACATTGTACCTTCTTTTCAATTGTTAAACCTGATAAACCATTAGGATGCGAGAGCATTTAATCAACGGGCTAGGAAATATTGAACAAAAAAAAGCCTGCTTCTAATAAAAAAAGCAGGCTTAGATATTCTACGACTGGAGTCTTAAGAAGTGCTTGAAGCCTCTTGTTTAGACAATGTCATCAGTTTGGCCATACGGTTTAGTATTTGAATTGTAAAACCACCAAAACCAAATAGTGCCCAGCCCAGGGTAACAAATCCCCAGTGAATAGGTGCGGCAAACAATTCTTCAGCATAAAAGAAAGTATGTCCCCATTCGTTAAAACCTAAATTAGGCATTATTAAAGCAGGTCCCGCTACCATTAATGCTAATGGGAATGAAATACGATTTACAAAATCAGGCATACGAGTGTGAACCCATACAAATGCGGCTGACAAAGCAACAATCAATAGAGGAATAAAGAAATAGAACAAACCTATATGAGTAGGAGTGAAATCTGTATCCCTGATAGTTACCTGATGCCATGCTGCATCCGCTTCCATGTACAATATTATGCCTGTGGGTGCAATAAGACCAATTCCAGCCAGTAAGGTTAAAATCAGCATGTACTTATCGAGTTCTTCTCTTGGAGTCATATCTATTTCTTTTGGACGGGTAAACCAGATACTACCGACCAGAGCTAAACCACCAAGAGTAATAATGGTTAATTGCGAATACAACAGGTTCATCCAGTACGTTTGAAACTCTGGTTCAAAGTAATCCAGACCATAGCTGAAAGAGTATTCTTGCTGATACCAGCGATACAAGGAAAGAGCGGTACCAGCTACTACAAAAATAGTTAGTGCAAGCCACCACATTATTTTTGCGGGTTCTTCTGTAGCAGTACTTGCCGCTGAAGTTTGAATAGTGCTGGTTATAGATTGACTAGACATAATTTATACCTCTTTTATTAACATTATTAAATTATATTTTTCTATCCTGGCCCAGTCCCGAACCAACTTAAGCGTTAAATCCATGTGATCTTATGTGTAATTTTGCACGATATGACAGTCGCTTACGGATCTTACACCAAGAGATTGTCAATAAGAAAGTAGAATATACATATAATAAACATTGATATAAATCATGTTATTGTTATATTTTGTAAAAATATGGAGTTTACAAGGCTTAAATTCTATATATTTCAATATATTATATGGCTTTATTAAAGCTTATTGTGTAACTTGGGCGTGAGCGAACACATAGGTTTAACCCTATATCTCACACCAATCCTTTTTCCTACCACCATCATACTCAACAGCCAACCCCCGCTCTATTAAGTTGTCTGCCAGACTTACACCATCAACCAACACCACAGCTAACAATCTGAAGTATTTACCACGCTGAATATTAACCAGCTCAATTCGTTTGGCTTGCGTTAATTGGTTGACAGTAAACAGCCTGGCTTCTTTTGCCTTATCTTTTTCAGACTGGCACTTGCCTCTTATCTCAGGGGTATCAATGCCCAGAACTCTAACCGGCATATTTACACCAATAATTGCTGGATAGTTGTCTATATTAACCCTGAAGGTATCACCGTCATATATTGAAGTAACATCGCTAACCACTACTGATGCATTTGGGTTCGCGCTATGAGCGTCATGTTTGTGGGCTTTATAATTATGGCTACCAGGAGACTCGCAGCCAGAAAGTAATAGAAAAGTAAGTAAGAAAATACGTGTTTTCATATTACCCATCCACTTACCTATCCAGTTACCCATCTACAA
>Ga0209013_10004959_pt1 | contig 11581 bp, 7 predicted proteins | sample Cruoilmetagenom2_FD_187291 | JGI IMG/M metagenome (GOLD analysis project Ga0209013, IMG submission 187291) | Oil polluted marine microbial communities from Coal Oil Point, Santa Barbara, California, USA - Sample 2 (SPAdes) (version 2) | ecosystem: Environmental > Aquatic > Marine > Oil seeps ...
TTGCGGCTGATAGTCAGTAAACCTTCTCCATTGCTGAAGGGCGCCTGTACCAGGATCTCAGCTACATCACCCGGTTGATAAATTTCCTGATTCGGGATCAGATTTACCTGCTCCTGTTCCACATCGCGGGAGGGCGGCCTTTCGCCGCCGCTAACCCAGCGTGTCATACGGCTTTGATTGCCTCGACCTTCGGAATCTATCACTACCGCTGTGATCTGGTAACGTCCGCCTCTGGGTGTATCAAATTCGCAGCTGACCGGTTCGTCAGTTGATCCCACAGCACATTTCTGGATATCAACCTCTACTTCCTGCCAGCGCCCATCTTGATATTTCCATTCCAAGCGGGCTGCTTCTACATTGATTGGCCGATCAGAGATAGTATTTCCATCCAGGTCGGTGACGATCAGATCAACTTCTAAGGGTTCCCCCTTCTCCACAAAGTAACGCTCAGTTCGCATACCGACATAAAGATTAGCTGGATGAACAGTCAGGCTGGTTGAGCCTGTCCAGGCTTGCCGGTTGACATCAAAGACCGTTCCTTCCGCGACAACGCTATACGCCCGCGGATTTTCCATGGATTGGAAATCCATCCGCAGGTAATGATTACCAGAAGCATCTGTTACTCCGCTGAAACTTTCTCCAGTCGTTCCACCGTTGTCCTGATAGTAGTAATCATAGAACCACCATGGGGTCCAATATCCGAAACTGAAATCGGACCAGTTGGGCGGCTGATAGTTGGTCGGCGTAGACATCACATACCAGTTGGTATCCGCATTGGGGAGTGGCCCACCAGCATAGTAATTGGCTTCAACTGCCAGGATGGCGTGATCACCAACGAAATACGGACCGGTGGTCTCGTTTCGAGCGCTAACCTCAAACTCAGGCCGTCTGAATTCCTGCACCTGAATTTGATGATAGTAATTGTTATAGGAAATCCCTGATAAAGAACCTATGGGATTAATGATCACCTGTGTATATCCCAGATTAGCATTTTCTGGAAGCGAAAAGTGGAAGTCAAATCCACCCAGGGAATTTACATCCGACTGGCCAGTTGCATACTCATTGCCCTGAGGACCAATTACCTGATATGAAACCTGGCTGACTTGATCTCCAACCAGCTCCACATCCCCGGACTCATCGGTTCCGATTCTGCGCATCCAACCTTTCAGATAGACCTCTTCACCAGGTTTATACATCTGGCGATCATCCCAGACATACCAGCGAAGTTCATCGACCAGGGAGCGTCGAGCCCAACCACTTTCACTCCAGTAATAGGATGAAGGCGGCATGAAGGCCAGATCATCACCTTTTTCAGCAACCAGGTAAGGGATACCTTCATAAGGGAGATCAAATTTTGCTACACCTGTTTGATCGGTCTTTCCGATTATGGAATCGGTCCCAGGTTTAATAGTCACATTTGTCAGGGGTGCTCCCGTCAGGAGATCCGTAGCCCAGACCACCATTTCGGTGTGGTCCACAAATGCATCCAGTCCAATATCTGTGATCTGGACCCAAACCTGAACATGCTCCCAGTAGCGTTCCTCTTCGAATAATCCCTTAGGAGGTTTAGCAATCACTATGAATTGACCACTCTCCCCATCCAGGTAATCCGATAATGGTATGTAAACTTCTGTAAGTTTGTCTGATGGAGATTCAATGGGAACTGTATCATCAAACACTTTCTTCCCTGGAATGGTTAATTGGATATCAGTACGCTGATAATCTCGCAGATATTGCAGAAAACCAGGCCAATCCGAAGGTTCCACCTGGTAGATCTCAACATTCATTTTGTTGTAGTTGATGGTATAGAGAGACAGGGCTGGATTATTATCCGCAGGGTCCATAGTGACAAAGATCTCATCAGGGCCAAACAAGATCGGATCAGCAGAGCCAATCCTGAATTTCAATGTTTCATCTTTCCCCAAGGTCTGGCCGAACTGATCTTGAATCGAACTGTCTACAGTTACCCAGTAGGTTGTCTTTCCTTGAGTATTTCCCTGGATATTAATGGTATTCCCGTATATATTAACCGATGCATTGGGCAGTTCAGGTTCAATGGTGACCATGCTGCCATCGTAGGCATCCATATCTATCGGGTTATTGAAGCGTATATATAGTGGTGTAAGCGGCCGGCAAGGTTCATCGCCCCATGAACAACCGTGTTCCTCCACCCTTAAAGGCGCATAGGTTGAAAAGGAATAACTCTGGTCATATTCTGTCACCAGAGGACCCTCCGCAGAAGGAGTACCCGTCTTGATGACTATGGATATACCAGTATCTGCGGGCAGCGGTTCCAACGCCCTGAATGCCAACCAACGTCCTTCTTCAGCGTATTCGATCCGGTGGCTGACATACTCATCCTCTTGAATCTCCTCTTCGGTAGCCAATTTTATCTGGACCGGAAGATTCCCAGCTGTGACTTGAATATGATCGATCACTGCAGATTGGTCAATGCGCTGATCAAAGGATATGAAAAACAGAGGTTCTAGCGGTTGCGGCCCGTAGGAAGGATAATAATCCTCCATAATAGGCGGCGGGGTGGAAAACCGGAACTGCACAGTGTCCTGAAGGGCTTTCCCAACAGCAGACTGTACTCCCGCGGGGATGGTCACAAGATATTCGGTTGCCATAGGTAGGCGATCATACAGATCTGAATCCGAAAGAAAATTCAGAGTTCGGGTTCCCAACCAACGCCAAGATCCGGGAATTAAAGGAGTCACCTGGACCGGTACATCTTCTTCTGCCAGGGCTTCCAAGGTATTCAACGCGATCATCGGTTGGTTAAAGGTGACACTGATAAAAGGAGCAATGGCTACTGCTCCGTCTGGAGCGTAGCGCAGCACTTCAAGTTCTTCTCCAAATACAGGCTGTGGTTTTGTTAAATCCACTGAACTGGGAAATGTTTCCGGGATGGTATCGCCTGTTAATGGCGGGGGTAGGATCTGCTCCGGTAGCCGGAAATCGACTTCCAGGCCCTGATCTTCCACCCAGGGAGCCAAACGAGCCAAAATCTCTTCAATCTCTTCTGCTGTTAACGGCACACCCTTTACAGGGACCAACCTCTCAAGTACTGATGGCACTTCCTGTCCGTCACTCAGTTGGATAGTTAATCCCGGACCTCCCTCACCACCATTCATTACAGGACTTCCCTCCTCAACAGTGCCAGATCCATTTTGATCTATAGGTATTGGTTGGGAAGTTTCTCCCCCATTTCCCCCCTGCCCTGGCAAAGTACAAGCCAAAGTATTTCCTATCAGCATGATCACCGCCAGGCTGACCATCACAAACTGTCTAGTTCTCTCGACTCTCTTATTCATCGGGATACTCCTCTTCATCTCTGGAATGTCATCATTTCAGGCATCCAGTAGACGCAATTCAATTCCATTTAGTTCCCAAGATTCAATTTCTCTTTAATCATAAGTTGCTAGATAGGTTTTCAAAATCTCCTCAGTATGAGCCATATCTTGATATTCCATCACAGTGAGAAGTGGATGAGAGTTGCCTGTGATCATTTTCGATACAACAATATCTTTTTGATACAGACATAATACTGGTTTATCCAGATCCAGGGCATAACCTATCTCATATCCCACGCCATGGGAAGGTGTACTAACTTCGGCAATCAGCAAATCACTTTCCTGGATCCAATTGACATCACGATTGTAAATATCCCTTGGTTCCTCCAGGGCATCTACCTCTTCAACTCCGGTTTCAGCAATATGCGCGGTAGGAACATCTATCCCCATCTCTATCAGCACTTGCACCATGTATTGATAAGCTTTTTCATCTTTTCTCCCGCCGCTTATCGAACAGGCAAAATATATCTTCATAATTCACACCCCTTCTATTAGTAATATCTTGCTGAAATCTGCGAAAACCGGATATGTTATACTCGAATTTGTCAATGATATTTGATTAAATGAATTGTACCCTCGGATTAAAATGGAAGGATTAGAAATTCAAGATATTTGGAAGAGATTTGGAGAGGTTGATGTTCTCCAGGGGATCACATTCCAACAGAAAAAAGGTGAGATCCTGGCTTTGCTTGGTCCGAGTGGAAGCGGGAAGACCACCTTGCTCGAGATCATTGCTGGCTTGGTTGAGCCCGAGCAGGGAGACTGCCTCTGGAATGGAGAATCTTTGTTGGGAGTACCACCACATCTGCGTAATTTCGGATTAATGTTCCAGGAATATGTTCTCTTTCCTCACAAAGACGTTGAGGAGAATGTCGCTTTCGGTTTAAAGATGGCTGGAACTGACCGGGAAATCACATCCGACAGAGTAAAAGAAGTGCTGGGCCTGGTTGGTTTGTCCGGTTTAGAAAATAGAGATCCTGCAACTCTCTCCGGCGGTGAACAACAGCGGATCGCCCTGGCGAGATCGCTGGCCCCGGAACCCCGCCTGGTGATGCTGGACGAACCGCTTGGCGCCCTGGACAGAAGCATCAGGGAAAGGCTGATCGGGGAACTGCATGATATTCTAAAGAAATCCTCACAAACAGCCCTTTACGTTACGCACGACCAGGAAGAAGCCTTCCGTATTGCAGACAGGGTTGTAATTCTTGGGAATGGAAGAACCGCCCAGATCGGCACTCCCCAAGAGATCTACCACCAACCTAATTCTCCTTATATTGCTCGATTCCTGGGAATGAATAATCTATTGAAAGGAGAAGCCAAACCAACCTCAGAAGGCACTGTCCTGGAATCTGAAATTGGCTCCTGGTTAGTAAACGATCATCTTCAGGGATCTGGAGTGATACTGATTAGGCCCGATCAAGTGCAGATCGGGATGGCGGATAATATACGAACAGCTTCGCTCACTGGAATACTTACCAGCAGCTCATTCAGCGGCTCCGCTATTCATCTAAAAATTGAAGTAAAAAGCCAAGAATTGGGATTTTCCTGCTCTGATTGCGGAATGGACCTACCTCAAACGGGAGAACCCATCCAGATCTCATTCGACCCGAATAAAGCCCTGCACTTTTTCCAAAATAAACCTTTATACTGATTTCTGAACACTGATAAGAGCTGTGGAAAATTCTGTGTTTAAGAATAACCCCCATCCCTAAACTAATACTCTGGAAATCCACTCCACGTACCGGTCAAGATAAAACGGACCAAGTCAATTAGCGCGATTTGCATCAGCGCGGATGAGAATCCTGCAATCCCCCACCAAATTAATTCTTTCCAGGAAGTAAAGCTATTTTCCCTTTTCCTGAGCAGAATCCAGATCACGCTATACAGGACAGTCAACAATAGTAACAAGCTGCCAGTGCTTATCAATATCAGCGGATAGGCAAGAATCGGATTCCCTGTCAGGATCAAGAGACCAATTCCAATCATTCCTCCTAAAAGGATCATCCAATCCTTGGGTCCGCGGATAGCCGGTAAGAGAGAGGTCTCGTTCCATACTGTTTGCCCAGCCAGAGGATAGAGAATAGCACTGACCACTATTCCAAATCCCAATCCTGTAAATAATCGGAGTATATTATTTGGTTGATAAAATGACAGGTGATCCAATCCAGGATAAAGGTGAACGACAGAATTTAATCCATCCAGGAGATAAAAGATAAATAAGACTGCCATCAGTACCAAAGTCCAGAGGGATGGGAAACCGGATTTCTTTTTTGCTACTAGCAATTGGAATCCAAACCCCCAAATAAAACCGAGGTATTGGCCTGTACAGCGAGCGCAGAGTGAAAATGGCCTGTCCCCAAAATAGTGGGAATGGGAGCCAATACGATGACAAACGGCATAGGCAATCGCATCTGATTTTCCCAATAATCCCGGGGGAGTGTTAATCAACCAGGTGACAACCAGGCCTCCTAGTAGAAAGACCAGGAGGTAGCGGATAAATCTCTTATTGACAGGTGTTTTTGGATCAGTCTTTTCCACTTTATTCAGTAAGGATTCTTGTAATAACATCCATCGAATCTTCGGCGGTCAGGTCGAGCTTCAAAGGAGTCAGGGATGCATAACCGCTTTTTATAGCTCCATAATCCGTTCCCTGGTCAGGGATACCGCCTGGAGGATCGCCACCCAGCCAGTAATAGGGTACTCCCCGGGGATCATCCCGCTTGAGCAGCTCATCATGGTATACCCGCAATCCCTGGCGAGTCACCTGCATTCCTTTGATCTCTTCCAAAGGAAGATAGGGAACATTGAGATTCAAAACCACCTCTTCCGGGAATTTCTTTTTTAACATCATCTCAGCTACCTGGCGGGCATACTCGGCGGCAGGAGCATAATCCAGTACCCCCAGGTGATTATCGGGACTGTCCAGTGATACGGCTAAGCCTGGCAGACCCCAGATCACAGCTTCCATCGCAGCGGTCACTGTTCCTGAATAGGTCACATCATGCCCGATATTGGCATGGGGATTAATACCAGAAACTACCAGATCGATATCGGACAGGATTCCCATTACAGCCAGAGCGACACAATCTGAAGGAGCTCCATCACTGGCAAGAGCCGTACTGCCATCCTGGAGCTGGACTTCTCTAACACGCAATGGCCTGTGCAGTGTTTTCACATGACCGGATGCAGACCAATTGCGATCCGGCGCCAAGACGCTGACATCCCCCAGTCCTCGCAATGCATCAACCAGAGCAAATAAACCTGGAGCTGTTACGCCGTCATCATTCGTTACCAAAATATGAGTCATCATTATTCCATTTTTATTTTATTAGGATACTTAACAGTCTAATATTATAAACGATGTGAAATTTTACAAGTATCTAGTAATCCTTCTTGCATAGAGCCCAGTCTGAATTACAATGAGGGCATTAACTGACACTCACTGATTATATGACTTATTTTATGGATAAACCTGAACGCAAACATCCAGTGGATGTTTCTCTTCTTGGCAGGATCAAGCACTATCAAAATTCTTATCCCCCGCAGTTCTGGCTGCTGTTCTGGGGCAGTCTGGTCAACTTTACTGGCATGAGCATGATCTGGCCATTTTTAGTGATCTATCTTGGGAATGAGTTAAGTCTTCCACTAACCATCGTCACTACATTAACAACCATCAACGCGGTAGCGAGCCTGCTCTCATCATTTTTAGCGGGGAGTATAACTGATAAACTGGGCCGAAAATGGACCATGGTCATCAGCCTCTGCATGACAGGATTTACCCTGGCAGCTATGATTCCCGCTCATACCTACGGTCAATTTGCGATCTTGATGGCATTGAGGGGAGCTTTCCGTCCTCTTTACAGAGTGGGTTCTGACGCCATGATCGCTGATCTTGTCCCCCCCGAAAAACGGACAGAAGCTTTTGCATTAACCCGGCTTGTAAAAAATGTCGGTGTGGCATTGGGTCCGGCCTTGGGTGGTTTCATGATCGCTTCCTCCTACAAGATTACCTTTGGAATTGCTGCAGGAACAACGATATTCTTTGGCCTGCTGATCGCTCTATTTTCAATAGAAACCCTGCCAGATGCCGCCCGCGAGATCCAGGAAAAACTACTCGACAATATCAAATCTTATCAGGCAATATTCCGGGATCGGATCTTTTCCAGCTTTATCCTTGGTTTTACTCTGCGGCAGATCGCTGGCAGCATCCTCTGGGTCCTGCTGGGAGTCCACGCGATTGATAACTTTGGCATTTCTGAAACCCTCTATGGTCTGATACCCACCGCTAATGCTGTGATGGTGGTCCTCCTGCAACTATTTGTCACCCGCAGAACTTCCCACTATCGACCTCTGGCCGTCATGGCAATAGGCACCTTGTTTTATGGCCTGGGGGTTGGCAGCATTGCTTTTGCAACCGGATTCTGGGGTTTCCTGGCCAGCATGGTGATTGTCACTATAGGTGAATTGATGGTCATCCCCACTGCCAGCACCTATACCGCTAATCGGGCACCGGAGACTATGCGCGGTCGTTATATGAGTATGCTGGCTTTAACAATGGGAGCAGGATCCATGGTCGGCCCGCTGATGGGCGGATTTCTGAACGATACTTTCAATCCTTCTGCGATCTGGTATGGAGGAGGCGCAGCAGGTTTCTTGGGAGCAATGATCTTTTTTATCCTCGCGACCAAGACAAGAAAATCAGGGGGAGGAGTATCTGCAAGTTAAATAAAAATGGGACGGCTTTATACCATCCCATTGAAATAAATCAAACTATCTTAGCTTAATCACCTTGCAAGGCTGACTCCATCAGCTGCTGGATCCTGGGAATCATTGATGCCGGATCCGGATGAAGCCCTTCAATCAATAAAGTGCTTTCAAATACTTGTTCCACTATCAGCTCTCTACGGTTATCATCTTCCTGCAGATGACTGATCTTCTGAAGGATCGGATGATCAGGATTAATTTCCAGAACTTTTTTCGGTATCTTGTAATCCCTATCCATAATCCGGTATACCCGCTGCATCTCTTGACCCAGGGAACCTTTGGCATCAACAAGCCTGGCTACAGAATTGGTCAAGCGGTCTGTAATCCGCACATCAGAAACTCGCTCTCCCAGGATATCCTTGAATAGGTTTACCAAACCATCTACAGCTTCGTCGGACAGAGATGGCGATTTTTCCTGCTCAATTTTTTCAACCTCTTCTGATTGTTCAGGAAGATTTAGATCGGAAGCCGCTACATTCTGGAGGGAAAATTCTTTATATTCCCTCAGCCCTAGCAGCATAAAGGAGTCTACTGGATCCGTTAAAGTAAGTACTTCATAACAATGGGTCTGAAAATAATCCAGATGGGGGCTGCGGGAAACTGAACTCTCATCATCACCCAAGATGTAGTAGATCTTATCCTGGCCAGGTTTCATATGTTCCAGGTATTCGTCCAGCGATGTCCATTGATCAGGCATGGTCGTTGAGTGGAACCTCAGCAAGGTTGACAGCTCATCGCGATTGTTATCGTTGGCGGCCACTCCCTCTTTGAGGAACAGGCCGAACTCAGACCAAAAAGCCAGATACTTTTCTGGATCTTTATTGGCCATTTCTTTCAGTTTTTGAATGACCTGATTAGTCAGGATCTTGTTGATCCGGCTAATCATTGCAGTAGCCTGAACACTTTCACGCGACACATTTAATGGCAGATCTTCAGCATCAACTACTCCCTGGATAAATCGGAAGTATGGTGGAAGTAAGTCTTTGGAATAATTCTCTATCAGGATCTTTCTGGAAAATAGCTTTAACCCATCCTGTTCACGCAGAGTGAACAAACCCCGATCTGGTTTAGCAGGCATATATAAGAGAGCATAGATCATTAAAGGAGCATCAGCTACAAAATGGATCTTCTCAAGCGGTTCTTCCATTTCCAGTGTTAACTGGCGATAGAAATCCTGATACTGATCCTCTTTCACAGAGCGGGGATTTTCACGCCAGATCGCGGTTTGTTTATTGATCTGTTCATCCTCACCCGCAATAAAAATTGGGTATGGCACATAATCTGAATGGGTTTTTATGATCTCCCGAATCCGCTGAATCTCGAGAAATTCCAGAGCATCTTCATTTAATTTCACCTCGATGGATGTTCCTCTGGTTTCTTTATCCGCAGTACCCATTTCAAAAGTATCTGCACCTGTCGCATACCATGAGGCAGCTTCTTCATCCGGCTGGTAACTTCGTGAAGTAACTTTAACCCACTCAGCAGCCATGAAAACAGAATAGAATCCTACTCCAAAACGACCAATGACGTCCACCAATTCCTTTTCATCACCATCAGCTGCTTCCAGGAAAGCCTTGGCCCCGGATTGGGCAATAGTTCCCAAATTGGTCTTCATCTCTTCGCTGGTCATACCTATACCAGAATCAGAAATCTTGAGAGTCTTCCCCTCAGGGTCAATCTCAATCCTGATTTCCAGATCCAAAGATGGATCAAGGATCTCCCGGTCAGTTTGCTGTACAAAACGCATCTGTGTTAATGCATCAGATGCATTGGAAAGCAATTCCCGAAGAAAAATCTCTCTCTTTGTATAAAGCGAATGAACCAGAATATTTAATAATTGCTTGATCTCTGTTTGGAAAGCGATTGGACCGCTTGTATTCTCCAGCTCTGGTTTATGAGTATCAGCCATAAACTCCTCCTGATGAAGTTGCTATGATATTAATTTATCAAATGAGTATTAACTTGACATAAGAACAAAAATAACCCGGGAGCAGGATCTCCCGGGTTATTAAATGCCCACAGCTTTATGAGGATTATTATCTTATGAGAGCATCAGTCATTCTGACTGTCCGGATCATTTTCGGCACATCATGTACCCGGATGATATCCGCTCCGCGGGTAATGCCAACAGAAACCGCAGCGGCAGTTCCTTCAATACGGTCATCAGGTGGCAGATCGAGGGTATAGCCAATAAACGATTTCCTGGAAGGCCCCAATAGAACCGGATAACCAAGAGCTCGGATCTCATCCAGGCGCTTAATGAGTTCCAGGTTTTGTTCTACAGTTTTTCCGAATCCAATTCCCGGATCCAGGATGATTTTCTCATCTGGAATACCAGCCTTATGGGCCAGGACCACACTTTCCCGCAATTCAGCCTTTACATCTTCCAGCAGGTCATCATATTCCATGCCAATATACCGGCCTCCCAAGTGTTCCTTGATGGCAGCATTATTAGGGTTGCTGCGGTTATGCATCAAGATGACAGGAACGTCATTCTCAGCAGCCACACCTGCCAGCTCTGGGTCAGCTTTCAATCCCCATACATCGTTTATGAGGGAGGCTCCAAATTTAATAGCTTCACTAGCAACCTGGGCTTTATATGTGTCTATAGATATCAGGGTCTCAAACTCAGCTGCTAGCTGAGTGATAACCGGAAGGACCCGGTCTAATTCTTGCTGGGCGGATACAGGAGCCGCTCCCGGGCGGGTGCTCTCGCCACCTATGTCGAGAATATCAACCCCAGCCTCTACAAATTTCCTGGCTCGTTTAAAAGCTGCCTCTCTGTCCAGATCCGCCAACCCATCTCCAGAGAAACTATCCGGGGTCAAGTTGAGGATGCCCATTACATAGGTCCGGGTACCCCAATCAAAAGTGAAGTTGTTGATCGATAGATTTTTCATAATAATTCTCAAAAGAGGATGCGTGATAACTAATTCTTTCTGTTAATTTATTCTATTATTCAAATCTTGTTTCTCATTATGCAGACTCATTATACTATTGTGCAAATAGAGGAAGTAAATGTAATTTCAATCATCAAGAAATATTCTACACCTGTTATTTCCTAGATTGGAAATTTGATAAGTCAGGCCAGTTTCAATTCATTTCTAAGACAAGATCCACCTTAATGACCGGTCTCTACAGAAGGATCAGTTAGTACAACTGGATTAGTGTAATTTGAAAGATCTCCGGATTCCATTATCTGGCGGTAACTTTCATCATCAAAAAATAAATCCTTTGCAATTATTGCTCGCCTATCCTTGCGTTTATATGCGAAATATGAAGAGAACGGCCATAAGCGATAATCTGACACAATCCCATACACTTGGGGATTTTGGTGAATGAATATAAATAATTGGTAGAAGGAATTTTCCTTCGGATCCATAATGTTGGAATAACCACCATTTACCAAACAACCCGATCTTTTATACACTTTATTGATCCGTTTTGTATATATTCCTAAA
>Ga0209013_10004960_pt1 | contig 11581 bp, 8 predicted proteins | sample Cruoilmetagenom2_FD_187291 | JGI IMG/M metagenome (GOLD analysis project Ga0209013, IMG submission 187291) | Oil polluted marine microbial communities from Coal Oil Point, Santa Barbara, California, USA - Sample 2 (SPAdes) (version 2) | ecosystem: Environmental > Aquatic > Marine > Oil seeps ...
GGAAATGGCCCAAAAATTCCACGACTGTGCCAAGCGATGCCTGAACGAACCGGAGATCGGAGAGCTTTACAAACGGCTCATAAATCTGGAGCAGGAGAAGATGGCTTGAGGATTCAAGGGTTCCCCGATGAGTTGTATCAATCTCTGTTAAGGCATGCTTCATAATATATCAACTCGAACGGTCTTCTGTCCTTTGTTGATTCGACCTGGCCCTTATTGTGCTGCTTTCACCCGGTTAAATGCGTTATATTCCTCACTATCGGGTCCCGGTGAAACAAAAGAAAATACATGGTTTAACTGGATAAAATTTGAAATATAATATTTCCGTTTTTAAAACCGGCTTGAGAGAGAGATGAAGTAATTTGCCTCATCGATCCGTCCCCGTTTGCGGCACCCGGCTGCGTAGATATTGCATTTCTCCTTTAGGGTTTTAACCGCCGCCGCATATTGACCCTTTGAGAGAAACCCGCTTTCCATAATCTTTTTTATGGCCTTGATCCGAAATCTGTCGAGTCCGAAGGATGCGGAAAGCTGATCCTCATGCCCGCCCCGCTTTATAATGAGCGGTGTATCGATGTGGTATACCGGAAACCGGCAGCTTATCCTGAGCCATAGATCATAGTCTTCACAGGCCGGGAGCGCTTCATCAAAGTTCCCGACGATCTCCAACAGGCTGCGCCGGATCATCACTGCCGAAGGGCTGACCAGGCACAGGGCCAGAGATGGTTCAAAAATCATTCCAGAAGGTTTTTTGTGTCGTTTTTTAGGATTGACCCGGACACCGCTTCTGATCCAGACCTCTTCAGTCTGACATATCAAAGCATCCGGAGTTGTATTGAAAAACTCAACCTGCCTCGATAGTTTTTGCGGCAGCCAGAGGTCGTCGGAGTCGAGGAACGCGATAAACCGCCCGGATGCTTCGGAAATCCCCCGGTTTCGTGCGGCGCTCACCCCTTTGTTCTCCTGCCGGAAAACTTTGATGGCCCCACGGTATGCGTCTAAAACTTGTGGGGTATTATCTGTGGATCCGTCATCGACGACAATTAACTCAAAATCTCTATAATCCTGTGCCAGGACTGAATCGACGGCCTCTCCGATTGTCCAGCCGCGGTTATACGTCGGGATGATGACACTCACCTGGGTTTTTGCTTCCATCCTGTTCATCTTTTACCTCTGAAACCGTTGTAAATAACCCATTCAAATTATGCAACACCTCAATATGGATGATTCCTATTTTTTTTGGATCAGCTCCAAAAGAATGGGGGATCCAAAAAGGGTTCAAGAGTTCGAAGATTCGAGGATTCGAGGATTCGAGGATTCGAGGATTCGAGGATTCGAGGATTCGAGGATTTCAAAATTTTTCATTTATTTTCATTTATTTTCATTCACTTGAAAGGTTCCAAAAACAATGATTCAGTCCATTTTTGCATTTAAAGCTTGACTTATTTTAATTTTTCGCTATTAATTTAGGATGCATTCATCAGACATCTAACCGAAATCCCCAAACAAGCCGAAATTACATGCGCGATCGTTAAATAATAATATTTAAGGAAACCTCGATTTGCACTGTATCAGATTGAAAAGAAAGGAGGCGAGATCTAACTAAATAAGAACTCAGGAATTTTTTATTAAACCATAACCGCTCTATGGACAAAGGAGGTTCAAATGAAAAAAGCTTTAATTATAGGCATTGCGATTGTCTTTGGATTCGCTCTTTTTATGGGAGGAACACCGACAACCGCTCAGGCTAAAACCACTTTTATTACCGTTGGAACCGGCGGCATTACCGGCGTTTACTACCCCACCGGTGGCGCCATTTGCAAGATTGTTAACAAGAAGCGCAAAGACTACGGAATTCGCTGCACCGTAGAATCCACAGGCGGATCGGTATTCAATGTCAATGCCATCATGTCCGGCGACCTGGAATTCGGCGTTGTTCAATCCGACAGACAATTCCAGGCTATTAACGGTTCAGAGAAATCCGAGTGGGCGGGCAAGCCCCAAAAGGATCTCCGTGCGGTTTTCAGCATCCATCCGGAATCCATCACCCTTGTGGCAGCGGTTGATGCAGGTATAAAAAGCATTGCGGATCTTAAAGGGAAAAAAGTAAACATCGGCAATCCCGGCTCCGGTCAGCGTCAGAACTCCATTGATGCACTTGAAGCAGTGGGAATCGATTATAAAAAAGACTTGAAGGCAGAAGGAATCAAGGCTTCAGAATCCGCCAGCCTCCTTCAGGACGGCAGAATCGATGCTTTCTTTTATACGGTTGGACATCCTAACGGATCGATAAAGGAAGCGACATCCGGGAAAAGAAAGGTGCGCTTTGCTTCCATCACCGATGTTGACAAACTGCTGGCAAAATACCCTTACTATGCCCCGGCTGTGATACCGATTTCGTTTTACCCAAATGCTGAAAACAAAGAAGATGTTAAAACATTCGGCGTCAAGGCAACCTTTGTCACATCGGCAAAAGTACCGGATAATGTGGTGTACGCAATTACCAAAGAGGTTTTTGAAAATTTCGAGGATTTTAAAAAGCTGCATCCGGCATATCAGGTCCTGACCAAAAAAGGTATGCTGGAAGGTCTGTCTGCCCCCATTCACCCGGGTGCCATGAAATATTACAAGGAAGCCGGGCTGAAATAGCATACAATAGACCAGAGAATTATCGGGCGGCGGAGCTACTCCTCATGGATACAAGCCCGCCGCTTTTTATTTTTAAGACCGATGGTATTGCCTTGACCCGCCGATGCCGCGTCGTTTCAAATCTATCCGGCATCCTGAAATAAAACGGTCGGCTTGGAATTTCTTCCGGGAGTTTTGCATATTTTCAACACCGTCATACCATACTGAAAGATTAGGTGACAGCCATGAGCGAAAACGAAACCCGCGATCCGGATAGCACTCTGGAGGAGGAGGATGGTCTTGAACTTGCCAGAAAGATGGCCGAAGAAGAAGAAGGAATCGGAAGACTTCCCAAAGGGCCTTCTAAACACGTCATTCCCACCATTGCGGTGGCTTGGAGTTTTTTTCAACTCTCCATCGCCAGCTGGGTTATCTTAGATTCTACATTTATCCGTGCCATCCATCTCGGTTTTGCCCTGCTGATTGTTTTTCTGAACTATCCCCTTTTTAAAAAACCACGTTTCGGCCTTAAATTCCTCTCCACCACCGACAGGATTCCAATATTCGACTACATTTTAGCAATCGTGGCTGCTTTTACTGCACTTTACATCGCCATAGATTATGCGGGACTTACCACACGCTACGGCGCGCCTATAACACGGGATATTGTGGTCGGACTCGCCCTTACCGTGCTTTTACTTGAAGCGGCACGACGGGTGATCGGCCCTGCCCTTCCGGTTATTGCACTACTGTTTTGCGGCTATGCATTCTTTGGCCCGTATATGCCGGATGTCATTTCGTTTAAAGGGGTCTCCATGAACCGATTCGTCGGACAGATGACCATGTCCACGGAAGGGATTTACGGAATCCCTTTGGACGTCTCGGCAACCATTGTTTTTCTGTTCGTCCTTTTCGGGGCCATGCTTGACAAGGCAGGTGCGGGACATTATTTCATCCAGCTGGCGTTGAGTCTTTTAGGCGGGTTTAAAGGCGGACCGGCCAAAGCCGCTATTGTGGGCAGCGGACTCACCGGAATGGTATCCGGATCGAGCATTGCAAATATCGTCACAACCGGAACGTTCACCATCCCCATGATGAAAAAAGTGGGCTACCCGGCAACCAAGGCAGCGGCTGTTGAAGTTGCAGCAAGTACAGACGGTCAGTTGGCGCCTCCGATCATGGGAGCAGCGGCCTTCATTATTGCCGAATATGTTAATGTCCCTTATATACAGGTGGTCAAAGCCGCCGCCGTACCGGCCTTTGCCTCCTATGCCGCTTTGTTTTATATTGTCCATATCGAAGCATCCAAGCTTGGATTAAAAGGTATGCCCCGTGCTGAACTCCCTGTTTTTTTTAAAACACTCATCGCCGGAGCCCATTTCCTAATACCCATTGGCATGCTCCTGTATGAGCTTATTATTGCACGGCACTCACCGGAACTCGCCGCCTTCCGTGCAATATGGGTCATGGCACTTCTAATGCTGTTCCAGGGTCCTGTAAAGGCACACCTGAACAAAGAACCCATCGGTCCTGCGTTCAAGCAAAGTATTATCGACATATTCTCCTCTCTAGCCAGCGGCGCCCGAAACATGGTCGCCGTCGCCCTTGCCACCGCCGCCGCAGGAATTATCGTGGGCGTTGTGGCACTGGGGCTCGGCGGACTCATCACCGAAGTCATCGAGGTAATCTCCAGGGGAAACATCTACCTGATGCTGGTAATCACCGCTTTTGCAAGCCTTGTCATCGGCATGGGGCTCCCAACCACCGCTACATATATTGTCATGGCTTCTTTGACAGCGCCGGCTATCGTTACCATTGCAGGCAACCAGGATTGGTTTGTTCCCCTGATGTCTGCCCACCTGTTCTGTTTCTATTTTGGAATTCTTGCGGATGACACCCCGCCCGTGGGTCTGGCCGCTTATGCCGCCGCCGCCATTGCCAAGTCGCCGCCGATTGCCACCGGCATACAGGGGTTTATGTATGATATCCGAACCGCTATTTTGCCGTTTATGTTTATTTTTAACAGCGATCTCATTCTTCACAATATCACCAGCTGGCCCCAGGGGATTCTTATTTTTCTCATGGCATGTGTGGGTAACTTTGCATTTGCATCAGCAACTCAGAACTGGTTTGTGGCAAAGAACAAAATGTGGGAAATACCTTTTTTTCTATCTGTAACCGTGATATTAATGCGCCCGGATTTAATCTCTAAATTGATCGGTATACCACATGGACAACGTTACTGGGTATACCCCATCGGGCTTGTTATTTTTGGGTTGCTTTACTTGATGCAAAGACCGCGTATTCCCAAAGCAGAACCAGCCCCGGCATCATGATATGACGGAGTTCAAACAGCAGTCTATTTATCAGGATTTTATCCCTAAAAAGGGAGGTAACGTTAGGGAAACAAAGGAAATAATCATGGATGACATTAAAAATATACTGGTTGCACTCGCCTTTTCGGAAGATTCTGAGGGCATATATAATTATGCCGCAAACATCGCACAAACCTTTAATGCTGAACTGGTTGTCGCAAACATCATTAACTCCCGGGATATTTCAGCGATAGGGATGGTTGCGTCCATGGGATATAAAGTCGACGCTGAACATTACGTTAAAGGGGTTAAGACGGAACGGGAAAAAATGTTGGATCGGTTCCTGGCCAATTCTTCCTTTGACCGTAAAAAAATCCGCACCATATTCAAAGTCGGCAACCCGATAGATGAACTATTGAAACTCATTGTCAAAGAAAATATCGATATGATCGTTATGGGGGTCAAGGGACGTAGCGATCTGGAACATGTCTTTATCGGGTCGGTAGCTGAAAAGCTTTTCCGTCGATCCCCGGTGCCGGTCATCTCTTTTCGTGACGAAAAGAGCGCTGAACGACTCAGAAAAAAAATAAAACTCACGTAACCTGTCACGAAATCGCTTTCTGGAAGGAGGGCCAAAAATGACCGGAATTAAGACAAAAATTATATTCATAATGGCCGTTTGGGCATTTTTCTTGAGTGCACCGGTTTTGGCGGATGATCGTTTTACGGATAACGGTGACAGCACGGTTACGGATCATCAACTGGGGGTGATGTGGGCCAAAGCCGACAACCAGGGAAATATTAATTGGAATGATGCAAATCAATGGGTAAAATTTACCTTCTCCTACACCATTGAAAAACAGTACGACAATTGGCGACTTCCCACTCTGGCGGAGCTAAAAAGCCTCTATGTACCAGATAAAGCTTATAAGGGATATGAAACGGATTGTGGGCAGCGGATCAAGGCAGTTCCCGAAATAAAGTTGAGCTGCGGCTGGGTCTGGACATCTGAAAGATCAGCAATTCAGGCAGCTATTTTCAATTTCAACCGCGGGTACCATTACATGGCCCGAATTGGGCATTATAAATCTTACCGCGCGTTACCCGTACGCGACCTGGAATAGAAGTAGCTTTAAACTTCAATTACACCCACACACCATCCACCCCTGCGCCGCATTGGGGGCACATTCCGCTGGTTATCCTATTTTTTTGGACATAAAACCCCCACCGATCGATAAGAATTTCGCCGCACTGGGAACAGAATGTCTTTTCCCCGCGCTCTCCGGGAACATTACCGGTGTAAACATATTTCAAGCCGGCCGTTATGCCGATTTTACGGGCCATATCCAGGGTCTTCACCGGCGTCGGAGGGCGATCCGTCAACCGGTATGTGGGATGAAACCGGCTGATATGCCACGGGGTGTCGACGCCCAGAGAATCCGATATAAACGCCGCCAGCGCTTCGAGTTCTTTTCTATCGTCGTTCAACCCCGGAATCAGCAATGTGGTGACCTCTACGAAAATACCCAGGGACTTCATCCGTTTTAATGTCTCTTTGACCGGCGCCAGACGGGCTTGGCAGTATGTCTTGTAGAAATCTTCGGCAAAGGCCTTTAAATCGACATTGGCCGCATCCAGGTAGGGGCTGATCATCTCAAGTGCTTCTTCGGTCATGTATCCGTTGGTGACGAACACATTCTGAATTCCCTCTTCATGGGCGAGCTTTGCCGTATCATATGCAAATTCAAAATAGACGGTGGGTTCGGTGTAGGTATAGGCGATTGTTTTGCAATTTCCCTTTACGGCTTCATGGACAACATCCGTGGGGGTGGAGACATCGCCGACGATCATCCCCTTGCGATCCGACGGCATCTGGGCAATGTCTGCGTTCTGACAAAAACGGCACTTGAAGTTGCATCCCACCGTAGCGATGGAATAAGAAAGACTCCCCGGCAGAAAATGATACAGCGGTTTTTTTTCGATGGGATCGATATGACGGGCAATGACCCTGCCGTACACCCGGGTTTCCAAAGTGCCCCCGCTGTTCTCCCGAACACCGCATATGCCCCGGAGCCCGTTTTTTATGACACAACGGTGATTGCAGAGATTGCATCTGACCTTGTTCTCCTCCAGCGGCTCATATAAATAAGCTTCCATAATCCGGACTCCTGACCCGAAGTAAAAGTTGAACCTTAAATCTCTTATCCCGCTAAGGCTTCGGTGGTCGATTTGGGTTTATATGGCACGGTGAGAGGTCTGGTTTTAAAGTGTGGAACAAGGGTGACCACCATACCGATAAAAGCCCCGAAGGGGTATTTTTTCAGCAGCCATGATTGTTCTATTTCATCGGCGGTCCGACCTGAAGATGTCGAAAACTGACCGACGGTTCTCCAGGAAATGGGCACATCCCCCAGCAAGGAGCGAATGATCTCTTTGAGTTCCCAGATGCTGAAAAAACAGGCGTGATTGTATATGGTCGGCGTAAATACGCCTTTGATTCGGCGGTGGACCCCTTTGAGGGCATATCGGTTGAGAACGCCCAGAAATATTTTATCTTTGGCGACCCTGCTCGCCTCTTCAATGGCCTTTCTGGAATCTTCGACAAATTCAAGGGTGTTAATCAAGCAGGCATAGTTAAAGGCATTGTCTTCAAAGGGAAGATCTTCTGCAAAACCTCGATAGAGTTCAGCACGGTCCCCCAGATTTTTGAGTGCAATATCAAGCATATAAGGTGATGGATCGAGACCTGTAACATGGAGGCCCTGTTCATGGAAGGTCGACAGTCCGGTACCGGTACCGCAACCGATATCGAGTACATGCTCTCCTTTCAGAGGTTTCAGCAGGTTGAGCATCAGGCGGTGTTCGACGTCATCGACGAAACGGTTACAGGGATCCTTTAACCGCTTTTCGTATTCAATCGCATCATTAAAGTCAAAAACATAGCCCATACAAAATCATTTAATGAAAAAAAGTAATTTTTTCAAGGTTAAAACTCAAGTTTCGCACCCGAACTGTTGCGCAAACGCATTTTCCGGTGATGTTTTTTTCTGACTTTAACAGTGAAGGATTATCGCCATGTGTTTTCTGAAAGACGATATGTTTATCCGCCTTTGGAGGACTTGTGGAAAGCACGATTTGCCGAAGTGACCCGATATCTGTCCCGGGCATCCCGTCCGGCGGCGAATATTTCACCGGCAACACCTTGACACAGAAGCCGCCAACATACTATAGCTTTTTTCAGAAAAGACCCATCTTGAATTTAAAATGAGGGGTCCCGCCGCCCCCTGGAGACGGGATCTTCGCCATACTCCCACAAGCGGGCGGGATATTGAAAATCATAATGAAAGAATTTTTCAAAGTTACCGATCTAAAGAGCGTCCTGGAATATTCATCTGCCTTTCCCAGGGTCGAAACCGAGGACATACCCCTCGATGAATCCTTCGGAAGGATTCTCGCCGTAAGCATCGATGCGGATGTCGATCTTCCGGATTTTATGCGATCCACCATGGACGGATATGCAGTCCGTGCCTCCGCTACCTTTGGGGCTTCCGAAGCAAATCCGGCATATCTCACCATCAAGGGGGCCGTCCCCATGGGAGAATCCCCCGGTTTTTCCATCGGGTCCGGTGAAGCCGCCACAATTTCAACCGGCGGCATGCTGCCGGAAGGTGCCGACAGTGTGGTCATGATCGAACACACGGAAGCCATAGATCGCACCACCATAGAAGTCTACCGAAGTGTTGCGCCGGGGCAACATATTCTCGAAAAGGGTGAAGATATACCGAAAGGTGCTGTCCTTGTACCGGATGGAAAGCGTCTCAGGCCCCAGGAAACAGGGCTTTTGGCCGCCTTTGGAACGAAGACGGCCACGGTGTATAAAAAACCTGTGGTCGGTATCATCTCCACGGGAGATGAGATTGTCTCCATCCATAAAACGCCGGCGCCCGGCGAAATTCGCGACCTCAACATGTATACCCTCTCCGGCCTGGTAAGGAAGGCCGGCGCCGTTCCGGTCCCTTTCGGAATCGTTCGGGACGATTTTGACGATCTTTTCAAGACATGCACCACGGCTCTGGCCCAAACGGATATGGTCCTGATTTCAGGAGGAAGTTCTGTGGGAACACGGGATTTCACCATCGACGTACTCTCTGCACTCCCGGAATCGAACATCTTCGTGCACGGCATTTCCATCAGCCCTGGAAAGCCCACAATCCTGGCCAAATCCCGAAACCTCGCCATATGGGGTTTGCCGGGTCAGGTGACCTCGACCATGGTCGTCTTTGAAATTGTCGTCAAGCCTTTCATAGAGCATATCAGCGGTTTATCCCAAATAAATGAAAAGAATTTCAAACTGTCCGCCCGGCTCAGCCGAAACATTGCCTCGGCCCAGGGCCGGACGGAATTTATTCGCGTCCGGTTGAACCATAAGGACGGCATTCTGTGGGCCGACCCCATTCTCGGCAAATCAGGCCTTATCAACACCATGGTCAACGCCGACGGCCTCATTGAGATCGGATTAAACACGGAGGGTTTGGACAAGGGGACTGAGGTGGAGGTAATACCCCTTTAGTGAGTGTCCATCCATAAACGTCATCCTTGGGTCCAGGCTTTGTTTTATCCCCAGGGGGGATTTGCTTTGTTGAAAGTTCATTGAATGATTATCTCTGACCCCCGCAATGCGGGACAGGCATGGCCCAAAGGCCCCGGTTTTCAATATAAAAATATAACGGAAACGACATGAGCAACAAACGCAATATTTATTTAAAAATGAAAACCCTGGAAGCAGCACGGGAAATCATTTTTCAGCGGTTTTCCCTGGATCGGACACGGTCCAAAGAGACGGTTCCCGTCCCTGACGCGGTGGGCCGGGTTCTGGCCGAGCCGGTAATATCCGTAATTTCATCACCCAATTTTCATTTATCTGCAATGGACGGTATCGCAGTAAAAGCGGCGAATACCTTCGGCGCGGCGGAAACAAAACCCAAAGAATTGCGTGTCGGCACCGACGCTTTTTATGTCAATACCGGTCATGTAATGCCTGAAAACACCGATGCGGTGATCATGATAGAACATGTTCATGTTCTCGACCCAAGCCGGCTTGAAATCGAGGCACCGGCATTTCCCTGGCAGAACGTTCGAAAGGTCGGCGAAGATATTGTGGCAACCGAGCTCCTTTTCCCCCAGAATCATGTGATCACCCCCTATTGCCTGGGGGCCCTTGTTTCAGGCGGAATTTTTACGGTCCCGGTAAAGACCAAACCCAACGTACTGATCATTCCAACAGGCGCCGAGCTCGTGGACTGGCGGAAAACACCCGTTGAAAATATGGCGCCGGGTCAGGTAATCGAAAGCAATTCTCTGGTCCTCGGAAAACTTGTGGAATCCTGCGGCGGCAGTTTTACCCGACATGATATGCTCATCGATGATCCTCTGAAATTAAAAGCGGCGATTCTGGATGCCGTGAACATCGGCTTCGACATGATCCTCATGGTGGGCGGATCCTCCGCCGGGTCCGAAGATCATACAAGACGCGTCATCGATGAACTCGGCAAGGTCCTGGTTCACGGTGTCACCATCATGCCGGGAAAACCGGTTTTAATCGGTAAAATAGCGGATACGCCCATCTTTGGAATCCCGGGGTATCCGGTTTCGGCCATCGTTGCCTTTGAACAGTTTGTCGCTCCGTTAATATCCTCGATGCTCGGCCAGCCGGAGCCGGAGCGGCCCAGGGTCCAGGTCGAGCCCACCCGAAAAATCGCCTCCAAACTCGGCCTCGAAGAATTTGTCCGGGTAAAACTGGGGGCGGTGGGCAATAAAATTGTGGCCATCCCCCTTCCCAGAGGTGCCGGCTGTATCACCACCCTCACCGAAGCGGACGGCATCATCCGGGTCCCCAAAAACCTGGAAGGGATTCGGCCCCATGAACCGGTGACAGCCGAACTTTTACGGCCCTTGTCTTCGGTGAACAATACCATTGTTGTGGTGGGGAGCCACGACAACACCCTGGATGTTCTATCGAACCAGATTCGATCCGGACACAAAAATCTCACCCTTTCGTCAAGCCATGTGGGGAGCATGGGGGGTCTCATGGCCATAAAAAAGAGGGGGTGCCATTTGGCCGGGTCCCATCTTCTCGACACCCGGGACGGAACATACAATCAATCCTATATCCGGAAATATCTTCCGGATACCGAGGTTAAACTGGTGAATCTCGTGATGCGGGACCAGGGTCTCATCGTATTGCCCAAAAATCCCAAGGGAATCCGGGGGATCGAGGATCTCAGTCGAAAGGACATTACCTTCATCAACCGGCAGGCCGGATCCGGCACCCGGATACTTCTCGATTACCGCTTGAAACAGATGGGTATCGATCCATCTGACGTCAACGGGTATGAAAATGAAGAATTTACCCATATGTCCGTGGCCGTGGCGGTGCAGAGCGGCACGGTTGATGTTGCGCTTGGCATTTATGCGGCTGCCAAGGCACTCAACCTCGATTTTATCCCGGTGGTTACAGAGCAATATGACCTGGTTATTCCCGAAATCTATTTTGAATCTGAAAACATCCAGATCCTCCTCGAAACCATCCGCACGCCGGAGTTCAAACATCGGGTTCAGGCTCTGGGCGGATACAGCAC
>Ga0209013_10004962_pt1 | contig 11579 bp, 9 predicted proteins | sample Cruoilmetagenom2_FD_187291 | JGI IMG/M metagenome (GOLD analysis project Ga0209013, IMG submission 187291) | Oil polluted marine microbial communities from Coal Oil Point, Santa Barbara, California, USA - Sample 2 (SPAdes) (version 2) | ecosystem: Environmental > Aquatic > Marine > Oil seeps ...
ACCCCGAATGGAGGAGGTAGCCGGTTAGGCGATCTGTGATGCAACTTCTTGTCAACAGATGGTGTTTTTATCCTTGCAGTTGATCTAAACCGGACTTTCTGATTTTCCACGTTGTTCCGCAGGCTTACTACGTGGGCGTTGCCATCCACGCATTCTACGGTAGGATTGCCCCGAATGGAGGGGGCAGCCGGTTAGGCAATCTGTGATATAACTTCTTGTCAACAGACGGGATTTCACGAGATTAAGAATACGCTTAATAACATGTGGCAAACAGATAACCCTCAATCTGTGTGATATGTGTAATATGTGGCTGCTAAGGGTTTTTTAGCCACAGATTAACGCCGATTCCACTGATTTTATCCACACGTTATTGAGCATGTACGAGATTAACACGAAATCTTGTGAAAATCTGTGTAATCTTGTGGTTAGCTAAACACATACGATTCGATCAAAGTCCGACTGAAAACCATCAAACCATGTCCCATATACAACTCTGCGATCATGTGCAACTGCCGCCGGATGAGGCGAGACTGCTTCCACGCGGTTGGCAGATTCTTGGCAGCGCGATTCTCGTGAGCATCCCGAATGTGCTTGAGGATCACGCAGAGGTGATAGGGGCTGCGCTTCTTGCGATGTATCCGAGATGCAGAACGGTCCTATGGAACAAAGGCGTCAGCGGAGCGTTCCGCGAGCCTCACTGCGAGGTCATCGCTGGTGTGCACGAGACCGAGACAATTCACAAAGAGAACGGCTGCTATTTCAAGCTCGACGTTGCGAAGATCATGTTTTCGCAGGGAAATCTTAGAGAGAGGATGCGTATGGGGAATATTTGCGATGGCGAGGTTGTTCTGGACATGTTTGCGGGAATTGGTTACTTCTCAATTCAGATCGCTGTCCATTCACATCCGGAGAAGGTTATCTCAATCGAACTCAATCCGACTTCACACCACTATCTCCAGGAGAATGTCAAAATCAACAAGGTGTCTGACATTGTTCTCCCGATACACGGGGATTGTGCAATTAAATCTCCGAAAGGCACCGCAGATCGAGTGGTCATGGGATATCTCGATTCATCGCAGGAACAGCTTATAGTGGGCATACTTGCGGCGAGAGATGGGGGCATTCTGCATTATCATGAGGCGACCCCGACTGTGCTTGCGTATCAGCGTCCGATCGAGCGGATCAGGGAAGCAACACGCATAGCCGGGCGCAGTGTCAAGGTACTTGAGTGCCGCACAATCAAGAAGTATGCGCCGGGTGTTGTGCATGTGGTTGTGGACGTGGTTGTTGATGCTGTTTGAGGTATGTCAACCAAACAGGGGGATGTGCAGCATTACCGAAATCCCAATAAAAGCAGAGTACATCATGAAATCACACGTTTGGATGTACGTACCCAATATTGTGTGGATATTCACATATACAACCACGAAATCACACAAGAAGATGGTCGTTTTTCTCGTGGAAATGGCTGCGCCGCTGTTTCGCAGACTGTGTAACCTCGCGGTTCTACCACACGTTATTGAGCATATCTCAGTAGACGAAGACCGCGAGTCCGAACAGATCGTGGTGACTCCTGATCGCTCACCTCGACCGTTCGACGCCAATTCTCCCGCACCACCTGCTGATCGGGCAGATGCTGCATCTCGGACTGATCGGGGTGCAGACGTTCTGACCGTGAACAACAAGCAGATCGTTAAAATCCACCCAGTACTCCTCTGGCAAGACTCTTCTCAGCTCAAACTCGGTCTGATCCGGAGTCTTTGCAACAACAAGCCCGAGCCGGTTTGAGATCCTGTGCACGTGCGTGTCCACGGCGATTCCGGGTTTGCCAAACCCGTGGGTGATTACGATATTCGCTGTCTTTCTCCCGACGCCTTTGAACTCCAAAAGATCATCAATCTCGTCAGGAACCTTTGAATCCCAATTTTCTATCAGGCATTTTGAGATGTCCATGATCTGCACGGATTTTCTCCGATAGAAGCCAACCGGATAGATCGCATTCTCAACATCACTGGTCTTCAACCGTAGCATCTCTTCAGGCGTCCTGGCCAGAGCGAAGAGCCGCTCTGAAGCGGCAGATGTAACCGCATCCTTTGTTCTGAGACTCAGGAGGCACGAGATCAGGACAAGGAAGGGGTCACGACTTGCGGATACTTTTGTGATCGCAGAGTCACTGAATTTTGCATTCTGATCTTTCAGTCTCCGGATGATCTCATCGATCTCAGTGTTCATGGGTGTGATTGAACACTGGTGGGGTTTTTAGATTTTTCCATAGTTCCGCATTCAACGCAATTCCAATCCAGAAAACGCGCTAAATGCATTTTAGACTGATAAAACTAAAATCAATGGTGCTATGAATCGGAGAGCGTCAGATAATAGATGTTTGTGTTTGGCTCGGAGTGCACGAAGGTACACCTTCACAGAAACTCGGTAAGCGTCCTCTGGAACCGGCATTCATCCAGCAACTGAATCTCGCAACCCCATCTCGCACGCGGCGTTCGTATGCGCCTCGCAATCTCCTGCAGTGCGGAATTGATGCTCTCGAATCGCTCCGCATCCCGACTCAGCGCATCCCGGACCGTCTCTCGAATCACCCAGACCCCGAGTGGAGCCCAGTAATCCGGCAGAATCTCCCTCACAATAAACACCGATGCCTGACGCCGGATTCTGTGGAGATACTCAACAGCAGCGGTTCTTGCTGCGTAGTACCCTCCGGCAAGCGATGAATACCTTTTCTTTCCGTCATAACTCTCTCGATCGCTGCCTACCCAGAGTTTCTCGGACCAGACCGAATCAGGCAGCCAGATCTCGATTAATTCAAACGAGAAACATCTGGGAACGAGGAGAATCTCAAAGTGGTTTCCGAATTTCTCGCAACTGAAGAGAACGATCTCTTTTATCTCGGGATAATATCTCAAATCATCCAGCAGCATCTTTCCGATCATGTCATCAATCGCCGTAATCGACCACCGTGTCGGAACGAGCCTTCGCTTACGCGCAACCCCCACAAGCCCGATTGAGAATATGCGCGTGATATGGTGCTGTGAGATGTCGTTTTTGTACAGTTCGCGTATTGAATCTGTGGCAAGCGCGTCAGTATCAGATACGAGATAATCAACCTTTACCGGGACTTTCGGGTTCTCTGTAAGCTCGATCTTCTTGATTTCGCCTGCAGGTCCCATCGGCATTAACATGCCGTCGAAACTCATTCGCGCATCGATTGGTTTTGTGAACCAGACCTCGGTGTCGACCGGTTTCTCAGCCAGCGCCAGTTCCTGCGATGTCGAGAGGAACGGGTTCTCTGATATGTCCAATTTGTCTGACCTCTTCGACACCCCCGCGTCCGCAACATTTACTCTGGAGTGTGTCCGCACCAGCCTCGACCGCAAATCTACAATCTCGCCGATATCCCGATTCAAGAGCTCTTTCGGATCGTCGTACTGCCGCGCCTCTGAACCACCCACGTTCGGAGGCACCAGCGGACCTGCAAGGACGTCGGGGTAGCCCATGCGTCCGACAAAGACTGATGGTGGGGATGCACCGAAGAGATTGTCGGTCAGCGCGACCGTCTCGATCGCCTTGAACCTCTCCAGTATCGGGCATCGCGACCGTCCGCACAATCCTTTCCCCTTGCAGGTGACGCAAAGATTCATCAACCACATTCTTAACCTGATCTGTAAAATACGTGGCGGTCGAGCCACCAAAGAATTTTTAAATAGCTGATCGCAGGTGTTATACACACATGAAATTGCGGATAGTCAGCTCAAAGCAGGAGATCAGTAAACTGGATCCGGCCGAGGAACTCGTGCACCTCACGTTCCGACCATCGAATGCCGATGTGGTTTCGCTGATAGCGGCATGCCCGAACCTCGCAGCGGTGCACATCCCGAACTCGTATAAGAATACGATGTCGAAGTCGGCAAGGATGTTTCTGTCCGCAAACAACATTACGATACTTGTAGGCGACGTGTGGGGGCATCGCAAGGATCTTAACCACTACTACACGGTGAGCGAGGTTGTGACACGAGAGATACTCAACTATCAGAAGGCTGGACGTAGCAGGGATGAGATCAGTAGAATGGTCGAGAGACATTCCAGATTGAGTCAAGATCTCATCAACTACATCATCGATCAGAACAGCGAGCGGCTGGATCTCTGAAAATTAGAGACTTTTATTACTTTTTTGGGCACATTGAATTGTCGTGTGGTACGTGTTTAACTATCCACAATATTACACAGTCTGCGAAGCAGCGGCGCAGCTATCTCCACGAGACAGTGTGTGGTGACCGGATGTAAAATGCAGACATATCACCAATATCTTGTAGGTACTACCATCTTCTTGTGTTAATCTCATGAAATCTCGTGGTTTTTTCACATCAGCTAAACACATACAAAAAAAAGTCAGGCGATGCAGAAGACCACTTGCCTTCCGCACCCGCCTCTATCACTTCACAGTTTGATCTCGCCAGCCACTGCTCTGGTGACGATCAGCGCATCAAGCGAGGTTGTGCTGCAATCTCCGTTCACATCTGCGACTTCCTTCCATTTGCCGGAGGTAGTCATCTCGAGCGCAATCGCGGCATCCGCGGTTGTGACTACACCATCACCATTCACATCACCATTGAGCGATGGTGATTGCGTCTCGAAGAGCTCATCCATCGGCAAATACATGAATTTGTCCTTGAGTTCCCACTTGATCAATTTGAACGCCTTCTTCTCATCTGGCGTTGCAGTTCCTGCTTTGCACTTCTTTCTGAGTTCGAATAACTCATCAAGGAAGACATCATCCTTCACACGAACTGTGACGGATTCTCCTGTCGATTTACTCGTGAAGGTGTAGACATAGTTCTCCTTCGTGAGATTCTTTGGGTCTGTTCCTTCCGGCATCTCAACCGTGTAGTCTTCTGTCGAGTTGTTCGGGATGTAGAGGAATGTTGCCTCGTGTCCGTCAGATGGATGCGCGCTTGTGATTTTGAGATCGCTGCGATCAACATCGCTCCAGACCTCAGATAGTGCAAACTGCGACGCCCTGAATGAAACCGCCACGCAGAGGCAGATTTCACCATCATCGTGACCTGCTGCTGCTCCCTCGATTGTGATGTTCACGGTCTCGCCACTCTCGCTGTCGTAGACAGGGAACGCGAGGTCTGTAAACTCCTCGCTCGCCTTAATCTCGATTAAATCCGCAATCTTCGGGTGCGGCAGAAGCGCATTACCATCGTAGGTGTACGTCAGGTTGGCAAGTTCCATCTGCGGGATGAACGTCCCTGTGAAGAAACCGGGACTTACCATGAACGGGACAACCAGAGCGCCTGAGGTTGTGGACACGTCTTCAACGACTGCTCTCGTCTTAATATTCGGATGGAGTGTCTCGTTGTGGAATAAGAACGAGTAACGCACACCCGTAAGGTCAAGCGCAGGTTCTTCGCCGCTTATGAATCTCAGTCTGAGATCGACCTGTTCTGTAAGCGACTTGGAGTCATTGATCCAGCCAGCGATGTCGGTCTCATTATCTGCACCGTGCGCAACGAGAACCGCGGTCTCGTTAGCCGGGTTTGTGGAGAGCGCCCGCACCCGGTCGGCAAGAATCTCGCCGACGAGCCAGTGGTCATCGATCGCTCCGGTGAGCGTGATTGTGGCACTGGACTCAACCGGCATGAGTTCCTCTTCATAATCTCCGCCTGGGTGTCCTGCAACAGTCATTCTTGATATGAAGTACTTATTGCCCCTCTGAACGACCGATCGCCTAACCTCTTTTCCGCTGGCAAACGTGGTCATGCCGGAACGCTCCTCATTGCTACTCATAACGCCCATTTCGGATGCGCTATGTGCGCCATGCCCGCCACTTGCGTCGTGTGCGCCCGGAAGCGAGTCCCGCAGTCCGAGCACATACTCGACCTCTGCGATGTGATCGCTGTGCGACGAGATGAAGAGCGGAACTGCGATTATATTCTCAACACCGTGTTTATCGAGCCGGTCAACAGCGGCGTTGATCGTCTCGCCGGACACAAACTCAAGGAACCCGAGTTCCACAGGATATGGCAGGTCAACGTTGTGGGCTGCCGCCCGAACCGGAGCGCACCACATCTCACTGGGGCTTCCGTGTGCAACGACAAGGATTCCCGTATCAAACTGCGTGTACGTAACCTCGGAATCAAATAGCTCGTCCACAGGCAGGTACAGGAATCTGTCCTTGAGTTCATCTTTGAGCAGTTTGAACACCTTCATCTCGTCCGGTGTTGCAGTTCCTGCTTTGCACTTCTTTCTGAGCTCAAAGAGCTTATCCGGGAAAACACTGTCCTTCACACGAATCGTAACAGAGTCTCCTCTAGATTTCCGGACAAAAGTGTAGACATAGTTCTCTGTCGTTAGATTCTTTGGGTCTGTTCCTTCCGGCATCTCAATCGTGTAGTCTACGGTTGAGTTATTCAGGATGTAGAGGAACGTTTCCTCATGTCCGTCAGACGGATGAGCGCTTGTGATTTCGAGATCGCTCTGGTCAATATCGCTCCAGACCTCTGAGAGCGCAAACTGGGACGCCCTCCACGAAACCGCCACGCATGGACAGAGTTTGCCGCCCTCGTGACCGGCTACTGCCTCTTCGATTGTCAGGTCAACGATCTCTCCGTTCTCGCCGTTGTAGACTGAGAATGATAGATCGGATATTGCCTCGTAAACCGAGATATCGATCCACTCCGCAAGAGCCGGGTGCGTTGCAAGCGTGGTCTCGTTATCGTAGAGATATGTGAGATTCTCAAGCAGTGCCGGAATCTTTATCTTTGTGTGGTAGCCCGGACTTAAAATGCGCGGCAGGACAATTGGCGTTGAATCGCTCGATATCTCTTCGACAACCGCTCTTACTGCACGATCCGGGTGGAGCGTCTCGTTTAAGTTTATGAATGAATAACGCACGCCCTTGATACCGAGGTTGTGGAGGTGTCTCAACCTGAGAAGCGTCTGTTCTGCAAGTGACGCACCGCTTTCATTCCATCCTGCAAATATCGCCTCATCAGCACTCACACCGTGCGAAACGAGTACAGCAGTCTCGTTACATGGATCTTCGCCAAGGTCTGCGGCGTTATCAGCGAGAATGCTTCCGATCATCCAGTGATCGTCCATTGCTCCGGTCAGCGTGATGTTTGCCGTGGTGTTCACCTGAATAAGGTCATCCTCGCCAGGAATCGCATCTCCCAGTCCGAGAATGTACTCAATCTCGCTTATGTGGTTACTGTTCGATGAGACAAAGAGTGGTACTGCGACAATCTCGCTCACGTTCCATATATTGAGTTTATCGACTGCATCCTCGATTGATTCACCCGGAACCTTCTCCAGGAACCCGAGTACCACCGGATACGGCAGGCTCACGTTTGCAACAGTCGCACGGACCGGTGCGCACCATGACTCACTCGAACTGCCGTGCGCAATTACGAGGACGCCCAGTGTCGTTGCGGGCATGAATGTAATCTCTGAACTTGCCACGGTCTCGCCAGCCATGTTGACCGCACTCCACTCCGAAATCTGCGTTGTATCATCAAGAATTGTCAGACGCTCCTCCAGAACAACTGCTTCAGAGATGTTAAGTTCTGGAATGCCGTCTTCATGAACCTCCCTGCTCGCATAGCCGTTGATTGTCAGGTTAGAGTATCCGATCTCATCGCCTTCCTGGATTGCGAACTGTTCTCTCTCATTATCCCACCATGCGGAGCCAGTCTCAGTTGCCTCTGTCTCGCCCATCCGGTGTTCGATGACAAAATCCGCGCTTGTTGTGCCGTTTAAGGTAACTGTTCGTGTGCCTGCGATTGGTGTGGTATTGTTGCCGAGCGTCATCGACCCTTCAAATATCCAGCCGCCTGATAGTGACTCGAAGAGTTCCTCCGGGGTTATTACATCATCCAACGGACGTTTTACTCCGACCATCGCTCCGAGCGCATCTACCTGCATGCAGAGGTCGTCCTGAACAACAACAAATTCCGTGAGTATGCCCTGTAACTCCTGTGCATTCGCACAATCGGGGTCCAGTGAGAGGGCTTCGTCGACAAGATCACTCATTCCGCCAACGGCTTCTCCAAGTTCGTCTATCTGCGTCCAGAGGTCTTCCACCATATCTCGTATCGCTTCCTCGTTCTCTTCGGAGTCTTCTGCGAGTTCTTGAAGATCTCCGGCAGTCTTGTAGAGCGTGCTCACGACACTGTCGATTTGGTGGAACTGCACATGTATCCCAGCTCCAACATCGCCAGAAATGGCATGTGCAGGCTTATTCATATTCCTTGTTAGCTTCTTTATCTGAGAAGCGCTTTCGTGAATCTCTTCCGTTACCTCCTGAATCCCTGTTGAAACTGGTTCCCCATCAAGAAGTCTTTGAAGCGCATCTGCATGCTCCTCGATATTGTCTACGACGCCTTCGAGATCATATATGGCATCGGACGCGGTCTCGGCATAGACCTTGTGCGATTCCGGTACTGTGGAGAGAATCTGGTCTTTCAGATTGTGACAATCTTTCAGAATCTCTGTGCAGTTCGCAAGATACACATTGATCTCATCTATTGCCGCTCCCATCTCCGCTTCGTTTGCCGTAGGGTCATCGCTGAGGTCTTCAAGAGTATCTACCTGCTCCTGGATATCCTCTGCAAGATATAGCAGATCATGTGACGCCACATGAACTTCCTCGGCATCTGCCCTCAGGTCGCAATCCAGCGTCTCGTCATCTGCAATCTTCTCTGTGCTGTTGTGCAGGACCATGGTTGTGTTTGTCATCTCACGAACCTGCTCGCCGATCGCTGCGATCTCCTCCTGAATTCCTGTGTTGTCCATCACGGTCTGTATCGACCCATCGCAATAGACGTTCGTTGCACCTGCGCTACCGACGCAGGTGAGCATTAGTACTACGAGCAAAATAACATTCGCAATAATATACTGTTTCATTATGCCTACATTCCTCCCGTATTGTTGCATCGAGTATGGTGTCCCGAGCATTCCAGAGGTGGCGGTTAGGTGTATAAATAACATACCCTAATAATGTTAGGTTTTAGATTTAAATCCTAGAAAAGTTAGGTGTTGTGGAAAAATCCTATTTTCCCCCTGCAAGTTTGCACGTCCAACAAAACCACCTCCACCTGAAACGAGGGCGAGCCAGAAATAGCAATTAGGCATCGCACCCCGACCGCATAGCCCGGCGCAGTCCGCAGATACAATCCTGCGAACACCTGCGCCCACACCCATCGGGCCGCCCTCAAACAGGGGTTTGCGCAGGATCTGCATCAAGCGGGTTTCTCACTCCTCTTCGTCAACTTCTTCATCTGCAACCCGTGCTTTCTTGCACCGCAATGAGCGCAGTTTCCACCAGTGTCATAGCAAAGGAAATTGTGGATAAAGAAAAACTTAAGGAGGTTGGGTATCAGATCTTCGATCTGGACGATCTTTAGCTGTCAGCACAGAAAAGGGCTTGAACTGCATATAAACACGATTGTGATTCTTATCGTCCTGCTTGTTCTTGTGTCGCGCAGCGATGGCAACGGCAGCCCGCAAAAGACCGCTTCGGCGATCCACAGTTGAAAGGTTTTATGTAGTTGAGAGTTAAGTATACTACTTATGTATCAACAAAAGTTTGTGAACCGGGAAGATGAACTAAAATTCCTCGAATCCAGATACCATAGCAATTCACCGGAATTTATTGTGATCTACGGCAGAAGAAGAATTGGGAAAACCGAACTCATGCTGAAATTCTTAGAAAATAAGAACGGCGTCTATTTTCTCGCATCAAAAGAGGGAGACCGGCAGAACATCAAAGATCTCGCACATACAGTAAGCAGAGTGTGGGGTGATGAATATTTTGGACAAATCGAGTTTCCAGACTGGTTCACGCTCTTTGAAAGCTTATTTAAGCATAGGAAATTCTGCGAGCTTGCAGAGAAGAATAAATTCGTCCTGATTATTGATGAGTTCCCATACCTGATACACAGCAACCGAGCCATACCGTCCGTTTTCCAGAAGATATGGGAACTGTGCATGAAAAAAGAAAACATAATGCTGGTATTATCAGGCTCGTCCGTAAGCGTTATGGAATCTGAGGTATTGGGCTACAAAAGCCCGCTCTACGGAAGAAGAACCGGGCAGTGGCAGTTGGACCCACTGGACTTTAAGCACCTTGGCGAGTTTTTACCATATTCAACAGAAGACCTGGTGCTGTTGTGGTCGATTGTCGGAGGAATTCCGGAGTATCTCCTAAAATTCGATGCGAATCTCTCGCTATGGGATAATGTACGTAACAACGTGATACAAAAAGGCACGTATCTATACGAAGAGGTTGAATATCTATTAAATGAAGAGTTCAGGGAACCTAAGAACTACAAACTCATTTTCAAAGCTATTGCACTGGGATATAACAGGCTCGGAGAGATCTGCAATTACACAGGGCTTGACAAAAGCATGGTGTCCAAATATCTTGACGTACTGAACAAACTGCACATATTGAGAGAAGAAATTCCGGTTACTGCCTCTCCAAAATTCAAAAGACGGCTGTATTTTATCCATGAACCGTTTTTTAACTTCTGGTTCAGATTTATCTATTCGAACAGGATTGATCTGGAAGCTAATCAACAAGATGAAGTTTTAGAGATGATCAAAAGAGATTTCTCCAGGTATTGTGGACATATATTCGAAGTTCTTGTTACGGAATTGATTATGAGGAAACAGATTCTTCGTAATCACCCGTTTACAAAGATAGGGCGATGGTGGCACAAGGACAAGGAGATCGACGTTGTTGCCTTAAACGATGCGACAAAGGAGATCCTGTTTGTCGAATGCAAGTGGAAGAACTTGTCCCGGAGGCAGGCAGAGACGATCGTGAGCGAGCTTTCAGAGAAATCGCGTCATGTCGATTGGAATAATGCGACGAGAACGGAGTATTTTGGAATTATCGGGAAGAGAATTGAAGGGAAGGATGAATTGAGGGAAAAGGGGTTTGTTGTCATGGATCTTGATGATTTTTAGGGCTCTTCGCTATTTTGTGTGGGTGGATTCGGTTAAAATATCTGATCTAAGATATATCTTAGTGATGAAATCTTGGACATTTCGATAACATCGGGAACTTTGCAGTCTCATGATTCCGATTTAAGTAAGACGCCGTGACATTGCTTATCCTGTATTTTTTTCCAGTTCGCTTTCATGGGCTTTAACGCGCGTGATGGTGTCGTAGTCCTTGTTCTCCTTCGTCTCTATTAGTTTCGGAACGCTTACGGCATTTCCCGATCCCCCGCAAATATGAAAGAATTTGTTGATGATGCAATAAGCGCTTTTTTGGCACTGTCTGGAAATCACGTGATTTCCGTAATGGGCAGTTGGATGTACAACAACGCGAAAGACGTGAAGACCGCGATTGACAACACTCTTCGCGTCTCTCTCGCCTTTCTCGTTAAATTGGAAAACAATAACGAGAAAGACGCAATGGCGCAAAGAACAAAAGTCGCCGGGTGTATTTCACTGGAATTTTCGATTGTGCCCGGTACGGCATAGAAAAAATATCTGCATTAAAATTCATGATAAAGTCCCCAATACGAAACTTTGCACGAGAGTTGTCTGTC
>Ga0209013_10004963_pt1 | contig 11575 bp, 13 predicted proteins | sample Cruoilmetagenom2_FD_187291 | JGI IMG/M metagenome (GOLD analysis project Ga0209013, IMG submission 187291) | Oil polluted marine microbial communities from Coal Oil Point, Santa Barbara, California, USA - Sample 2 (SPAdes) (version 2) | ecosystem: Environmental > Aquatic > Marine > Oil seeps ...
ATTTACATTCCATTATTTTCGAAAGACATTACAAGTAAAGATCAATTAGAAGTGTTTAGTGAGCATTTTACGAAAGGATGACAACCATGAAAGCATTTGTGCATGAAAGAGGAGTACTTAAAGTGAAAGATGTGGAAGAACCATCGGCAAGTCAAGGACAAGTAGTTGTCTCGATTCGAGCTGCTGGTTTAAACCGACGTGATTTATATATTCCAAACCGCCGAGGACATGCACCAAAAGCACTCATCCTTGGTTCTGATGGGGCAGGTGTAGTTCAATCCATTGGAGAGGGAGTACAAGGGTTTTCTATTGGAGACGAAGTCATCATTAATCCAGCGCTTCGTTGGTTTGAAAATAGTGAAGCGCCACCAGCAGGTTTTGATATTTTGGGGATGCCTGATCACGGAACATTTGCAGAAAAAGTGGTCGTCTCTGCTGAACAACTAGAGAAAAAGCCAAAACATTTATCCTGGAACGAAGCAGCTGTGGTCGCATTATCTGGCTTAACCAGCTATCGCGCTTTGTTTACAAAAGGAGACGTTAAAAAAGGAGATACGGTTTTTATTCCTGGTGCGGGTAGTGGCGTATCGAGCTTTTTAATTCCTTTTGCCAAAAACATAGGGGCCAAAGTTATTGTCACATCAAGAAGTGAAGAAAAAAGAAAGTTGGCATTAGATTTGGGAGCAGATATTGCAATGGCAACGTATAGCGACTGGACGGTAGAGTTAGCGGATGAAAAAGTCGATCTCGTCATTGAAAGTGTGGGAAGAGCCACATTTAATCGTTCGCTAGATGTCCTGAAAAAAGGTGGGCGGATTGTCGTTTTTGGTGCAACAACAGAAGATACTGTAGATTTTGACTTACGCAAATTTTTCTATGGGCAATATCAGCTTTTCGGATCTACAATGGGGAGTCGGGAAGAACTAAGGTCCATGTTAGCACATATGGAAATGTATAAAATGGTCCCTGTAGTGGATTGTACTTTTGAACTTGATCAAGCTCAAAATGCATTTGATTACTTGGAAAAAGGGCAGCAATTTGGTAAAATCGCCTTGCATGTAAGTGGATAAAAATCAAAATTAGTTTCTCTTACAAAGGGTCTTCTGATACCAATAAGATTTGAAATGGAATTAAAAATTTTTGAATAGCATTTCCTTTTCGTTGCACACTAATTCAGATGCACAATCATCAGAACGAGGAGGAATATGTTTATGACACAAAACCAACAAGGTCAAATGCACGAAAATATGCACACAGGTCCAGTACCGCCGCAAATGAACCACGGTGGTCATGAAATTTTTGACGTTCATGAAGTACTAGGATGTGCAATAGCGGGATTAAACCAATTCACATTATTACGCCAACATGTACAAGACCCCGAATTAATTACTATGATGGATCGCCAATTCCATTTCATGCAAGAAGAATATAACATTACATTGGATTGTTTCAAATCAGGTCAAGACCCAATGAAACCAACACAAAAATATATGATGAAGCAAGACAATGATTTTGTGTATGGGTTAAAACAATCTCAACCTAAAAAGCCCATTCAATCGGCTTCAGAAATATCGGATGAAATCATTTCTGGTTTCATGCTAAGTGCACACAAAACTTCAGCGACTGCCAAAACGATGGCTGCACTTGAAACGACAAATCCTGTTGTACGTCGTGTTCTTGCAGATTCTGTACCGAACTGTATTGAAATGGCGTATGAAGTTTCTATTTATCAAAATAAACACCATTATTACCAAGTGCCACAGCTTGCGGAACAAGATACCATGGCAATCGTCAATTCGTTTACCCCTTCATCTGTACAACCTGGCGGCATGAACAATTAACAAAATGTAATTTCCGGCAAAAAATGTTTAATAAGCCGACTTTAACTTAAATGTTAAAGTCGGCTTATTTTAATGGTTGTATTCATTGATTTTTGGTCAATAATTTCGAGATTTCAAAAGCATTGCTGTACTATTTTGAATTTATGTAGGATGTTTAATAAACAATATAATTTAAAAATTGAGGTCGCTAAGCGTGATGAATATGGCTAATAAGAAGAGGTTTGCGTGAAAGATACAAATGGTTTTGAAAATAATTGCTGCTTTACGTCCATCGTTGGAGAACTTGTCCAAGATTTCCGTAGACAGGATCTGTAGATGGTTTTTTAACGCTGTGAATTTCCTTTAATACATCAGGTTTTACTCCAGTTTCACCTTTTCTGACGTTATAATCCATTCCATCAGGGTAAGCACCGACGATTTCGAAATCCGCACTACTACTTACTTTTTTATGACCAGTACCTGCAGGCAAGACCAGTACATCTCCAGTTTTCACTTCGATGAGTTGCCCTAGTTTGCCGCCAATCAATAATGTTGCGGTACCAGCTCGGACCCCTAGCACCTCGTGGGCATTACTATGGTAATGATGATAATCATATACACCATTCACCCAACTGTTTCGCCAGTTGTTCAAATTGAATGTAGGCTCAATCTCTTGCGGATGATTTTTAAAGGCGCCAAAGTAAAGAATCACCGGCAATTTAGGATTGTTTGGAATGATGCCATCGTCTTCAAACGTGAATAGTTTGTAAGCAAAACTCATAACATTTTCTCCTCCTTCGGTCTAGTTATTATTTTAAATTACCCATACGGCTTAAAAGTAATCATCTCGTTTGAATGGGACGAAAGAAGGAAAGAGTATCTGTATCAAATAAACAAAAACAAATAAAGGATTTGACAAAACCAGGTGATCGGGAGGGTTTCACATGAAGGATTGTACAATCATTGGGGGAGGACCAGCAGGATTGAACGCGACCCTCGTGCTAGGAAGAGCAAGAAGAAGAGTTGTATTGGTAGATAGCAATGAAGCGCGAAATAAAGTAACTCGTGAGGCACATGGATTTATCACACGTGATGGGGTGAAACCTAGTGAATTACGAGCATTGGCACATCAAGAATTCAGCAAATACCAAACAATTGTGTCGAAGGAAGACAAAGTTTTAGAGATCATCAAAGGAATCGATAGTTTTACAATCAAGACGGAAAAAGGTGAAGAGTGGCAGACCCGAAAAGTCATATTAGCAACCGGCGTGAAAGAAGAATTTCCAAATATCCCAAACTTACGTGATTACTATGGTAAAAGTATCTTCAACTGCCCCTATTGTGATGGGTGGGAACTACGCGATCAACCTCTAGCGGTTTTTGGAATCGTTGACTATACCCTTCATATGACAGAAGTGCTTCGTAATTGGTCACAAGATATCGTCGTATTCACAAATGGAGAAGAACTTTCGAAGAGCCAAGCTAAACAATTCAATGAATGGCAAGTACAGGTAGAAACAAGTCCAGTTCACCTACTACACGGGGGAGAGGGTATGCTGCAGAGCATTGAACTTGAAAATGGATTGGTGATAGAGCGTTCAGGTGGTTTTGTCACACCAGAATTAGTTCAAGCATCCGAACTCGGAATGGCACTTGGCTTAAAATTGACAGATCAAGGCGGACACCAATGTGATCATGCGGGGAAGACGAAAATCCATGGGTTATTCGTGGCAGGAGAAGCGTCAACCATCTATCCTGCTCAATTAATAATAGCGGCTGGAAGTGGAGCTGAAACGGCAATGGCGGTCAATGTAGAACTCACGCATGAAGGGGTATTGGGAAGTGATTAATTCCTATGATTGCATTATAAAAAACAGGATATACATCAGGTGAAATAGGTATATATAACTAGTTGATTGAACAAATAAAAATTTTGTCGGATGATGTTAGTAATATAATCACCCTCAAATTGTAAAGAAACATCTTACGTTTTGTAACGAAACTGTAATGTTTAAATGTTATTTTTAATCCTACATACGAGAAATAAAGGAGAAATAACTTGAAAAAATTCAGTTTCGTTTTAAGTTTTGTACTAATGTTCCTCGTCGCATTTGCCAATGATTCAGAAGCAGCAACTTCTGTACACACAGTTAAAAAAGGTGACTCACTTTATAAAATTTCAATTAAATACAATGTCCCAGTTTCCAAGATCAAATCACTCAACGGATTAAAATCAGACTTGATAAAACCAAACCAAAAACTAAAACTAACAGGCGTTAAAGCCGCTGCTAAAAAACCGACTACCTCTCGCTCGAACGATAGTGTTGTAAAAGAATTTATGGTTTCAGCCTCAGCTTTCACAGCAAATTGTCGTGGGTGTTCCGGTATCACGGCAACAGGTATTAACTTGAAAAAGAACCCGAACCTAAAAATAATTGCTGTTGATCCACGCGTGATTAAACTAGGTACGAAAGTTTATGTAGAGGGCTACGGATATGCCATCGCGGGTGACACAGGGAGTGGCATTAAAGGGAATAAAATTGACGTGTTTATGCCTAACCATTCGAGTGCATTAAAATGGGGACGCAAAACAGTGAAAATAAAAATACTAAAATAATCGATAATGAAAGCTTGTATACCGAAAATGGTATGCAGGCTTTTTTTGATGGAGAACGGTATGTTTGAATAGAAAAGGCAAATGAATAGTTGGCAAATGTGCCAAGTGTGACAGAAATGTCACAAATAACCTTGCAGGAAAACCTGCAAAAAGTTATACTTAGGCTAGTCTGTAGTTCAATTAATTGTTTCGGAGGGAATAATATGAAGGATTTACTGCATAAAATTGAAAATTCCTATAAGGACTTTTCAGCAGGGCAAAAGAGAATTGCCGATTTGTTTAAAGAAAATCAAATCGTGCTAGCTTTTTCTTCAGCTGTAGAAATCGGTAAAAAAGTAAATGTCAGTGAATCAACGGTCATTCGTTGGGCACAAAAAATTGGCTTTAAAGGATACGCGGAGTTTCAACATGTTATGCAAAAGAGACTCGCAGAAAAAAGGATTGAACAAGTAGAAGACGAGGACACCACCGTTTATACGTCGCAATCTATTGTGAAAAACTTGCTTGATGCAGATATAAAGAGCATTTTGCAATTGAAGGAAAGCCTGCAGGAAGAACAGTTACTTCAAGTTGTAGATATGATTGGCTCAGCTAAGAAAATATATGTGACAAGCAACTTTTTCGATTTTGGCTTAGCTCATTCGTTTACTCATTGGATGAATCGGGTATTAGACCAAACAGAACTGTTAATGCAAGGGGATATGCAATACTACCATCAACTTTCTAAACTGACGGATGATGATGTACTCATTGCATTTGCATTTCCGCGTTACACCAAAAATGTAATGGAAACTTTGCAAACGGCGAAAGAACAAGGTACTTCAATCATTGTTATTACCGATCAGAAAGATGCACCGGTTGCACAGTTCGCAGATGAATTGTTACTCGTACCGATTTCCACGAATTTAAGCATCGACTCCTACACCGCTGTACATGCTTTACTTACTTCCATCATGCGTTTCATTTATGTGAAAGAGCACGAAAAAGTAAATCGAAATTTAGAGCGTATTGACAGTATGTATGAAAGAAAGGAAATTTTCATTCGAAACGAAACAATCGAACTACCAGACGACTAAGACGCTAAAGGGGAAATGTATCATGAAAAAGAAATATTCATTTATTGCAGCAATTGCAGCAACAGCTTTGTTAATCACGGGTTGTGGAAGTGAAGAGAAAGAATCAAGTAACACAGGGGCAGGATCTGAATACAATTTGTTGAACGATGGGGAGTTAACATTTGCTTCAAGTGGATTATACAAACCATTTAGCTTCCAAGAGGGCGGAGAGCTTACAGGATTTGATGTGGAAATAGGAACAGCTATTGCAGAAAAAATGGGTCTAGAACCGAACCCAGTCACATCACCATGGGAAACGATCACACAATCTCTTCTTGGAAAGAAATTCGATGCCATCATTGGGTCAATGGCAATTACCGAAGAGCGGGCTGAACGAGTGGATTTTTCTGATCCTTACTATTATTCGGGTGGAATGATATTCGTGGAAGCTGGTAACAAGGATATAAAGTCTGTTGAAGACTTGGAAGGTAAACGAATCGGTGTTGTTGCACAAAGTACATATGATACAGCTGCTCAAAAATACACAAAAGATATTAAATACTATAATAGTGATGTTGTTGCATTGAACGATTTGACCGTTAAAGGTCGCTTAGATGCAGTTATTACAGCGGACGTAGTTGGATTTGAAGCAATTTCTGCAGGGCTGGAAATTAAAGAGGTAGGCGAACCCTTATGGATTGAGCAACCAGCAGTAGCCGTTCGTAAAGAGGATGATAAACTACTTGAAGGTATAAATGCAGCCATTCAAGAAATGGTGGAAGACGGTACCTACGAAGAAATTTCAAACAAATGGTTCGAACGCAATCTTCTCGACGTTGATTTAGAAGGAATTGAAATTCTAAATTAATTTCATATAAGGGAGGGGAACGCTATGGAACTATTACAAACGGTCTGGGACGTATTTTTACGAACATACCCTGGATTTTTAGAAGCAACACTTATCACATTGAAAATTACAGCGGTAGCACTAGTGTTAGGAACCATCCTAGGGCTGCTCTTTGCACTAATGAAAATATCTCGCTCAAAAATATTGCAAACCATTGCAAACCTTTACATCACAATCATTCGAGGCACACCGTTAATTGTACAGATCATGTTCTTGTATTTCGGGATTACCTCGTTAATTGTTTTGTCAGGATTCTGGGCAGGTGCCATTGCTCTAGGAATTCATAATGGTGCGTACATTGCAGAAATATTTCGGGGTGCGATTCAAGGAATTGATAAAGGCCAACGTGAAGCAAGTAGTTCACTTGGTATGACACGTTCTCAGAGCATGCGCCGCATCGTGTTCCCACAAGCACTGAAAAGATCAATCCCGCCACTGGGCAATCAGTTTATCATTACATTGAAAGATTCATCTCTTGTATATATCATTAGTGTACCAGAGTTGTTTTCAATGGCTAATATTGAAGCAGCTCAGTCGTTCCAATCGTTGGAAACATATTTAGTGGTTGGCGTATACTACTTAGTACTAGTCATGATTTTCACATATTTGTTAAAACTGTATGAAAACAAATTGGATGTCGACAAATAAGGAGGAGAGACTCATATGTTAAAAGGATCAAATATTCATAAATCGTTTGGCAATTTGGAAGTATTAAAAGGCATTGATCTAGAAGTCGCTCCTTCTGAAGTAGTCGTTCTAGTTGGTGTCAGTGGTTCGGGGAAGAGTACATTATTGCGTTGTTTTAACTTTTTGGAACGAATTAACGAAGGTTCTATCGAGGTTGATGGACAAGTAATCGATCCAAAGAAACATAAACTATCAAACATCCGTGCAGAAGTAGGCATGGTGTTCCAACACTTCAATCTTTTTCCTCATATGACAGTACTGGAAAACGTGATAGAGGCGCCAATGATTGTGAAAAAGATGAAAAAAGCGGATGCAATTGTTTTAGCAAAAAGCTTACTCGACAAAGTAGGTTTGGCAGACAAAGCAGATGTCTATCCAAGCAAATTATCTGGTGGACAAAAACAACGTGTGGCCATTGCCAGATCCCTTGCTATGGAACCGAAAGTATTATTGTTTGATGAACCAACATCTGCACTGGATCCGGAACTGGTCGGAGAAGTACTAAGTGTCATGCAGCAGCTTGCTCAAGAAGGCATGACCATGGTTGTGGTGACGCATGAAATGAAGTTCGCGCGTGAAGTAGCGGATCGTGTCATCATGCTTGATGAAGGACGGATCATTGAGTCTGCAGACCCAGTGACATTCTTTGAAAACCCAAGTCATGAACGAACTAAACAATTCATTCAACTGGTAGACTAAAAAAACGCGTAGACTCAATGTCTACGCGTTTTTTTCGCTTAACAGCGAGGGTATCTGTTACGACCACCGCAAGGATTTGAATTTTGATAAGGAGAAACAACAACGTTTTCATTTATTTGTTCATAATAAGTTTTAGGCACGTCTACAATATGTTGTCTATTAATGTTAATCAAAGGTTGAATAACAGGGATTTCACGTTCAGTATAAGAGTCTGTATAGCGACATAAAGGTGGAGCTACAATAGGTTGCATACGGAATGGTTGTTGAGCGATTGGTTGATTAGCCATGGGTTGATTAGCCATGTGCTGATTTGCCATTGGCATTGACTGATTTGGCATTGGTTGCACATATTGTGGTCTATGAGCCATCGGTTGAACATGTTGTCTATGTCCACCGCAACCACAGCCACAGTTAGGCTGATGCATATTACGATTCATAATAATTCACCTCCATTCTATATCTCCTCCTAATAAATGCAGTTTCAAATGATTTGGAAACGGCGTTCGAATCATTTGTTGCAATGTCTAATAATTCAGACTACAATTAATTCAAACAAATTATAAACGGGTAAAGGATGATACGTGTGTGATAACCGCCTCTTTCTATATGAACTGAATAGAATGAAGGAGTGGTTTCTCATGAACAATCAACGTTCTTTTTATTTTTTATGGGTGAGCCAAATGATTGCCAATGCAGGTGATGTCCTGTACATTGTTGGGCTTATTCAGCTAGTCTATTTATCGAGTGGATCTGTGCTGATGTTGACACTTATTCCACTTACGATTACGTTTTCACGATTGATTGGAAGTTTTGTTACACCGCTCCTTCTACATCGTTTTCCATTGCGTCGAATTTTAGTCTCTTCGATGTTTGGGAAAGTGGTCGTATTAAGTGCGGTTTTTTTCATGAAAGATGAAGCGATTATATGGGTGTTATTGTTAGTAAGTATGAATGCCTTCTTGGATGGTTGGGCTTCTCCAATCCGACAAGCAATGATTCCAGTATTCGCAGGAAAAGAATTTTTGCCAAAAGCTAATAGTTTAGTTGCGACTTCCGACAACACCGTAAACTTAGCTAGTTGGCCAATAGGAGCATTTTTTGTTGCGATTTTGGGTGGGGGACCCTTATTGCTTATAACCGTAAGTCTTTATTTAGTTGGCTTGTTATTGACTTTCGGAATAAAACCGATTCCTCTAGTTCAAAAAGAAATGCCTCTGATAAAACAACAATTATTAAGTGGCTGGACATATAGTTTCTCCCAACCATCGATTCGCAACATCCTGATTTTAGATGCGTTTCTGGCTTTTACTGGTGCAGTTTGGATATCGGCTATTTTATATGTGTATGTCGAGGATATACTAGAAAAAAGTGAAGCATGGTGGGGATATATCAATGCTGTTTTCTCGGGTGGTTGCCTAATTGGCGGTGTTTTATTTTATAAGTTTGCAAAACTGCCAGCAAGTCAGATGATTATGGGAGGGAGTATTCTCACAGGGATAGTAACGGTTTGGTTTATTCATCCAACAAACGCTTTATTGGCTTTGGTATTGTCATTCCTGCTTGGAGTAGTTGGTCAATTACAAGGAATCGCGCATCTAACGGTTCTACAAACACAAACAGAGCCAGAACAACTCGGTGCTGTATTTTCTACACAAGAGGTATTAGTCACAGCTGCTTTCGGAATCTCTACGCTCATGTTTGGTTGGGTAGCTGAATCTTTCGGCATTGAACTGGCTTTTTATATTTCTGCATTTCTTTCAATTGGTGCGGGCATATTTGCTTTCTCCCTGAGGAAAACCTTATATTATCAATTCAATGAATAAAATTATGTACTTGGAATTCTCCAGTTCCAAGTACTTTTTTTGTGTAAAGGTGTCGAAAAATTGTGCCACGTGAAACATTTTGTCGAACGCAAGAATGGATTTAAAAGACTGACTATTATAATATTTTTTTATATGATAATATTGTTTGGTGATATATTCCAAATATGTAGATTGTAAATATGGAGGGGTTTGATGAGTTCAAGTTTAGGCGTATTGTACCGATTTATATATGTGGTCATTGGAATTATTTTGTTGAGTGCTTTTGTTGGATTATTTACGAATACGGGAATTCATCTGGAGTTCACGTTATTTATCGAAAACATTGCCAGCATCGTTAAATCACTCGTTTTCCCCGAAAATCTAATTATTCTAGGTCCAACTATGCATAAATACTCTATTTTTCTGAACTTTTGGGATTACTATATATACTCATTGACCATTTTCCTCTCGGCATTATGCATTTCAATTCTTGCTGGATTATTTATCACGTATTTAACAATCCTTCTCCCACAAAAGCTGAACAAGATAGTAACTAATGTTGTTTCTTTTTTAGAATCCTTACCTGATCTATTCATTATTATGGTCATACAGTTTTCAGTCATCTACTATTTTAAGCAAACGGGAATCTTATTATTTCCGGTAGCAGGTTCATCGCAAGACAATACGTATTTTTTACCCATCATCACTTTGGCATTAATCCCGTCGTTCATGATTTTTAGAATCAATCTCCATTTAGTCAATGAGGAATGGACAAAGTCATACGTGGAGTTAGCGAGAAGCAAAGGCTTTAACAAAACGGATATTTTCATCTCTCATGTGTTGAGAAATATGATGCCTAGTATATTCAGTCATAGTAAGTCAATTGTTTTATATCTACTTTCATCTATGGTGATTTTCGAGAAACTATTCAATATTTATGGAATCTTTACTTTTATGATTAGTTACCCCAGTCCGAACATCATTGCATTTACATTAATCATGTTTTTTCTGCCAATATTCTTTCTATATGCCTTGATAACCATGTTAATAGAAAACAAAACTGGCCAAAGACTGGAGTGGTGAGATAAGTGTACATTATGAAAAGCCTTCTATTAAACAAATCATTTCTCTCGGGTTTCATTATCATCAGTGGAATCTTTTTGGTCAGTATTTGTTATTTATTGATTTCGAATGACTCTATTCCTGCAACGACCTTATTATATGATCGTGATGGAAACCCTTTACCTGCACCATATAGCTTTATGGAATTTCCTCCACTTGGCACAGATAACTTTGGACGGGACCTTTTTATTGTGATGATTGTAGGAGCGAAGTATACCATCGGAGCTGCACTAATAATCACGTTTCTTCGCGTATTTCCTTCAATCTGGATTGGGTTATGTATTCACTTTTTTCTGCAAAAGTTGGACAGACCGATTAAATCGATTGCAGATGCATTAAATTATTTCCCCATGACTTTGCTCGCATTTTTGCTTCTGAATGTGATTCTTCTTCAGGAGAAGAGTATGTTTTTGGTAGATGGGTTACCGGTTTATGGACCTGATCCTTTACCATATTGGAGTCGAGTCATCTTTTATTTCGTATTATTGGCATGCCTTTTCATTCCGACCAATTCAATATTAATAGCAAATGAGGTAAAAGCTATTTCTCAAAAGGAGTTTATCGAAGTTTCAAGAACGCTGGGTGGACGGAATTGGCATATTGTTTCAATACATATTAAACCTTTTTTAGTCCCTCAAATAGCCATCATTTTTTTAAGGGATTTTATCCAGACATTGATTCTCATGTCACATCTTGCTGTATTGGGATTATTCGTAGGTGGATATACCAGAAGGGATGATTTATTTGGGCAAACAAAGGGAGTCTCCAATTCAAATGAATGGGCAGGATTACTTGGCATGTGGTGGGATTTTCTATGGACATCTTATCCTTGGATTGCCTTTATACCGATCATCTTCTTGTCGATT
>Ga0209013_10004964_pt1 | contig 11575 bp, 13 predicted proteins | sample Cruoilmetagenom2_FD_187291 | JGI IMG/M metagenome (GOLD analysis project Ga0209013, IMG submission 187291) | Oil polluted marine microbial communities from Coal Oil Point, Santa Barbara, California, USA - Sample 2 (SPAdes) (version 2) | ecosystem: Environmental > Aquatic > Marine > Oil seeps ...
GCATTCGCATAGCTGAGTTACCGACTGTTGCAACGCTTAAACCATCCATCCTCTTATCGATAATTGCATCAAGTCCAAAAAATGTAAAAAATAATGTTGCCTCAATCCCTTCCATCCTAGCACCGTTTGCCATTATTAGTCCGGGATAAACTCCTTCTAGCGAGCCATGCGAAACAACAATCGAAACTTTTTCAATTGGATCTGCCATTTTAAATTCTCCTAATTTTTATTTTCTTTTTTTTTTGAGAGTAAGAGCAAGATTATGATTAAGATTTTTATCTATAATTTGGTAAGTTTTTGATCTTAATCATTCTCACTACTTTATTCTATTGCCTAATATTTAAATACATCCTTTTGGTTTTGGCAAACCAGCTATCTTTGCTGACTTTTTTGCCGGCCCTTTTGGAAACAGTGCATACAATTCTTTTGTATCAACACCACTTTCTTTAGTTAACTTTCTGATTGAAGGTGCATCCCCTTTTTCTTCATATTGTTTTCGCATGTAATTGATCACCATCCAATGACGATCGTTTAGTTCCTCAATTCCCTCGCTTTTTGCAAATGTAAGTGCTACATCTTCATTCCAATCTGAAGTGTTTGCTAAATTACCATCAGCATCAAGCTCTAGTACTTTTCCATTTACTTCAATTGTGCTCATATTAACTCCTATTAAATTGATTGATTAAATCTTTTTTGTAAATCTCACTAAATTTTCTTGTCTGGTTTCTCTGCCATACTTTTTAAGAATCGTATTGCATAAGCAATTCCTCTTCTCATTTCGGGAGTGTTCATTCTTTTTATCAAAGTGAAATATGAAACTTTCTCATCGACCTCAATATCAAGTTTTTTATAGACCGAGAGTGCATTGTCCAGAGCCTGCAACATATCAGGTTGTGTTAAACTTTTAACTGTATTTAGTATCGTTACAATATTATCCCCAAGTGCCCGAACATCTTCAGCTGTGAATGATTCAACAACATTATCCATAGCTCTATTAATTTCGTGCATAAATCCGAAATAACCTTTGCGGTCAAATTCATCAAGCCTTGCCATAAAATCAATAGCAATTTCACGAGAAATTGGGGCAAGGTCCTTTAGGAGATCATTCATGCTTTCAAGTTGATCGAACATACCACTGATATTATTCACATTTCTTAATAATTTTTTACCTAGATGAAGCATGTCACCAGTTTGGATATGATCTGCAACTTCTTCTAATTCCTCCACCGTAGTCTGGTAAACATCTTTTCCAACTCTCATAAGATCATCTTTTAAATCTTCCATTTCGAGGCGGTGCTTTCGCTGAAGCTCAATCTCTTCAATAATTACATCTAGTTTCGCATTGATCGAATTGATTTGATCTTGCATTTTAGTCTCTTCCATTCTATAACCTCTTTCCAGCCATGGACATGTGAGATTCTACTGGCAATTCTTTTCCCTGAAGTAATAAATTCCAATACATCCAACGGAACATTACTTTACCATAATGATTCATTTTAGTCTCTTCCAATAATGAGAATGGACCAACTCCAGGCAGAGGATATTTACCAGGTAGAGGTTCTGTATCATAATTAAAGTCGATAAGAATTCCTTTACCGAAACCGCTTTCAATATAACAGTTTGCATGACCATCGAATTTAGCTCTCGGTTCCCTTCCTTCAAGCACATCAAGGAAATTTTCAATAAGGATGTCTGCCTCAAAATGAGCTACTGAACCAGCCTTTGAACTTGGAAGATCTGTGCAGTCACCGATCGCAAAAATATTATCGTATCCATCAACTCTAAGAGTATGTTTGTTAGTTGGAATAAAATTGAGTTCGTCACCCATCTCGCTTCTTTCAATTGCATCATCGCCCATATTTGTGGGAATTGTAACAAGTACATCAAATGGAATTTCATTTTCATCCCAAGAAATTATCTTCTTATTTTCATTATCCACTCTAGCAATATTGAACTCTGGTGTGAGCTTAATATTCTTTTTGGTTAAAAAGTCACCCAATATTGATGAGGCTTTTGGTTTGGTAAACGCACCAGGTAATGGTGTAACAAAATGAATATCAACTTTATCCCGCATACCACGTTCGGTAAAATACGAATCAGCTAAGAAGACAAATTCTAAAGGAGCAACTGGACATTTGATCGGCATTTCGGTGATATTAAGTACTAGCTTACCTCCTTCCCAGTGTTTGAAGAAATCTGCAAGTGCAACTGCGCCCTCGATTGTATAAAAATCAAAAATGTTTTTCTTCCAAAGTTCGCCAGTCATACCTTCGGTTTCCTCTGGTTTAATCTTAGTACCAGTTGCAATTATTAAATAGTCATAATTTAACACTTGATTGTTTTCCAATAAAACTCTGTTTTCTTTTGGTTCAATTTTATCAATTCCGGAAATGATAACCTCAACACCGGAGGGGAAAAAATCACGTTTTGGTTTTATTACATCTTTCTTATTGTAAATTCCAAATGGGATAAAGAGAAATCCAGGTTGATAATAGTGGGTTTCGAACTGATCAACGATAGTTATACTCCATTCGCCACTATCAAGTTCATTTGCAAATTTATTTAACATCATTGTACCGGCTGTGCCAGCGCCGAGTATTACTAATTTCCTCATACTGCTTTCCTAATTATTTTTATAATAATTCTTTTAATTTATTTTTAATTGATTCGCAATTACCAAAACTTTGATAAACTTCGCATTCTCTACAGTCTTTTCCAGCGCAAAAATTATTTTTATGATTGATCATCCAGCATGGTTGAGTATGCCCGCTAAATGATAAACAATTAGTTCTATCATCATCGCTGCAATTAACTATAGCCCAGCAAGGAATTAATGCTAGAATTCTCCGCATGCCTTCTATGTTAATTTTATCTACTTGAATTGTTCTTCTAATACACTGAATTCTTTCAATATCACGATCTGAATAAAGTCTTTGACCACTCTCTTTTTTGAATGGAATGATCAGTCCTTCTCTCTCGTACATTCTCAATGTGTGAACAGAAATACCTAAAAGAGCAGCAGCGCTACTTATTGTGTATTTCGGATTATTTGGATTGTTTATCATTACTCATTCATATAATAGTTGATATTACTCACTATCAACTTTCTTGCCACTAATAAGTATGTGATTAAAAAGGAAATTGAATGAAAAGTCATATTTAGTTATTGTTTTTGAGAATAGTTTAATTTCATTTTCTCTAAAATGGGAATTGAGTGGGGATTGCAATAGTATTGGTATTAAAGCTTGAGATGGTAAAACGATAAATTTGTTTATAAACATAAATATATATATCTTAATGAGATCATCTATCCTTTATAATTAGGAATCTGCTATGAACAAAATATTCAAAATGCTTGCTGGAATAATTGTAATATTTATTGTTCTTCTTGGAGCAGGACTGCTCTATATAAATATTAGCTATCCAAATGTTGAGCTACAAGAAGATTTTAAAGTTATTGGAACTCCAGATCAGATTGCACGAGGTGAATATTTAGCAAATCACATTAGTCTTTGTTTGGATTGCCATTCTACTCGTGATTGGAGTAAATTTTCCGCCCCAATTATCCCAGGAACTGAAGGTAAAGGAGGAGAAGTATACCCTGAGGAAGCTGGTTTTCCCGGTACTTTTTATGCCCCAAATATTACTCCAGCAGCATTATCAAGTTGGACCGACGCTGAAATTTATAGAGCTATTACTTCGGGTCAAACTAAGCATAATGAAGCGCTCTTTCCTTTAATGGCCTACTTATCTTATTCAAAACTAGATATGCAAGATGCAAAAGCAATAATTGCATATATGAGAACACTAAAACCGATTGAAAATGATGTCCCTTTATCGAATCCCAATTTTCCGTTCAGTATAATTATGAAAACAATTCCAATGCCTGCAATTCCAACCAAAAGACCGGAACCTTCGGATTCAGTTGCGTACGGAAAATACATGACTACAATTGCTGCTTGTGCCGATTGTCATACACCAATGGAAAAAGGTGAGCCAATTGAACATCTTACATTTGCAGGAGGAATGAAATTTATACTTCCCAACGGATCAACAATTTATTCAGCAAATATAACTCCAGATGATGAATATGGCATTGGTGTAATGAGCAAAGAAGATTTTGTTGATATGTTCAAATATTATGATGGCAATGATTCACTTAATCTACAAGTTGGTAATTATAATACAATTATGCCTTGGGCAATGTATGCTGGGATGACAGAAAAAGATTTGGGTGCTATTTATACATATTTAAGAACCGTCACCCCAAATAAGAATAAGGTGGAGTAAAATTCAAACAAGGTATATCTTAAAACGTTCTTGGTTCGAAATACCTTGTTTAAAAGAATTAATCTTCAGAATATTAGCAGCCTTCTCGCGATTTTTTTGTTCTCGTCCTTTTTAGCGTAACTTTAGTCGGGGCTTTTAATTTTGGTAGATCTTTTTTAACTGTAATATCATTTCCACCATCTGCTTGCATAGCACCACCAAAGAATTTTGCAACTTCTTCCCTTTTTGCATGAAGTTCCTTCTGCTCATTCGTTGGATTTGTATCGCATTTACAGGTAGGAAGAACTACATCCTCTTTCCATGCTTCCATTCCATCATCAACAATGTAAACTGATTTATAATTTGTAGCTTTTAGTATAAACCATGCCTGTGAAGCTAACAAGTCGTCTTCTGAATATAAAATTATCTTCTCATTTCGTTTTAGATCGGAATTCAGTAAAGAGTGTACACGAATATTTTCAGAAGTTGGGATATTATACTCATTAAATTCTGATTCTTCTCTTAGGTCAATTAAACGATAATCCATTTTACCTTTAATTACCCAGTCTGCAATATCATTTACATTAATTTCGTTCGCATCTTTTTCCGCCATCAATGCAATCTCTTTGATATTCACAGTAGTTTTTGTAGCATCACTAGGATTACCAATAAATGCTGCGAAAATTCCGAGTATGATAGCCAGAATTCCCATTCGTTTTCTTGGAGGTAAGGCTGCATAAATTTTTAACATTTTATTTCCCCTCCTTTTTACTTTTCATATATTTCTCTCCCCAATCTGCACCTGTAAATCCAGCGATGGCTAGCAAAATAACTGCAAGTAAAATTATTCCATGATCAATACCAAATAATTCTGGAAGAGTTATTCTACCCATTGGTGTTGAATAAAAGAAATCTGATATGTAAGGGAACACTTCACCAAAGACAAATATTCCGAATGCACCACCAAGTAGATAAACTATTGCATCGAGCCTACCAGTTGCAATTGCAACAGTGGATGTACCGGGACAATAGCCACCAATTACAAATCCAACTCCAAGAATTAAACCACCGACAATTTGTGGCATTATGTATGTATCACCAAAATAGATAAGTGATAAATCAATGAAACCTATCCAGTTAAGATAAAATAAACCAATCATAGCAACTACAATAGCTGTAAACATTACTTTGAATACACGCATATCTGTGAAATAAAATTGTGCAGCAAGCATTCTGCCACTACCAAATCCGCCTCTTTCAAAAACAAAACCGAAAGCAAGGCCAAGGACGAAAGCTATGATAAAACTAACTTCGTCATTAAATAAACCGAATTTATAAAATGGTGCTGTCATGTCCATTGCCTCCTTACAAAATATGCAAATGCGTATGCCCCAGCAAAAACTGCAAGCATAAATACCCAACCACCAACACTTAGCATTGTTCCGCCTGTAAGTGCTTGTCCACTTGTACAACCACGAGCCATTTTAGCTCCAAATCCCATAAGAGAACCACCTACAAAAGCTAAAGCTAATCGCATTTTATTTGTAGCTCTTGGACCTTTTTCAATTGTAATTTTATTTCTACCTGATATTGCTCCAGAAATAAATCCGCCAATTATCATTCCAATTATTTCAAAGGATAACCAGTTTTTAAAGGGATTACTCTCTCCATCACCAAGATACCCTTGGTAGAATTCGTTTCCTTCAACAGACGCAGGTAAAACTTTTTCAACACCAACTGATACAACTGTACTCAAAACTCCAGAAGCACCCATTCCCCTACCCATTATTACAAAGGTTGCGAGTAAAACAATACCAAGCAGTAACCCAATCAAGTATGGATTAGTGTAGTGTTTTGGAGTTAATTCACCATCTTGCACATTATCGTGGTCATGATGATGAAACCATTCTTTGATACTCATTTTTATTTTCTCCGTTAGTTAAAACATTCTTGAAATATTTTCAATTTTACTATTTATATTCAATCACAAGATTTCTCACCAAAAAAAAAGGGTTAGAAATATTTTTTCTAAAGTAGATATTTATATGAAAACTTTAGCTCACTTTTAACTTCAAACTTTAGGTGCTTTTTATTTTTCAATATGTTGTAAACCAATGACTAAATTGACCAGCTTCTACGATAACAAAACGTAGAATCAATCCTCCAAGTATTACCATAAGTGGTGCAATTGGAGTATGCTTTATCTTGTGGTTAACTGCAAGCATTTGAATAATAAGTGGAATAATAATTCCAAGTCCAATAACAAAAACCCAAAATGTTGCTGCATAATCACCAGTTAATAATAAATCAGCAGCAGAGGCTTGAACTTCTGTAGCTGTTTTTAATCCAATAATAAAAAGAGCAATAATGAATAGTTCAATTATTAAGAAAGTATTATCTGCTTTTGCTAGTAGCTCTCTTTCATAAACATTTTTTGCAATAACATGAACAAATGCTGCTGCTCCAGATAATCCAGACATTAAAAACAGCAACCACAATATTGATGAACTCCACAATGGGCGCGCACCAAGTGAACTTAGAAGCACACCAGTGTATAATCCAATTCCAGCACCGAAAAACATTGTTAAAATCCCAAAGCTTTTTATACGCATAGGTTTACTAAAGAAGTACTCTTTTGGTTTATTCAGAATTGGAAACTTTTCCACTAATGCTGCTGGCGGTTTTAATAAAATATTTACTATTAACATTGGATAGACCAATACTAAAATCCACGAACCCCACGACATTGCAGATGCAATTTCAAATGTTGTGTAAAGTCTCCAGACGTATAGTTTGTGCTCTAAATCTAAAAAGAGAGCAAGCATACCGAGCGATAATAAAACAAAACTAATATAGGGGAGATAGAAACATGAGCAGTTCGTTTCTTTTTCTCTTCCTTTAAATAAAAAGTACCCAGCAATTAGCATCATTCCAGCTACCATTCCACCAAGAAAAAGGTAAACTGGTATTTCCCAATTCCAAATTTGGAGTGATGGATCGATTAGATGATTATGTCTTGTTGATGTAATTTCATTCATAATAATTACCCAATTTAATATTCAATTGTTTTCTATTAAATGTTGTCCAACCCATAGCTTTAGCTATGGGTAAATAATAAAAACTACTTAATTAACCGTTTTAACGTTTTATATTTTTCAATCCATACTTTTCAATAAACAATTCATATTCCTCTAGAAATGAATTTGTTTTATGATGCTCTTTTTGATTGCGAATGTATTTGGCTACATCATCCAATTTTGATTCGCTAACAGAAAAGGCACCATAGCCAATCTGCCATGAAAATTTTTGCTCAATGAAATTTTGATTGTTCACCCAATATGAAGATCCACCTTTTATTGTCTTAAAAATATCTTTAATAGATATACTAGGATTTAATGAAAATAAAATGTGAATATGATTCTCAGTACCATTTATTTCTTTGACCTTACAACCTAATTCATTATCCATTTCATTTTTAATGTAATTATAAAGTGATACTTCAAATTCGGATTTTATAAGAGACATTCTATTCTTTGTTCCGAATATACCATGAATCCATATTTTAGTAAATGAGTGTGACATGTGTTTTTCCTGTAAACCGTTAAAACGGTTAAAATAAATATTTAATTTCTTCTTTTCCCACAACTAAAGTTGTGGGTTTGTATTTCTGAATAATTAGATAGCAATCGTCTTCTTTCCATTTTCTAAGTCAAATAATAAATATTCGGCTTCGTTCCCGCTTCTGGTAATAAAGAATGATGTCTTCTTGAATTCAACAATTTATTCACTTCACTATTCGGGTCATCAAAATCACCAAAATACATACAATGTGTTGGGCATACTGAAACACAAGCCGGATCCAAACCATCTTCTACCCTATGAATACAGAACGTACATTTATCAACATAACCTTCAGGATGCACGTAACGAGCATCATAAGGACATGATGCAATACATGCTTTGCAGCCAATGCATTCCTCATGATTAACTAACACAACACCGCCAATATCATGAAAGTGACTAGCTCCGGTTGGACATGCAGATACACAAGGTGAGTCTGTACAATGATTACATCGTTCTGATCTTATCTCCATCTGAATTGTTGGGAATGTTCCTTTTGCTTCAGTTTTTATCCAATCTCTGCAGAATCCTTCGGGCACATTGTTTTCAGCTTCACAGGCAATCACACAATCTTGGCATCCAACACATTTTGCTGTATCTATTACCATTCCGAATCTTACCATCTTATGCCTCCCAATCTATAGTTACAAAATTCACATTCATTCCGGTTCCTCCCATAATAGGATCAACATTATACTTTGAGATCAGTTTAGCATCACTGCCGCCTTTAAGATATGTGCTTTTCATTTGTTTGGAAGTCTGACCAAATCCATGAACCATGTAGACACAATCTGTTCTTATCCTTTCGGTTGCTTTCACCTTCACTTTTCCTGATCTCTTCCCTTCCGTATTTTTCAGCTCAACATATTCTCCGGATTTTAATCCAAGACGATCGGCAACATCTTTATTAATCCATACTTCATTTTCCTTCATTACATCTTTCAGAAACTTATAGGATTGAGTTTTACTGAAAGTATGCGCAGGCGCACGTCCAAAAAGTAATCTAAAATATCCGGGAGGTGCTTCTTCATGTTTTGTATACTTTGGGATAGGATCAAATCCATGCTCCTCAAGCTGCAGCGAATAAAATTCGATTTTTCCGGATGGAGTAAAAAAGTCCGGCTCAATTCCCTCTTCAAAATAGATCGGTTCTTTATCTCCAGTAACAACACCCTTTTTCTGTAATTCTGCTAAGCTTAATCCTGCTTTCTTTAATCTTGCATCTAAATACTCTTCAACATTTTTCCAAGGATAGTAATTGCCGAGTCCTAATTTTTCAGCTAATTTTTTAGCGATCCACCAGTTAGGCTTCTGATCATTAGGTGCGTCAACCACTGGCTGGCGTAAGGAAACAAAGTTTTGCTTGAACGAAGCAGTGTTTAAATCATCATATCTTTCTAAATATGTATTTTCAGGAAGAATAACATCAGCCCAGCCGGCAATTTCACTTGGTACGATATCTACCACTACCATTAAATCTAAATTTTGAATTGCTTTTATTGTCTCTTCTTGGTTAGGCAAAGATTGAAGTAAATTTGTTGCATAAACTATCCAACCCTTTATTGGGTATGGTTTGCCGGTAATTGTTGCCTCACGTATTCCCGTTGATAATTGTTCACCCTCAGCAAAAGGATATTTGTGATCAGGGTTATCAACATTAGGTTTGGCTGGTTTTGGATATGCCGGATAGTTTGAATACTTAGGTACGCAATAATTATACGGCATATAGAATCCACCTTTACGACCCCAGTTTCCCAGTAGCGCATTTAAGAGCGCTATGGTTCTACTCCTTTGTGTATCATCGCCATACCAGGTTGTGTGTCTTCCCGGATGCACTAATGAAGCTGGTTTGAAGCGCGCCATCTCTCTTGCAGAGTCTCTAATAAGCTGCGGATCAATTCCAGTAATTGGATATGCCCATTCAGGAGTGTTTTCCTCAACATGAGCGGCAAATTGCTCAAAACCGTAACCATGTTTTTTCACATAATCAACATCATATAGTTTCTCTTTTACAATTACATTCATCCATGCTAAAAGCAGTGCAATATCGGTTCCTGGCTTAATTGGGAGATAGTACTTAGCTTTACTTGCTGCGACAGAAAATCTCGGATCAACAACAATTATTGATGCTCCATTCTCAATTGCTTTTGAGAACTCTTGAACTTGAGTGTTATGCATATTTTCGCCGAGGTGTGATCCTATTAGGGTAAGACATTTTGTATTTTCAATATCAGTTCTTTCAGGAGATCCAACACCTTCGCCAAATGTTAATTCAAAACCAATCTCACGTGGACCGCGGCATTGGGCGAATGATGGTGCGGTCATATTATTAGTCATAGTGATCCGGTGGTTCTGTGTGGAAGGGCCATCGCCAACACCATGACTAAAAAGTGCCATCGATTCAGCACCGTGCTCACTTTTTATTTTCTTCATTTTATTAGCGATGTATTCTAATGCTTCATCCCAAGTTACCTCAACCCATTTTTCTTCTCCTCTTTCATTTTTTCTGATGAGGGGACGTTTCAGTCTATCTTTGCTGTAATGAGCACCGATACCGCCTGTTCCTCGTGGGCAAAGTCTTCCGTTACTAAGCGGATCATTAGGATTTCCTTCTATCTTCCAAAGTTCTCCATCCTTCACATAAGCAATTGCTCCACATTTCCAAAAACATACATCGCAATAGGTGGGAATTTTTTGTATCCCCTTAATTGTTTTCCCAGTCTTTTCATCTACTTTTTTTGCACCCTTTACAACTGAACTTAAAGATGTAGCTGCAGCTGCGGCGGTGATTGTTGCCCCGGATATTTTAAGAAAACGTCTTCTAGATAATGAGTTCATGCTACTTTACCTATAATATTTTTTAATAAATTCTTTATAGTTCCACAATTTGAATAATTAGAATATACTTCACATTCTCTGCAACTTCTATTTTCGCAAATAGTATTTGGATGAGAAAAAGTCCAACACGGCCGATCTTCACTATTAAATGCACCGCAAACTGATCTATCTTCCTGTGAGCAGTTAACAACTTCCCAGCATGGAATCAATGAATATATAGCTTTAATACCGTTCACACTTATTTTCTTTTCATTTATTGCACTTCTAATACACTCTACTCTATCAAGATCTGCTTGTGAATACAAGCGTTGATTGGATTCTTTTTTGAATGGAATGATCAAACCTTCTTTTTCGTAAACTCGTAAAGTTGGGACTGAAATTCCTAATAATTTTGCTGCGGTACTTATTGAATAGATTGGTTCTTCTTTCGGTATATCCATAATATATGATCTTACTTATTAACAAAGTTGATAATTGTAGTTATCAACTTTATTGCCAAAAACAATTACGCCAATACAGATTGAAAACAAAATCAGATGTAAAAGGTTTTATCATTTGTGGGAATTACATTTAAGGATCCTTGCGGAATGTGAGAATTTAAGAAGAATATTTTAAATATCTTTGAACGGGAACAAAACTTGTGTACGATTGTAAGACTCTACAATTAGTGATTAGTAATTGACACGATGTTAAATGTGAAGATTTAAGATGATTATTTTATGATTTATTGTCCCATTTTTTGTTTGTGTTAGCCCCCAAGAAATTGGGGGCTTTTATTTTAAATTATTCAATCTCTTATGTAATTGTAAATATGGTGAGAAAGGTTGGATATTAGATTAATCGAATA
>Ga0209013_10004965_pt1 | contig 11574 bp, 8 predicted proteins | sample Cruoilmetagenom2_FD_187291 | JGI IMG/M metagenome (GOLD analysis project Ga0209013, IMG submission 187291) | Oil polluted marine microbial communities from Coal Oil Point, Santa Barbara, California, USA - Sample 2 (SPAdes) (version 2) | ecosystem: Environmental > Aquatic > Marine > Oil seeps ...
GCTGCCATATCAATAATGACAGATCCGGGGGACATGGCTTCTACAGTGGCTTTCGGGATGAGTAATGGAGCCTTTTTTCCGGGTATCTGGGCGGTACATATAACCACATTGGATTGAGCGGCATGTTTATGGATCAGCTCGGCCTGCTTCTTTTTAAATTCTTCAGATTGTTCAACCGCATACCCCCCGGCCCCTTCATCATCCTTCGAACCCTTCACTTCAATAAACTTACCTCCCAGGCTCTTTACTTCCTCTTTCACAGCCGGTCTCACATCAAACACTTCCACCACAGCACCAAGTTTTTTTGAAGTTGCAAGCGACTGGAGTCCGGCTACACCAGCACCCAGGATCAATACCTTGGAGGGTTTGATTGTACCTGAAGCTGACATGAACATGGGGAAAAAGTTGGGTAGTTTACTGGCTGCCACCAGTACAGCCTTATAACCGGCAATGGTGGCCATGGATGAGAGAATGTCCACTGCCTGGGCCCGTGTGGTACGGGGGGTCATATCAAGGCTAAAAGAAGTGACACCCGATCCGGCCAGCTTTTTCACCAGGGCCGTATTGCTTAAAGGATTCAGGATCGAAACCAGGATCTTTCCGGCTTGCATTTTACACTCTTCGGGCGTATTGATCTTCAGGACTATATCTGAATTTTCCAGAATATATTCCCTGGTCTGGATGGCGGCACCAGCATCCACATACTCGACGTTACTGGCACAGGAGGAAGCACCGGCATCAGATTCAATAAGAACCGATACATTTTTTTTTACAAGGGATGGGATATGTTCAGGTAACAGGGTCACCCTGTTCTCCTTACCACCTTCCCGAAGAACACCAATTGTCATATTTAAAAATGTTAAGATAAACTGAATATAAATTTAGGAATTAAATCTACGCACAACAGTAATTGCGCTCAGAGTGTGTATAACAACAATAATCCGGAAGAGTTTATAAAACTTGCAGAAATAAGTCACATTTTAATAACTCCCTGGTTTAGATTTGATATAAATATGAGACTGAAACCCCCAATTTGTATAGATCCTAGCTCTTTTTTCCTATATTAGTTTGGAGTTAATTATACTTAAATCATGGCCGGTTCCATACCTTTGATCATTGAAAAATATGAATCCAGGGACAAAGGAAACCTGATCCAGATCTTACAAGAGATCCAGCGGGCTGAAGGGTATATACCCGGTGAGGCTTTGGATTCCATCTCAAAACACCTCTGGATATCCAGGAGTGAAATCTTTGGAGTGGCCTCATTTTATTCCCAGTTCAAATTCAATCCCCCCGGCCGTCATTCCATCAAGATGTGCCTTGGCACTGCCTGTCACGTACAGGGTGGTGATTTTCTTCTGAATGCACTCAATTCAGAGATCGGTATTTCGCCCAATGAGACCACAGAGGATGGAAGATTCGATCTTGAAAGGGTGGCCTGCCTCGGATGTTGTGCGCTGGCTCCTGTCCTTATGATCGACGAGGTGATCTACAGCAATATGTCGGTGATCAAACTTAAGGAAACACTGACAAAGTATGAATGAGCTCCTGTCACTTCGCAATCGTGCACTGGAAGAGTGGAATCAGCTGGAACACACTTCGGAACCGGTCATCTACATCGGGATGGGAAGTTGTGGGATTGCATCAGGGGCTGACCGGATCTGGAAACGTGCCAGCGAAATCATACAGCAGGAAAATATTCAGGCCCGGCTTCTCAAGGTGGGTTGCATCGGACCATGCTACCTGGAGCCCCTGGTGGACATCCGGAAACCGGGACATCCGCGGGTTTGCTTCAACAATGTGGATGAGAAGAGGCTGGATAAGCTGATCCCGGACTACCTTCTGAACGGCAAATCAAAGATGAAACCCCTGGGTCACCTTGGAGAGCCGGGGACTGCCCTTGATGGAGTCAAATCGTTCTGGGAACAGGCCATGCTTGATAAACAGGAACGAATTGTACTCAGAAACTGCGGGATCATTGATCCGGAAAATATCTTCCATTACCTGGCCAGAGACGGATTCAAAGGAATGCAGAAGGCCTTTGAACTGGGTGCGGAAGGAGTCATTGAAGAGCTTAAACTGGCGGGACTTCGTGGCAGGGGTGGAGCCGGATTTCCCACACACAGAAAGTGGCAGCTTTGCAGAGAATCCAATGGCACAACCAGGTACCTCATATGTAATGCCGACGAAGGTGATCCCGGTGCTTTTATGAACCGTTCGCTGATGGAGGGCGATCCCTTTGCCCTCCTGGAGGGTATGATCATAGCTGCCTTTGCCATTGGAGCATCCTTAGGATACATCTATATCAGAGCGGAGTATCCGCTGGCCATTCAACGTCTCAGAAAAGCCATTGAAGCACTCCATAAGAACCAACTGCTGGGAACGGACATTCTTGGGAGCGGATTCACCTTCACAATCCAGATAAAGGAAGGGGCCGGAGCCTTTGTTTGCGGAGAAGAAACCGCTCTGATCGCCTCCATTGAAGGCCGCAGGGGCATGCCGCGAAGCAGGCCCCCCTACCCTGCAGCTTCCGGATTGCATGGCTGTCCCACGAACATCAACAATGTGGAGACACTGGCCACTGTTCCCTCCATTCTCCGGGAAGGTTCCGGTAAGTTTGCCAGTATTGGTACCGAACAAAGTAAAGGTACCAAGACCTTTGCACTGGTGGGCAAAATAAGAAGAACCGGGCTGATCGAGATCCCTATGGGAACAAGCCTGAGGGAGATCATTCACGATATTGGAGGGGGAAGCCGCAAAGAATTTAAGGCCGTGCAGACAGGCGGACCCTCTGGTGGATGTCTTTCAGGGGAGTTTCTGGATCTTCCTGTTGATTATGAATCACTGGCAAAGGCAGGATCGATTATGGGCTCGGGGGGACTGATCATCATGGATGAAGATACCTGCATGGTGGATGTGGCCAAATACTTTCTAAAGTTTACCAGCCAGGAGAGTTGCGGAAAATGCACTCCCTGCCGGATCGGCACCAGGCAGATGGTTGTTCTGCTGGAGAAGATCACCAGCGGGGAGGCAGAGCTGGACGACATCCGTAAACTGGAGGAGATCGCTGAGACCGTGCAGCTTGGATCCCTGTGCGGACTGGGGCAGACTGCCCCAAACCCGGTGCTGACCACCCTGAAGTATTTCCGGGAAGAGTATGAGGAACATGTGGAAATGAAGCGCTGCCGGGCAGCGGTGTGCCGGGACCTGGTGGAATACAGTGTCATCAAGGAAAAATGCACAGGCTGTCAGCGTTGTGTGGAGGTGTGTCCCACGGGTGCCATTACAGGGCCCAGAAGCGAACCTCACTTCCTGGACCTGGAGAAATGTATCAAATGCAGGGCCTGTTACGAAATATGCCGCTTCGATGCCATCGCTGGAGATGCCATTGTCATAGAATAGGAGCACTTTGAAAGGAGCCAAGAGAACATACCAAACCGCTTTTATTGACGGGCAGACTGTAAAGGTCCTCCCCGGCCAGACCATCCTGGAGGCTGCCATAAAGGCCGGTATTTATATTCCCACCCTCTGTCACCTGGAAAGCCTGGAGCCTTATGGAGCTTGCAGATTGTGCGTGGTGGAGGTGAAGGATATGAGAGGGTTCCCCACTGCATGCACCACCCCACTCGTACCGGGAATGGAGGTGTTAACCATCTCTCCTGCACTACAAAAACTCAGAAGGGAAATCCTGGAATTCACACTTTCAGAACACCCCTTCACCTGTCTGGTATGCAATGATAAGGAGGAGTGCACCGATTTCATGCATAGCACCCGGAAGGTGAGTACCATTACAGGATGTAATTTCTGTACAAGCAACGGCGACTGCGAACTGCAGGAGCTGGTGGATTTCCTGGAGCTGAAGGATATGAAGTTCCCCATCACCTACCGGGGGATCCCATCCGTAAAGGACAATCCCTTTTATGACCTGGATTACAACCTCTGCGTCCTCTGCGGAAGGTGTGTGAGGATCTGTAATGAGGAGCGGAACAGTCATGTACTGGCTTTCGTGGAACGGGGAAGCGGAACCATCGTGGGGACCGCCTTCAACGAGACCCAGTCAGAAGCCGGTTGCGAATTCTGTGGCGCCTGTGTGGATGTTTGTCCCACGGGATCCATTTCAGAAAAGATGGGAAAATGGAGGGGTAAACCCGACAAGTCTGTAAAGACCACCTGTGTGATATGCCCGGTTGCCTGTGATATGAATGTGAACACGAAGGATGGAAAGTTGGTCCAGATCGGTTCCGTACCAGGTAAACGTACCAATCCACCCCAGTTATGCCTGCAGGGTAAATTCCTTCCGGCTGAAATCAGCGATCACCATGAAAGAATCACCACCCCGCTTATCAAACGGGATAATAAGTGGATAGAAGTACCCTGGGAAAAGGCTATTGAAATAATCATTGGGAAACTTGATAAACACAGGGGAAGCCGCTTCGGGGTCATCGCTTCGGGCCAGGATACACTTGAAGACAATTACATCCTGCAGAAGTTTGCCCGGCAAGTGATGCGGTCCAATAACGTGGACCTGCACAACTCCTATGCCAACAGGGAGATCCCGGAACTGATCCACCGGTTGAGAATCCAGCAGGCAACGGCCGGACTGGCAGAGGTGGAGCAGGCTGATACCCTCTTGCTCTTTGGGACTGATGCATCCCTTTCGCATCCCATGCTTGAAAACCGCATCAGGAAAGCATTCACAACAGGAAAGCAGGTAATTAGTTTCGGGGCACTTCCCACCCGTACCTCCACTTTCACTACCAACGAACTGCAATACAGTCCCGATGGCGAAGAGGGGCTTTTGTTACTCCTGCTGTCGGCTCTGGACCAGAAACAGAACTTGCAGAAAATAATCCAGTCGGCAGAAGATCAGTCAGGCATCCTGGCTTCCCAACTGGAACCGGTGATTGCCCGTCTGGCAGATTCGAGGAAGCTCGTACTTGTGGCAGGGGATGAGCTGTTAAGGCAAGCCTCCTCCGGGAATATCCTCCGCTTGCTTTCCGCATTGCATACGGTCCTAAGCTCCAGTGGCAGGTGTGGAATCCTATTCCCCACTTATGAAGGAAACCTGTACAGCAATGCTCTGGCAGGAGCCCATCCCGACTACCTACCCGGATTTCAACAGATTAGCAGTAAAACCAAGGGCTTGACATGCAACGAAATGCTCAGGAATACAGGGAAAGAGGGAATCACTGCTATGATGATAGTTGGAGATCTTCCGGTGCATCCCGGACTTGACAAGCTGGAGTTCCTGGTGCAGTGCAATATGTTTAAAACAGCCTTATCGGAACATGCGGATCTGCTGTTACCCCTTCCCCATTTCCTGGAAAGTGAAGGGCATATCCTCTCCATGGACAACAGATTGAAGAAGGTAAACAGGGCGGTCACCAGGCCGGGAAGCGTGAAAAGCATCAACTGGATCGTATCATCCCTGGCAAAGGCCATGGGCGAAACCGGGTTCAGTGAGAAACCCGTAGCGATCATGCGGGAATTAAAGCCGCTGCTGGAGGCCACAGGGCGGGATGGCAAGAGACCCGGTCCACCGGAATTGAAATCGCTCTCTGCCGGGACAAGCGGATACCCTTTAAGCATGATGATTCTCCACAATCATTTTCGTTACAGGGGGAACGCTTTAAGTAAGCTGATCCCCGACCTGGAGTCCCTTACTGCTGAAGGTACCGTGGGACTATCCGGTTCATTGATGGAACAGCTGAAAGTGAAGGCCGGGGAGCGGGTCAGGATCACCTCTGAAAATGGTACCATGGATTCAATGGCACGTCTCATGCCGGGATTAAATGGCCAGACGGTCTGTTTCATCCCCAATGGCAACATCCCCTCTGAAATATACGATGAAGTGTACCCTGAAAATCATGTGGTGCATGTTAAAATTGTAAAAGGTTAAACAATGAACCGGTATGCAGATAGTTGAGAGAACAGAGATAGTGCCCAATGTGCATGCATGCAAGGTTCATGCCCCGGACATTGCAGCGAAAGTGCAGCCCGGTCAATTCATCATTGTGATCCCAAACGAGTTTAGTGAACGGACTCCAATAACGGTGGCTGACTGGGATATTACCGAAGGGACCATCTCATTTATTTTCCTGGATATTGGCTCCAGTACAAACAGCCTGGCACAGATGAATGCAGGCGATGAGATCTACTCTCTGACCGGTCCGCTTGGAAAAGCCTTCGAAATTAAAGAATATGGGGATGTTTGCCTGGTTGGTGGCTGTTACGGGATCGGCGGAATCTTCCCAGCAGCCAGGGCTCTCAAGGAAAAAGGGAACAGGGTAGTCTGCTATTCCGAGGCACGGAGTAAATTCCTCCTTTACTGGAATGAAAAGCTGGAGGAGGTCTCCGACGAAGTTAGGTATGCCACTGCAGACGGATCACTGGGTATTAAAGGACATGCCCACGATCTGCTGAAGAAGGACCTGAAGGACGGAACCAGGTATGACGTGGTCTTTGCCATTGGCTGCACATTCATGATGTATCTGATTTCGCAAGCCACAAGACCCAATGGATTGAAGACTATTGTAAGCATGAATCCCATTATGATTGACGGAACCGGAATGTGCGGAGCCTGCCGTATCGAAGTAGACGGGGCCACCAGGTTTGCCTGCGTGGATGGACCCCATTTTGACGGACATAAAGTAGACTGGGATGTGATCCTGTCCAGAAGAAAAGCATACCTGGAAGAGGAGATCGTTTCCGGGGAAAGACATACCCATGGCAAAAGTTAGTCCTACAAAAACCCCCATGCGGGAACAGCCGCCACAGGAGCGCGTTAGAAACAACGACGAGGTCCCCTTTGGATATTCTCCCGAAGAGGCTATCCTGGAGGCCAAGCGCTGCCTGATGTGTAAAAACCCCAAATGTATAGAGGGCTGCCCGGTGGAAATCGATATTCCGGGTTTCATCAATTTTATCGCTGAAGAGAAGTTCAGGGAAGGCGTGAACCGGCTCAAGGAGAAGAATATCCTTCCAGCTGTCTGCGGCAGGGTTTGTCCCCAGGAGGAGCAGTGCGAGCAGCGCTGTATCGTGGGGGTGAAGAATGAGCCGGTGGGCATCGGCCGGCTGGAAAGGTTCCTGGCCGACTGGGAAGCGCAACAGGGAGCCCCTGAATTACCTGTTAAACCAAAATCCACTGGTAAAAAAATTGTGGTCGTGGGGGCAGGACCGGCCGGGATCACGGCGGCAGCCGACCTGGTCAGGCTGGGTCACCGGGTGGACATGTTCGAAGCACTTCATGAACCGGGGGGTGTCCTGGTTTATGGCATTCCCGAATTCCGGCTGCCCAAATCCATTGTGTCCCGGGAGATCAAATACCTGGAGGATCTGGGTGTTAAACTCTATACCAATCATGTGATAGGGATGATTAAAAGTATTGATGAACTGCTTGAAGAATACGATGCAGTCTTCCTGGGAACCGGGGCCGGTCTTCCCTGGTTCCTGAATGTTCCCGGGGAAAACCTGAATGGGGTATACTCGGCCAATGAATACCTGACAAGGGCCAATTTGATGAAGGCTTATCTCTTCCCGAAGTACAAGACTCCCATTGTTAGAGGAAAGCGGGTAGCCACCGTGGGAGGAGGCAATGTGGCCATGGATTGTGCCCGGACTGCCCTGCGCTTAGGGGCCGAGCAATCGATCATTATCTACCGTCGCTCCATGGAGGAGATGCCTGCCCGCAACGAAGAGATTCACCATGCAGAAGAGGAGGGAGTCATCTTCAAGTTGCTCTCCAATCCGGCTGCTTTTCATGGGGATAAAAATAACTGGCTGAAGGAGGCAGAGTGCATTCAGATGGAGCTGGGTGAACCCGATGATTCAGGAAGAAGGCGGCCTGTTCCCATCCCGGATGCCAACTTCAAAGTGCCCATCGATGTAGCAGTGATTGCCATCGGGAACAGTCCCAATCCTTTGATTCCCTCCACAACTCCTGATATTGAAACTGGCAGGTGGGGGAATATTGTTACCGATCCGGTAAGCGGTAAGACTTCCAAGGCCGGGGTATTTGCTGGGGGAGATGTGGCCACCGGTGCAGCCACAGTAATCCTGGCCATGGGTGCAGGAAAAGTTGCTGCCCGTGGCATCCACGATTATGTAATGAATCAGAAATAGAAATCTCTCTACCACTCCAGGCTCTGTTCCAGTCGGATATCATCCATATCCTCCCGGCTCAGACCGTGCCAGGTGCATCCCTTTTTCGTACAGACATAGAAATCCACCAGCCGGCTGGCTGCTCCAACCACCATACGAGCCACCCGACTTCCGCATTCTCCGCACACTTCTCCGGTAATCTCCAGGGACTCATCGCAATGAAAACAGCGAATGTTGGCCATGATCTCATCTTCTGTAAGCCGGATGGTCGATCTGGATGTGAATATATTCAGGTAGGGACTAAGCATCAGGAAACCCTCTTTGCTGCCCCTGTCTATCTTTAGCTTAATGGATCCATCCTGGATAAGTGATTTTTTGCATTGGGGACAATAGGACTGTAGAAAGGTTCCTGAGCGCATGATCTCGATACGCTCCTCCTCCTCGGTGACCGGACCCTTCTTTTTTCCAATCGTGGTCATATCTTCCACATAGGGCCGCCCCTGATACCCTGCCTTGATGTAAAGCTTTTTCAGCGCAAAGGAGAAATCAACAAATTTTACGAAATGGCTCTTGCACCCCATTCTGGAGCAAATGCGCACATCCCCGCCCACTTCCAGGTCCAGGCGGACTATGGGAGCACTGCAAACTTCGCAATCCTTTTTACCCTTGATGACTGAATTGCAGTGTGGACAGGAGAGTTTAAGGATCTCCTTTTTAGGCGTCTCGATGGTACACACATAATTGAAACTCTCCCAAACAGAACTCAGGTTGATCACACCGGATTCCTCACCGATATCGACTTTCAGTCTGATACTTGGACAGTTATCAACAGGACGATTGTCATCCATCAAGGAGTGTCCGCAAACGGGACACTTCACCCTCAATGAGACCAAATTGGGTAGTTCTTCCATGGGGGGAAGGATGTTGGTTTACAGTAAATGTATGAAGCTCTGACAATAAAGTCAAGAAAACAGCTGGATTAAAAACAAGTTTACCTTGCAAAATCCAGGATCTCCCCTATTGTATTGAACTCCTTGATCAGAGAGAGGATATTTCTTACCTTTTCCTTAATATGACGGTCCATGGCTGCGGCAGACTTCCGGCCGTCACCCATGGCCAGAATCACTGTGGCACCACCCCTCACAATATCTCCACCTGCGAAAATATCCGGTATGGAAGTCTGCATCTTCTCTTTATCTACAATGATGGTGCCCCATGCAGAGACATCCAGTTCTTTCATACTCTGGGGAATAAGTGGATTTGGCGAGACTCCTACGCTGACAACCACCGTATCCACATCAATAAGATATTCAGATCCCTCAATGGGCATGGGTCTTCTCCGGCCCGAAGTGTCTGGCTCCCCCAGCTCCATTTTCTGGACCTTCATGCTGTTTACCTTTCCCTTTTCGTCCGAATAGTACTCCACTGGGTTATGTAAGTTGAGGAATTCAATACCCTCCTCCTTGGCATGCTTGATCTCCTCCACCCTGGCCGGCATCTCTTCAATGGAGCGGCGATAGATGATCATCGCTCTTTCAGCACCAAGCCTTTTAGCAGTTCTTACAGAATCCATAGCCGTGTTTCCACCCCCAATTACAGCCACATTCTTTCCGCTGAGCACCGGGGTGTCAAATTCAGGATCGGCCGCATTCATAAGATTGATCCTGGTCAGGTATTCATTGGACGAATAGATTCCGATATAGTTCTCACCCGGTATATGCATGAAATTGGGTAACCCGGCCCCACTACCAACAAAGAAGGCTGTAAATCCCTCTTTTTGAAGGTCCTCGATGGAGGCAGTCTTCCCAACAATAAAATTCTTCACAAAATTCACCCCCATCTTTTCCAGGTTATCGATCTCCACATCTACAATTTTATTTGGAAGCCTGAATTCCGGGATCCCGTATTTCAACACACCACCGATTTCGTGAAGGGCTTCAAAAACGGTTACATCATAACCCATCTTAGCCATATCACCGGCAAAGGCAAGTCCTGAAGGACCCGATCCAATGGAGGCGACCCTGATTCCGTTCTTATTGGAAATTTTAGGAACGGATATCTTCCCACTGTTCCGTTCATAATCAGCTGCGAAGCGCTCCAGGTGACCGATGGCCACCGGGGGCTTGTTCAATTTCTGTGTATAGAAACAGACCTGTTCGCACTGTACCTCCTGGGGACAGACCCGTCCGCATACTGCAGGCAGGGCATTTGTCTCCTTCAGAACACTTGCTGCATCCAGAAATTCGCCGGATTCGATCTTCTTAATGAATTTAGGGATGTTGATCCCCACAGGACATCCTGTGATGCAGGTGGGTTTGGGACAATCAAGACAACGACTGGCTTCGAGCATGGCCTGCTCCTCAGACAATCCCTCGTTCACCTCGGTAAAGTTCTTATTCCTTCGGTCCGCAGCCTGTTCGGGCATGTGGTTCCGCTCCAGCTGGGTTCGCTCCTTGTTCTTAAGATTAGACCGGAGTTCAAGCCGCCATTCCTGTTCTCTCTCCCTTTTCAGGAATTCCAGTAAACCTTCATTCATGCTTTCCGGTATTTTTTTTGAAAAGTTTCATAGGCTTCAGTTTCGGAGGGTTTGTAAGAATTCAGTCTCAGAAGCATCTCATCAAAATCAACCTCAAAGGCATCAAATTCGGGACCGTCCACGCAAACAAATTTTGTCTTGCCGCCAACGGTCACCCTGCAGGCCCCGCACATCCCGGTACCATCCACCATCAGGGTGTTCAGACTAGCTACTGTTGGGATATCGTATTTCTTTGTCAGAATAGTGCAGTACTTCATCATAACGGCCGGACCAACAGTCACCGACAGATCGACTTTCTCCCGCTTGATCACCTCCTCCATACCATTGGTAACCAGTCCTTTTTTTCCATAGGATCCATCATCGGTCATGATCACTACCTCGTCGGAATGCATTCGCATCTGCTCTTCGAGGATTATCAGTTCCTTCGTTCTTGCTGCCAGCACCGTGATCACTTTATTACCTGCTTTTTTTAAAGCTTCTACAATGGGTAATAGTGGTGCAACACCCACACCACCCCCACATGCCAGTACAGTGCCTACCTTCTCAATATGTGTTGGTTCTCCCAGAGGGCCCACAACATCGGTAATGAATTCACCCTCCTCCAGGTTACTGAGTTTAATGGATGTAACACCCACTTTTTGTACGATGAGTGTAATGGTACCACTTTCAATATCTGCTCCTGCAATGGTAAGCGGAATCCGCTCTCCTTTCTGACCCACACGTACGATCACAAAATGACCCGCTTTCCGATTCTTTGCAATACGAGGAGCTTCCACCACGAGTTTTACTACTGCTTCAGAAAAGTATTCCTTTTCGACAACCCTGTTCATCTGCTGATTTTTATGTTTTTGAAGGCTCTACCATGAAATCTAAGGCAGGTACATGCCGTAAAAGATGCAATATTAAATTAAAAATTGCTGAAAAAATATGTTGATGAT
>Ga0209013_10004968_pt1 | contig 11572 bp, 18 predicted proteins | sample Cruoilmetagenom2_FD_187291 | JGI IMG/M metagenome (GOLD analysis project Ga0209013, IMG submission 187291) | Oil polluted marine microbial communities from Coal Oil Point, Santa Barbara, California, USA - Sample 2 (SPAdes) (version 2) | ecosystem: Environmental > Aquatic > Marine > Oil seeps ...
ATATAAAGACAACTAAATAAAACACCCAAAAAATTTTCCCTTCGGGCTCCGCTCAAAAACCAAACCACGAAACAGAATCCGCCTACCCAGGACCTAGACCAAACCAAATCCAACCCCACCATCCACGAGGACACCAAGCGCCCAAACCAAACAACCAACCAACCAAAACCATCACAACCCAACCAGATGAAAACCCCACGAAACAGGATTGGCTACCCTGGACCTAGACCAAACCAAATCCCACCCCACATTCCACGACGCAGGAACCCCAGGTCAGTCAACATTACGTCAATAAGTCCGGGTGCTAAAGCACCCAGACACAAAACCACACCAGTAACAATAACTTCCAACAAACCAACAAACACAAACAATCATGAACCACCTACTAACAACCCTACTAATCCTAACGCTATTCACCAGCATAACAACAGCAGACACCCCAACAATGCTCTGCGACTTTGAAACCGGAATAAACACGAACGGACCAATCGGAGGAGGAACAGGATTCTTCCGGCATCAAAGCGGAATCGAAAATCATTTACCAATCGCAATCCCCGGAGCAAACACAACAAATTACTGTGTTGAATACGAAACACAAGAAAACAGTGAAGCGGGACTATCATTCTACATCGACAACCCAGAGACAAGAACACTCATCGAAGAGGCGAACGGAGCAAACCGATTCAGGGCATGGATCAAATTACCAGTTGGTTGCGAACAAGGACACGACTGGAACTTCCACATTGGAACATACACCAGAGACCCAACAATACCAAGCAACATTCAGGGAACACATTACTATCATGTTTTCAATATACCAGGATCAGATTACTGGACACGCATCATAGCTAACAACCACCCCCAACACCTAACCGGAAGCAAAATCACCCCAGAGGTCAACCCAACATCCCCAGGCTGGGACTATTACGACGGATTCACCAGATTCTATTTCCATTGCAGTGGCGGAACCTACCCAACACCAGGAACATGGAGCTGGTTTATTGATGAAGTAGAGTTTTACAACGAAACAGAAACAGAGAACGCCGAAACAATCACAAGTCTAAGCTGCAGCTATTTCGGAAACGGACACTTCCAGCTCAACTGGCACGGAAACAGCCAGTACAACCACAACAACCACCATTACGAGGTCAGGTATTCGGCATCGCCGATAACGAACGCTAATTATGATTCTGCAACAATCGCACCCGGATGCTCAGACATCTCACGCGTCCCCGGCGCATACAACTGGATGAGCGCAAACACCACGATCCCAATCACGAGCGGAACCGCCTATTTCGCCGTGAAAGACACCGAGCCAGGATACAACAACAACCACGCAAAAATAGACTACCCAACACCGAACAATAACCAGATCTGCGGAGACATCAACAACGACAACAACATAAACAGCCTTGACCTCATCAAACTACTGAACATAATCGTCACCGGACAAACAATCAGCCCCTGCATCGGCGACACCGACGGAAACCAGGAGCTAAACATCCTCGACGTCAGACGACTAATCATCCACATCAACAACCCAACAACCCCCCTAGGCTGCCCCTGCTAACGCCGGATCAAACACTCCAACAAAATCAGGTAATTGATCAAGTCACCAATCTTAGCGTCAACCAAATCCAGGTCAACCTCCTCCCCCTGATCAACCGCCTCAACAATCCCGATCACGGAAACCAGGTGCTTAACCGCAAAACCCCAAAGAGCCATCTCAGGAGAACAACCCAAGATCTTCCCAGCCACACGGAAATTACTGAACCGATCAGACTCAGTCGCATACTCACCAGCCTTCTCAGCAAGAACCTTCCGAGTCAAGTTAATCCGCCTCTCCAACACAATATCAAAATCCTCAAACAAAATTATCATTCCTCCTTAACAACAACATAATCACGAGAACCAACCTCACGAATCTGCTCAGCCGTCTTAACACCAACACCAGGAACAAGCACAAGCTCATCAACACCAGCAGAAAACAATGCCTCCAAAGACCTGAACCGACTCAACAAACTGACAGCCGTTTTCGTCCCCATATTCGGCAACGCAGCCACCACATAAACAAGCTGATCATCAAGACTACGATGCGACCGCTTCCCATGCCAAGCCATCGACCGAACATGATCCTCCTGCTCTCTAACAGCCGTATTCAGCAAAAAACCTGCCGTGTCACCAACACCCTGAGTATACGTGATTGACACACCCATATCAACAGCCACCGAACACAAAATACCACGGATCGAATTCGGATGAACCGCCCTCGCCGTATACAAATCAAGCGGATCACCCTCAATCAACAAAATAGGACGCTCATAATTCTTCTTGAGATCGCTAAGCCCCTCAAACAAATGCCGAGGGTTATCAAACACAGACGAATGAAAATCATTAACCGTCTTCCGCTCAACAGCCACACGACCACTGCAAACATAATCACCAACCTCAAGACGCCGAACATCAACAGTGGCGCCGCGCTCCTCCAGCTCAAGCACGACGCCAGACCTTACCTCCCGATCATCAACAACAACCACCGCCACAAGACCACCCCTAATTCAAACTCGCCTGCTGAACATGACTATCCCGCCCATCAGGACTCGATCGCTCATTCTTCTCCAAGTACCAGGCGATAAGGAGACCGCACATAATATCCTCATTATTACGCCCATCCGCAAACCGACGCAACAAGTCAACAACATACACCTCCTCAAGCTGTATCGAATGAAACTCCGCCTGCAACCGCTCAAACACCTCAGTAGAAATACCGAGAACACTTGACACCGTGAACGTATCCGACTCATCATTATTCATGATTAATATTCTCCATACAAATATTGTTCAAGTTGTTCAATAAACCCAGACACCATCCCATCAAAATCCTTACCGCTCGCAAAACACGAGTCATCAACACCAGCAGCCGCAAGCAATAACTCATGCACCCGATCAACCACCATCAACCTCTCAACCCTCATGAGCTCACACCCAGAACGCAAACACGAACGAGACTCACAAGCACCGCAAATATTGGACACATCAACATAATCAATCATCCGCCAGCTTAACAAGTCCAGTCGCAGGATGCCGCTGACCAACCGTCATGAAACGAGCGTGACGCCGAGGATAACCATTCCACGCATCAAAATTAGAGCCATAATACTCAATCGCCTGAGACAACGACATCGCCCTCCCAAAAGCACTGTTCAACCGCATCGAATTAACATAGTTACACCGCTTACAACAATACCTTTGCCTGAAATGAGTGGGGTAAAAAGAAACCCCACAAACAGGACAAACAAGAGCAACATCCATCCACGGCTTATGCTTTGCCACCCGGAATCACCTCCACCTTAACCGGCTCATCACCAACACCCTCAATAAAATCACCGAGCTTCATGTTAACAGATTCCAACCGCAACCGCTTCATCTCACCAAGATCAAGACCCAACACCTCAGGCGTCTTAGAACTCACGCACTTAACAGTAATCTTAACCTCAACCTCATCAACAAACGACCCGCCAAGACCTTCCACCTTAACGCCAAACAATCCCTCAAGAGTAGTGACAAGATTCTGTTTCCCGCCAGTAGCCTTGGTAAGCTGAGTCTTACCAACAACAACCGAACACGCAAAAGGAGCAGTCATAACGCCTCCATAATCTTACGCATCCGCTGAACAATCCAATGAGTAGCCAGCACATCAACAGCGGCATCATGCCACTGAATCCCAAGATACTCATCCGGAGCCTTAGCGCAAAACCCGATGCCATCAGGCTCACTAATATTAAGAGTCCTGCAACAATGCTGAAGATTATACTTAAGACCCTTAACACGCCGACCCAACACATCAACAGCAAAAGTGAAAAACAGGTCATGCTCATACAACTGACGTAACACGCCGAGCCTCCACGCCTTAAACAAAGCAGCACTATCAAGCCAGCGCCGCTCATCAAAAATAGGTTTGTTGTTACGATAACACTCCGCATTCAAGAACAACCGATCAAACAAAATCCCATTATGCGCCCAGACCACGTCATCACCAACAAACTCAAACAACCGACTCAGCGCCGACACCGTAGAGACACCATCCCTAGAAACAGCCTCGCTTGAAATACCCGTGATCTCCGTGATATGCTCAGGAACATCATAAGCAACCGGAAACATGGGGTTCACCAAAAAACTCGTGGGAGCACCGGTAACAACACCGTCACGAACACGCAACAAGCCCACCTGCAACACCCGGTTTCTCGTCGGGCTCAAACCACTCGTCTCAAAATCCAGAACAACATAATCCTCAAACTCAACCTCACTAATCATCACCAGCCACCTCCAAATCAACATCATACTTAACCATGATTTGCGCCACCTCCGGGTCAACATCAAACACGCCAATAAACTTCCTGACATTCGACTTCTTGAACGAGTTCACGTAAGACCCAACACTCGAAGCCGGAAGCTTGTCCACAAGCAACGCCAACAAAGCGCTATTATCACTGATAACAACACTCGTCCGCTTCTTCAGCCGGATAACCCCATCACTCGTGATGAAATTAAGAGTACTGTCACCACCGGCAAACCACAAGAGACGAACCCGATCCTTAACATCACTTATCTCCGAGTCAATCCTCTCAAGCTCCTGCTCAAACGGAAGACCAATAACCACAATGTCATTCCGAACCTTCCCCATCGCTACCTCAAGATCAAAGAGTCTAGTTTCAAGACCCGAACCCTTGAGCACCCGTTCTTTCTGCGCCGCAACCTCACGTCGCTTCTGATAGAGGAGTTTAAGCCCAGCTGCGAGACCCGGATAATCATCAGTCATCATGCCTCCTCAGGATGAAGCGGCATGTTCACCTGTTGCGGCGCGGGGAGAACATCAAGCAACAACGCATTAAGAGCATCATTCCTATTCGTGAACCCGTGAGCCGCCTGATACGTGTCCAGGCGATCTCTTGCCTCGGTCCCAATAACCGCATGCAAGTGTACGTGCTGAACCATCTTCGCAGTCGGAGGAACAGGCATCGACGGCGATTCCGGCTCAACTTCAAAAGTCTCAATAGATGTCATAGTAATCATAGACTACACGTCACCAGTACTTAAACCCTCCCCCACCAAACACAAGAACTTATAAGCCACCAACACCAACAAACAAAACGCCATAGTTTGTGAACTTCAAACAACGTGAGCGGGATTCATCCTGGGCTCGGAATTACCCGCCGAGTCCAGCCAAAAAATACAAAGAGTATAAGCTCCATAAAACCAAACGAGCCACCTGTCCAAATGGGACACGTCCATGACCACGGATCGGAACCCCTACGAAAATCTGGCACAAACGCCGACTGTTTTCCCACAAGAACCTTGTGCCTAATTGGCAAAACGGGGGGGGACTTTCACCTCCACCCCCCAACTGCCAACAAACTATTTAAGACACGGCAAAACCTTACCGCCTAAACGAGCACCCGCCTCATGCTCACCAGGCAACAACCGACCATCACCATCACGCTTAACAAGCCCAGCATTATCCATGAAAACCTCCGCCAACTGCTGAGACTGCAATTCAACACCAGCCTCAACCTTACGCATATTCTGATAATCCACCTCAAGATCATCAATCTCAGCCTGAAGATCAGCAAACACCCCAGCAGTAACAGTCATCTTCTGCTGCTTAGACTTCAGCCACTTTACGCGCTGAAGAATCCAGGCGAGAGCACAATCAACATGCCACCGGTGACCATCCCAAACAACATAATCCGGGTCGAACGGACCAACCAGGTTCTTACAGTAATTACACCTGTCAGGATTCATGGTGTTATCTCACCTCTCTCCATGGAATCCTCAAGATCCTTAACAAAATCGATTGCCGCCTGGCGATCCCGCTCCTCTTGCTCTGGCGACTTAATGTTTTCAGGGAGCTCATTATACGCCTGGATCTCATTATCTTGTGCTTTAGCTAAAGCATCACTTTCTTGCTCTGCCGCTACTGGGTCTGCATCTCTAATCAGCCAGATTCCACCAGGTCCAGGTCGGGCTCTTCTTGTGAGAGCGATTGACTTTAGGAATTGCTTGACTGCTGTTGGGTGCGCAATGTCGATGCATTCACAGATGCATTCTATTAGGTCTGCTTCTGGTACTTGGGCGATAAACCCGCGGTTCCAGACTTCTTCAAGCACTAGCTTTACATTCGTCACGGTGTATATTGATTTTGTTGTCATCAGTTGTGGTGTGTTCTCATCCTATAAAAATGGGGGGGGTACACATCACACAATAGTACATGATACACCTTACTACTTGAGAGACATTTTCGTACTTACTTACTTTCTAGAAAAAAAGTTTTTCTTACTTACTTACTTATTTTGGTGGGGTGTATATTGTGATATAGTGTGTGTACCCCCACCTGAAACAGGAAGATTGCCAATTGGATAGCCAACACATAAGAGGGATGGCTACCCAGCCAGTAGCAGGCGAACCACCAGGTAGCCGCACGAAAAAGCTGGTTGCCACAAGGCTATCCAAAACCACGGGGTCATGGCTACATCATGGCAAAGCCAGTAATAGGAACGGTAACAACAATGACACAGAAAAAGAGTCTGGTTGATCGAGAGGTCGCATACCTCGCCTATCTAAAACTTGGACCTAGCCGAAACCTCACAATCCTCCTCAAGACACTGAAAGAAAAATACGGGGAAGACGCACCCTCCTACGGAAGCCTAAAAGCCTGGAGGAAAAAAGACAACTGGAATTACCGGGCGGGAAACGATGACGCCAGCGTGTACGAACAAGTGGTTGAAGACGTCATGCCAGAAATGATCAAGGAGCGAGCAGACATGCTTTCAGCGGTCCACGCAATCAACACGGATATTGACTGGCTCATCAGCGGGATATACACGCTTGACAAGTTCGGTGACCCGATTCGTGACGAGCACGGTCACCCCATTACAAAGATTTTTGTGGAGGATGTTCGGGACCTGGAGAAGTTACTGAGTGTTCGTTTGCGTGCGGTTGAGATTGAGCTTAAGTTGCGTGGTGAGCCGTCTAAGAGTGAGGTTGCGATTACTGGGATTGAGTTTGTTCCGGCTCGGTATGAGTGTGATAAGCCGGCGCTTAAGGTGGGATCGTGAAGCGGCAGGTTGAGGTCACAAGGATTTATGAGTGGAATCGTGATGCTGAAAAGAATGTGATTTGTAACGTGGGTGGGGCGAGGTCGTCTAAGAGTTATTCGATCACGCAGTTGCTGGTTCAGAAGTTTGTGAGTGAGACTGATAAGAAGATGCTTATCACCCGGAAGACGTTACCGTCGTTGCGTCTCACGACTTATAAGGTGTTTGTGGATTTGTTGAAGGATTATGGTTATTATGATTTGTGTGTTCATAATAAGTCGAATTACACGATTGAGTTTGAGCGGAATAATAATATTGTTTATTTCATGGGGCTTGATGATAATGAGAAGATTAAGTCGAGTGAATTTAATTATGCGTTTATGGAGGAGGTTACTGAGTTCACTTATCTTGATTACATGATTCTTAAGATGAGGATGAGTGGTCGCACGACTCCTGATCAACCGAATAAGCTGTATCTTGCGCTTAATCCGAGTGATGAGTTCAGCTGGGTGAACACTAAGCTTATGCATGCTGATGATGTTCAGGTTCTTCATTCTACGTATCGGGATAACCCGTTTTTGTCAAGTACTTATACTAAGTCTCTTGAGGATTTGAAGGATCAGGACATGACGTTGTACAAGATTTATGCGCTGGGTTTGTGGGCGGAGCTTGAGAACCTGATTTATCGGAATTGGGTTGAGAAGACTGGGTCTGCTGAGTATGTTGGTAATCCGGTGTTTCCGTACATGGATTTGCCGGCTAAGCGTTTTGAACAATCTTATGGTCTTGATTTTGGGTATAATAATCCTTGTGCTCTGGTTTGGGTTGGTGAGTTTGACGGGGTGTTTTATGTTCGGCAGGTGGTTTATGATGTTCATTTGACGAATCAGGATCTTATTGAGCTGATGGGTGAGCGGGGTGTTGATAAGCGTGTCCCTATTTTTGCTGATAGTGCTGAGCCAAAGAGTATTCAGGATTTGCGTAATGCTGGTTATCATGTGGTTCCGGCGACTAAGAATGTTCTTGATGGGATTAAGTCTGTTAAGTCGCATCGGTTACTGGTTGATAACACTAGTACTGACGTGTTGAAGGAGTTTCGTGGTTATAAGTGGAGGGAGGATAAGAACATGAATGTTTTGGACGAGCCTGTTAAGTTTAATGATCACGCGATGGATGCGATCAGGTATGGTATTGCGAGCCGGGAGCAAGAGGTTCTTAACGACAGGTTCTCAACTGTTTCGTCTAAGCGGAAATGGTAGCTTTAAGTAGTTAGGACACATTATTAGGATGTATGTTCGCCCAAAAGCTACGTAATCGGATTATCAGGCTGTTATCATCCCAGCCTAAAACACGAGTGGCTTCAACTTCAACTAGTCCAGATTTTTACAGTGAACGCAGGCGGTCAGTTGCTCTCCTGAGAAAATACGGGGTTATCTATGATCAGGGCGGGATCGTGACGGAGGCGATTAACATGTACCCAATGTTTCTGGACACGAACGGTTATCATTTCGAGGGTGATCCGGGTGCTGTTAAGATTGTTGAGGATTTGTTTGATCAACTGGATTTTGAGGAGCTCTTGTGGGAATCGGTTACTGACGCACTGATTTATGGTGATGCGTTTCAGGAGATTATCACGGGTGGAAACGGTGACATTCTTCAGTTGATTCCGAGGGCGGCGTATTCGTTCGAGATCCATAATAATCTTCATGCGAAGCCAAAGGGTTATACTCAGCATGTGACTATTAACGGGATTGATAAGGACATTAATCTTAAGCCTGCCAGCATTTTTCATTTGCGTTTGTGGAAGGCTAAGACGAGTGAGTATGGTTTGTCCATGATTCATCGGGCGTATGATGAGATCTTGAGTGACACCAGGATTTATGAGGCGACCACGACCTCTATTTACCGGCATGGTTTCAAGAAGTATCATGTTCGCGTGGGGCTTGAGGGCGAGAATGTTCCTGACACGATGTTGAAGAATATTGATAAGGATTTCCAGGATCTTGAGGCGAAGAATGATTTTGTGACTCAGCATGATATTGAGATTCTTCCGATTGATGAGGGTGGACTGGAGAATATTCACACGTATAATGATATCAGTATCTTGCGTCTTGCGGGTGCTCTTGGGGTTCCGGAAGAGCTTATTGGTTTGAATCGGAGCAGTACTAATGCGACGGCGACTAAGAGGATTGAGACTTTTTTCAAGAAGATTGGGACTTTGCAGAAGCAGGTTGCTAGGGCGTACACGCGGCAGATTATTGATCGTATGGTTCCTCCTGGGACTGTTCGTCTTGTGTTTAATGATGTTTCGCCTGATGATGAGGGTGTTAAGGCGAAGTGGATTACTCAGGTTATGAGTGCTAGTGGGGAGGACCCGTTTATCGTGTTGCCGAGGGAGTGGGTTCAGGAGCAGTTCGGGATCACGCCTGATGGTGGGGAGTGATTCTTGATCGGGTGGCTCACGGACGTGGGGGCTCCCCATTCTTTTTTTGATTGGTGTTTGTCGACTTTACCGTTGTAAGTCCAACCGTTCGGTTAGACATGTTGCCGGGTGGCGTGGTTGGGTCTAATCAGGCTTTGCCTGGTTGGACTTATCATGGTAATGTTGATGGGGCGTGTCGGCTCAGTTGGCTGGTTTGTGCGGGAGGTGTGTCTGCAGGATCGGTGGCTACTTGGGTGGTTCCGCACGGTTCTTATAGTTGGAGGTGTATTCGTTGTTATGAGTTCACCTAAACTATTGGACCTGTTTTCAGGAGCCGGTGGGGCGGCAATGGGCTATCATCGAGCGGGTTTTGATGTGACAGGGGTTGATATCTGCGATCAACCTAATTATCCGTTTCGTTTTGTGCAAAGGGATGCTCTAACAGCTCGGTTTATCAATGGGTATGATGTTATTCACGCGTCGCCACCGTGTCAGAATTATTGTTGGTCTACGGCAAGGCATCGGGCGGAGGGGCGGGAGTATCTTGATCTCATTGGTGAGACCAGGGAATTTCTTGTTGAGTCGGGGAAGCCGTATGTGATTGAGAACGTGTCGACCGCGCCGTTGCGATACCCGACGTTTTTGGAGGGAACGATGTTTGGTCTTAATGTCATCCGGAGGAGGGGGTTTGAGACTAACTGGTGGCTTCCTGCTCCTGATCGTCGGCGAAGGATGAAGCCGATCATGCAGCAGTCAAAGCGTGACCCAAGGATCTTCATTAAAAAGTCAGCGTATTGCACGGTCGCCGGTAATGGGGCTGATGGTTGGTCTTGCCGGTTGGCTGACTGGCGGGTTGCGATGGGTATTGATTGGATGAACAGAAATGAGATCACCCAGGCGATTCCACCTGCTTACACAGAATATATCAGTAAATATTTGATCACATTGGTTTGATGTTGGTTCCGCACGGTTTTTATAGTTGGAGGTGTATTCGTTGTTATGAGAATATGTTTGGTTGTGTTAATGGTGTTGTTGTGTGTTCAGTCGGTTGCGGCTGAGGTAACGGTTTCAATCCCGGATGTGTCGGTGATTGAGGAGGAGTATTTGTCGGTTCCTGTTCTTGTTTCGGCTGGTGACGGGATTATTGGTGGTGAGATCGTGGTTTCGTACGATCCTGGATTGTTCTCTGTTCGTGAGGTGGTGGTTGGTGATTTTGGTCATTCGTTTGTTGCGACTTGGTACACGGATTCGATTGGTGTTTTTGCGTTGAGTGATGGGTTGGTTGTTGGTGACTCCTTGTTTTTTGTTGTTCAGTTTGAGGCGCACGGGTCGCCTGGGGAGTCTTGTGTTCTTGGGTTTAGTCGTGTTGTTTTGACTGATGAGACTGGTGATTGTCTTGAGGTGGTGGAGGTTCCGGGTTCTCTCACGATTATGCCTGAGTATGTTCAGCTTGTTGGGGATGTGAATTGCGACGGTGTTGTTTCGTCGGTGGATGCGTTGTTGGTGATGCAGCATGTTATGTATGGTCTGGATTTGTGCAGTGAGCATAATGCGGATGTGAATCGGGATGGTGTTGTGACTTTGGTTGATGCTAGGTTGATTCTGGGGATGGTGGCAGGGAACGCTTAAGTAGGTGGTTGACTATGACTATGATGATGTATAAATACATTATGGCGATACTTGCATTGCTGCTGCTAACCGGCGTGGTGGCGGCTGATAGCGTTGTGATAAGCGACGTTCAACTTTTGGAGGGAGAGTCTGCTGACATCCCGATCATGATTCTTGGCGCTACTGACGTGGCTGCGGCGCAAGCTGACATAACCTATGATCCCGCGGTGATCGAGATAACGAATATTCTTGATGGTGATCTGGACTGGACGATGTCGAACTTGGCGGTTGATGATGACACGGTCCGGGTTGTTATCCTGAGTCTGGGTGGCGGTGTTGCTGGCGACATTACAATGGCGACGTTACAGGTGACTGCTGTTGGTGTGGCTGGAGATGTTTCTCCGCTTGTGATGAGTGACACGACTCTTGGCGACTCGGACGCTGTTGA
>Ga0209013_10004969_pt1 | contig 11572 bp, 8 predicted proteins | sample Cruoilmetagenom2_FD_187291 | JGI IMG/M metagenome (GOLD analysis project Ga0209013, IMG submission 187291) | Oil polluted marine microbial communities from Coal Oil Point, Santa Barbara, California, USA - Sample 2 (SPAdes) (version 2) | ecosystem: Environmental > Aquatic > Marine > Oil seeps ...
GCTGGTATTTTTCAGAAACGGTTTTGAGTCTCTGACACCGTAGTGATGGAAAAGCCAAGACAGCGGAAAAGCCAAGACAGCCACAATTAATCCTCACCCTACAACAAACAGGAGCTTTTATGGGTGTCTTTGTTCTTTTGCTAGCCCCGCACCAGCCGGTATTTCTGTTGATTCACTATCTCGCGTGGGCCGCGTGGTAGCGGCCCCACGAGTTTGCAGTTTGCCAGTAATCTTATTCAGTAGACAATCCAACCCGCAAGCACGAAGCTCAAGGGCCAGCTGGGCTCACCAAATCCCAGGAATTCGATGTAAACCATGCCCTCAAGGCCGCCCGTGGCACCCTCGAAGCGACCTGTGCCACCAATGATGACCATAGTGACCTCTTGCCCGATTATAAGCGTGGCGGGTGGTCCCTGAACCGTAATTGCTGAGTACTCGGTCCACACTTCATCCCCGTTCGCGGCGGTGAACACAGCTTGACCATTCAATGCAGCGCCACCATCAGGCGTGGCGCAATGACTGGTGTGCAAACCGGTACGACCCATGTGTGTCATTTTGCCCTCGGATTGTGACAAGGTCTCGAATGGTACGCCCGTTAGATCCAAACAGGCTCCGGTGAACGGAAATGTAGTCTCTCCTTCGAAGCTCCCCCAGAAGGGTCTTTGATGCGGATTCGTGTCCCTGGCGATGACTGACATGCTGGTAAGTGCAAGGGCAAGGACCATCATGAATTGAATTAATCTGTTGAGTTTCATAACGTCTTCCTCCTTAAAGTCGGAAATCTGAAAAGCAGTGATGAGTGGAACTGGCTGAACTGCCTCCCGGGTGTATAATCAGAACGGCAGCAGTTGGTTTTAAAAAATCGACCGGAGGCTCCAACATCCTCACTCTTCATAAGCCACGATTGGCTATGCTGACAAGCATAAGGTTCGTTCGCAGCGGGAGTCCTGAAGGAAGAATGGGGGATTTCTGATGAATTTCTGATGGAGCGCCGTGGCAGTACCGCAAGCGTTTGATTGGTAGCGAGATGGCCTCATCAAAGCCAGACAGGAAAACCCAGTCCTTCGACCTCGGTGGATTCCGGGTCGATCCTCAGCGTCGCACTATTTCCGGCCCTGACGGTGAGACCACGATAGAGCCAAAGATCATGGCGGTATTGTTAATGCTGGCCGAGCACCCGGGTAAGGTCATCTCCCGCGAAGCGTTCCTCGATTCCGTGTGGTCCGACGAGTATGGAGGCGATGAGAGCTTGACCCGGGCGATTTCTCATCTCCGCAAGGCGTTCAGCAACGACCGCGACCTGCATGTGTGCATCGAGACCATTCCAAGAACCGGTTACCGGTTGGTTGACCCGCAAGGTTTTCAAAAAGCTACAGCACAAAGGGCTAGTCGGCACCGGTTAGCCACAACTGGAATCGTAATTGTGCTTGCCGTTATGTTCGCCTTGGTTTTCCTGATCGATAGAACGGACGATGAAGTCTTCGAACGGATGACGGGCAGTCCAGCCTCTGTAGTGCTCGCGGTGCTGCCCTTCAAAAGCCAGAGTGAAGCGACCGAAGATACGTCACTTGCCCGTGGGCTGGCCAATGAAATTCTTTCGGCGCTTAGTCAAAGCACGTCGATTTCCGTGATCGCCGGCAATTCGTCTTTTCAGTTTCCGGGCGACTACAAACAGAATCTGGAAGTGCTGAGCCAGCAACTGAAAGCCAGCCACGTTGTCGAAGGGTTGGTGCAACGATCGCCGGGTGGTCTGCAGGTCAGCGTGCGCCTCATTGATGCCAGGACGGGGTTGGTGGTGTGGTCCGACGTCATGACCCGCCCCGCGTCGGAAATCTATACGATTCCCAACCTGATGGCGACCGAAATTCAGGCCGCGTTGGATACCAGTTCGCTCACGACCGGCCCACAAGGCCTAACGCCCGACCCGGCGGCTTACACGGACTACCTGCAGGCAAAAGCATTAATCCGTGAAACATCCGATTGGAATCTGGGGAAGGCCATCAGAATACTGGAAGACGTCGTCTCGAGGGATCCGGGCCTCAGCGAAGCATGGGCGGCATTGGCATGGGCCAGATTGGATTTGGTCCATGTTGGGGGGTCAGCGAAAACGGATTCCATTACCGAAGGACCCCTCGATCATCTGCAGGCGGCACGGCGCGACGCCAACGCCGCGCTCGCAATCAACCCGACTTCCGTCGATGCCCTGCTGGTATTGGCAATTATCAATCTCATGGATCGTACGGATACCCTCGTCGAGACCGAAAGCCGGATCTCGTCGCTACTGGTCCGTGCACCAAATCACCCCAACGTCAACATGAGGATGGGATTGTTGCTGATGTCGGTGGGTCGGTGGCAAGAGGCCACGATTTACATGAAGACGGCTCTCGACCTCAATCCACTTTCCAGCCTGACCCGCTTTTACTATGGAACCGCACTGCTTGGCAGTGGGGATACTGAGAAGATACGCACCCTTCTTGTAAGCAACCATGAAAAAGACAGTTATAGGCGCTCTTACCCCTGGCTGGTGGAGCGGTTGCTTGCAAAAGATTACCTGGCCGCCCGTGATTTCTTCACCCCCCTGGAAAGTAACAGTGTATTTCATTCCAAGGGCTTGGGATTGGCGGAAAATATCGACGCAGACAGTCCTCGCGCCGCCCGCTTGAGATCGCTGGTCGATCGCCTGGTGACCGCTGCAGAGCGGGCGGATGCCTACCTGGATGTGGCCATCGGTTCAGATATGGTCACGGCGGCAGATGAAGGTCTGATACCTCATCATTTCGTTTGTTTGTTGCTCGCAGCTGCGGGCCTGAATGACGCGGCTTTCGATCTCGCCGGACAACGAATTTCAATGGGCGAGGTTTGGTACCGCGAACTCATCTTGATGCCTGCTTTCGGGAATGCGCGCCACGATCCGCGCGTCATGGAACTTTTCGAGGCGACTGGCCAGCTCGACTATTGGCAGCAAACCGGCAAGTGGCCGGATTTTTGTGCCGAACCAGATCTCCCATACGAATGTCAAAACGCCGCTTTGCGATAATCAATTCCTCGATCTATGACTGTCAGCCACCGTGCCTTTTCCTGAGTATTTTGCAAGAACGCAGACACCCAAAGAACGCAGACACCCATGTCTGTCAGAAACATGGGTATCCAGACTTTTCGCCGCTGGATTTCCATGACCTCGTATTCAGTGACAGTTTCGAGCAATAGATCTGAAATATTTCGGGTTATTTCTGGGACACCCACCTGCACACTTCGGGTTATTTCGGGGACACCCACCTGCACACTTCGTGGTCAACGGATGCCAAGAAAACCCAAGACAGCCACAATTAATCCTCACCCTACAACAAACAGGAGCTTTTATGGGTGTCTTTGTTCTTTTCTGTTGAAGTGAAGCCAGGACACCCATCTATCCTGGTGTGAGGGTTAATACGGAAAAGCTGTGGGTGTCCTGCTTCTCCTGTCTCCTGCTTCTCCTGCGCAGTTTCCTGCCCTAAAATGTTGCTGGGGTGGGCTGTGACATATAGGCGGACTTCAGGCAATATAGTGTTTGAATTACCTATACTCGAAGCGGCTCGATACTAACTTTAAATGGACTGCCAACCGCCAACGACTCGTATCTACTTAATTTCCCTGCTATAATTTTATATTATCAAGGATTCTTGATAACCATCCCAGATCTGCGCATCCCGCGGACGGACATGCTGGTGAGCGCAGTGTAGAGGTTCTCTCATGAAACGCATATCACAATCATCCCGATTGGTTCTGCTGGCGCTGTTCTCATTAATGTTCGCTTTTTCTGCGAGCGCCGAGGCCGCTGGCAAGCCACGCAAAGCCAAAATCAAGGTCGTAACCTACAACCTGTACGTCGGGGCCGATATTTTTCGTGTCTTCAGTCCTACGCCTTGCGGAGTTCCGCAGGCGGTGAACGACATTCACGGTATCATCCAGACGACGGATTTCCCCGAGCGGGCGGAAGCCATTGCAGATCAGATCATGCTGCAGGAACCGCACGTGATCGGGTTGCAGGAAGTGTCATTGATACGCACCCAGTTTCCCGGCAATTCCCTGGCGCCTGATGGATCCGGCATCGAGTTCCTCGGAGACTTTCCAACGGACCCCAGGTTTACATTCAAACTGGATGCAATGAACGTCGAATACGACTACTTGCAACTGTTGCTCAATGCACTATCGGACCGCGGGTTGAACTACGTCGCCGTCGATTCGGCCTCACCGGTCAATGCTGATACAGAATTTCCAGCCATTGAATTCGGCCCGGACTGTACGCCGCTCAGTATTCCAATTGACTTACGCCTCACCGATCGGGACGTGATCCTGGTGCGGGCGGATCTGCCGGTGAACATTGCGTTCGCAGGTAATTTCCAGTTCAATACGCCGGTCGAATTGCCAACACTGATTCCCACACCGGGTGGATGGGTGCCTGCAGTCTACGTGACCGAATTCACACGTGGTTGGGGCGCAATCAACCTTACCATCAAAGACCAGAGCTACAGCGTATTTAACACACACCTGGAGGTGGGTGACAAAACATTGCCGCCTGATGAAGGACTGAATCTCGTGCAGTTCGCCCAGGCGATGGAGATAGGTTTCGTTGCTTCCACCACACTTCCACCTCCTCAGATACTGGTCGGTGACATCAATTCATCACCCATGTCCGGAATCACGGACCCTCGCCCGGCTTATTTCGTACTCACGAATGAATATGGCCTGGCTGACGTATGGAACATCCAGAACAAACCCCCCGCCGATGGTGGCTTCACTTTCGGCCAGTCAGAATTGGTAGACAACAGTACGTCGACATTGGACGAGCGAATCGATGTCATATTGGCCGATTTTGGTGAACTGGTGCCTGAGAAAATCAAAGCGGAGGTACTGGGTGATGAGCCCACTGACATGACACCAACGGGGCTTTGGCCATCGGACCATGCAGGGGTGGCAGTGAAACTCAGTTTCGAACGCTAAGCGACCCATAATCATCCCTCAACCCCACCCCCGGCATAGCACTGCCGGGGGGAGAACGCGGACAGCCATGCTTTTATCCAAAGGCACCCACTCAAGGTACAATCGGATTTATTCTTGAGCAAAGAAAATGTGCTACGAATCTGGCGGATATCCGGAAAAAATGAAGTGTTTTAAGGGATTTGGTCGGAAATAGACTGGATTCTGCCGATCTCAGACAGCCTGAAGCTTGAACTGGAATCAAGTCTTGAGGTTTTACTACACCCTTTCAGGGCAAAGCCTGTCGCCAAACGCGTGACCTTTGACAAATTTCCGGCCTACGGATTTGGCAAAGACCCTGAGCATACTAACGGGCCCCAATGCACCAAGCGAAGGAAGATCATCTTTTGCGAGATAATCCAATACCGGTGAAGTATCCATTTGCAGCCGGGCGAGTATCGGTGGTGCTGAAGCAGGGATGTATCCCCGCTTGTTGCGTTTGACCTCCCTGCCACCCCAGTCCACCAACTCAAGGTAGTCTTTGAGCTTAAAAGGAATACCGGTTTCTTCTTTCTCATCAAAAGGCCTCAGACAACCATTCTCCAGGTGTTTAATACGTTCCTGGATAGAGGTGTAATCTGATTGTTCAGGCGTCCTGGCCATGGCAGCTCGTATGGGATTCAAATCTACATAGGCCATACAGGCCAATAGCGCGCGCTCATCCAAAAGGGCCTGGGATTTGAATCGACCCTCCCAGAATCTGCCAGTACAGTGATCTTCAGCATTCGCCATTCGGGCAATGGGCTCATTGATGCAGCGCATGAACCATGAAAGATCACCAAGCCTTTCACGCCAGGTAACAAACAGGTCAGCGACACATTCGAGTTCCTCCTGGGTTAGATCGGCATTGCTCAGGAACTGGTGCATTAACAGTGGCCCAGAAAATATCTGCATCCAGCGTTTGGCCACTTCTTCGTCTGACCATTGTTTTACTTCATCGGCATTTATTCGAATCACGATATGGTAATGGTTGCTCATGATGGCGTAGGCGCACAGATCAACCGCAAAAACAGAACACAAGAACCTGATGCGGTCGACGATCCACTGGCGGCGATGTTCGAAGTCGAAGCCTGTTACTGAATCAGAGCCACACAGGAAGGCGCGCCGGACACAACGGGAGATGCAGTGGTAGTAGGGAGTATCTTCTACTGAGACCTGGCGGTATCTTGGTTCTGGCATGCAGTCAGCTTAGCAATGTGGAAAGTCGGCCACCATGGCAAAAGCTGATGAGTGTTGTAGGACAGGGATTAAATGTGGCTGTCCGGGTTCTTGTGCGGGTTCTTGTGCGGGTTCTTGTGGGTTCTTGTGCACGGGTTCTTGTGCATTGTTCCTTGGTGGCGGGGAGCCGCGCTGTTCACCAGGACCTTGCAAAATTATTTTGAAAGATCAATCATCTTGATATCAAGATCTGCACGGTCGGTGCGGGCAACAAAAAGTGTTTTGCCATCCGCACTTATCTCAATGGCCCCACCCACGGTATTCGGGCTGAACGTGGTGACAACTTCGGTACTGTTGTTTTCCAGGTTCCTACGAACCACGGCCTGGCCCCCGTTAGTTACCTGACGTACATACACCAGCCACGGTGTGCTCAGCGTCCAGGACTGCCATCTTTCCGCCGGCAGGTCTGGAACAACTACTGTTTCAGAACCATTGGTTGGATTAAATTCAAATATTCCATCACGTGCGGGACGGGTGAAATAGATCAAGCCGCTTTCTCCCGGTATTGCACGATTCGCAATCACAGCTGTTAACTCCACCGGCCCCTGGCCATTTGCAGGAAACCTGGCAAGCACCGGGTCCTGGGATCCGTGGTTAATGAAATATATCCAGGACCCTGAGAATCGCGCCCCATAGACATTTTCTCCGATCTCATTCAAAACCTTTACCTGACTCGTTTCGGGAGAAAACTCCAGGATCTGGCTGATACCCTCCGTATAACGGGTTGCAAGCAGCCTCTTTCCATCCGCTGACCAAGCGGGATCGGTTATCCGGCTACGCGGTTGCTGCAAAAGCATATGTGCCCGCCCGCCGTCATCATCCGCCAGCCAGATGCTGACAAGCCCGCTACGATTCGAGGTATATGCCAGCAAATCTTCACGAGGAGACAGGCTGGGGTAATTGTCATAGGCGCTGGATGATATGATTTTCCGGGGAACGGACTCGGCTTCGTTAAGTTCCAGACGATAAATATTTGCGGTGTAATGGGCACTTTCAAACGCCATCTTAGTACCGTTGTGCGATGTTGATATCAAACGTACGCCGGAATACCCAAGGGAACTGACTTCATGGTTTCCACTACTCAGATACCAAAGTTGCCGACTACCCCACCTGTCAGAGCTGAAGACAATATCCTTTCCCAGCCAGGCATGGCCCGTCACGTATTGGCCATCATTGGTGAGCTTTTGTGCTTCTCCACCGGTAGTCGCAACGCGATATAACTCCCGACGCGTACGCGTACCACGTGTAAAACTGACCCACTTCCCATCCGGTGAGTATTTCGGATGCTGATCGGTAGCGCTCTGCACATCGTTAGTAGCAACGATTGCCGTGCTGCCGTCAGCAAGCATCAGGCGTGATATGGCACCGCCTTGTTCTGCTGGAGAAAGAAACACCAGTTCCCGGGCATCATGACTCCAATCCAGTCCTGGGAGTCCCGGGTAACAGTCTGCCACGCGACGGGTTTTACTATCCAATAACGCATAAATGATAACTGAGCAGTTATCCTGGATCAGCTGCCGATACGCAACCTGGGTAGCATCGGGTGAAAATACCGGACTGGTCTCGGTATGTGAATCGTCTGTGAGCCGGCGACGGACCAACGTGGTGGTATCAACCAACCATAAATCTGACTGGCCGGATGCGCCCGGCTGAGCAAAGACAATCAATTGACCATCATTTGATATGGCGGGCTGACCTTCCCACCCTTCATCACTGGTGATGGGCTTCGCAAGCACTTCATCAGGCCATGACGGCGTGCTGTCGGTATGCCAACGCCATTCGAACCAGCTGAATATCAACACGGCCAGCAGCAGGACACCAAAGCCTGTCAATACGGATTTCTTTAAGGAGCGGACGGCTTTTTCCACCGGTTCTACCGGCTGAATCAAGCGGTAACCACGCTTGGGAATGGTCTCGATATAGGTGGGCTGTCGTGCTTCATCCCCAAGCGCCTGGCGCAGTTCGGCAACCGCACGTGAAACGGCCTCTTCATTGACGACCGCCCCCTCCCAAACCGTCGCAAGCAGTTGTTCCCGGCTGACCAGTTGCCCGGGTGATTGCGCCAATAATTGTAAAAGCCCAATTAACTTGGGGGGAAGCCTCTGGCGGGATTGGCCGGAAATCAGTGTGCCAAGCTGGCAATCTACTTCCCAGGGCCCGATACGAAAGTGTCTGAGGTCAATGCTCATGAGACCGCATGATACTCAATCCGGGTGCCAAAATCGCATAAACAACATCCAGTAGCGGGTATTCGCAAAGATGCGAACAAAAAAAGGAGGTTTTGACAAGGCCTGTTGGCAGGCTTGCCGGGTAAGTTACAGCTACTTTTAACCAACATGGAAAAAGGAAAGTGAATATAAAATACAAACCACCCGTTCTTGTATTGTTACTCCTGCTAACGGCGAATGTTAACGCACTGGGCCCCATCAACTGTGACCAACTCATGCTGATCAGCGCTTACTGGTCGAATAATGTTTATGTATTCAACGCCTGTAACGGTGAATTTCTTCAGCCATTAGATAGTGAAGGAAGAATACTGGGCGCCCAGGCTACACGTATCGGACAAGATGGCCTGCTCTATGTCGCCAGTGAAAAAAATGGAAAAATTCTGCGCTATGACCCCAACACGCTGGCCTATATTGATGAGTTTGCCGCTGACACCTTGATTAATGAGCCCACAGGGCTGGCTTTTGGACCCGACGGCAACTTGTATGTTGCCAGTTTTTCAGATGACAGGGTTTTCAAACTCAACGGCAGCACAGGCCAGCTCATGGGTGTGTTCGCAACCGGAATAGATGGACCGGACGCCGGCATGGTTTTTGGCCCGGATGGAAACCTGTATGTACCTGCCTTCGATGGCAACAATATCAGTGTTCTTAATGGCCAGTCCGGAAACACGGTGAAAACAATCACGGGTGGACTGCGAAATCCACGCGTTGTGACTTTTGAACCGGACAGTAATCGATTCCTGGTGTCCATCTGGGGTGCCGGGACCATCGCAAGGTACAACGGGTCAGGTGTTCTTGAGTCTACAATTACCAAAAGTTTCCCCAAGGTTACAGGCCTTGCTCATCGTAAGGATGGCACCCTGTTTGCCATATCTGATAATGCCGGGTTTGCCAGGCCGGTGAATCCTGTGACAGGTGTAATCGGCAACGACTTTACTGCTTCTGCTGGTATTTCCGGAGCCACGTTTATCTCTTTTATTGACGTCGACCCGGAAGTATCAGCCGGGCCTGGCCCGACCAACCAATTCTGGGCGGTAGGTGTCGGGGAAATCACGGGCCTGACCATTTCACTGGATGCTGATTCATTCATATTCACCACCGGCGCGGAGTTCGGAGATGCGTTTGACCCGGACAAGGTGGTTCGCCATTCATTTGGCAGCGTGGATATTTCACTTATTTCTTGTGAAAAAGCGAGCATGAATTTCAACACGGAAGGGAGCGCCGGCATGGGCAGTGGTGCGTACGATCTCCAGAAATTGGGACAGAATATTTCCATGACCAATTGTCAGCAAGCGGGTTTTGACCTGGCAACCACGCCAATCACGGCTCTCTCCGGTGCCTGGTATGGTGGTGCGGAGCGAAACGGAGAAGGGTTCTTTATTGACGTACTGGATAATGGCTCAGCCGTGGTTGCATGGTTTACCTACGCTGCGTTGCAAGCCGCTAGTAACTGAAGCAACCAATGAAGTATTTTGATACTCCCACACCGGTGCTGATTAATGCGTTACTGGCGCTTATTCTCAATTCGTTTATTAGTCAGACATCGGCACACTCACAAGATACCCGCGACACCAGGACTCTGACCAAGCCCGAATTGGTCAACATGTCAGCAGAAAAACTGGCTGAGGCAGAAAAACTCTTTGTCGAGGCAGTTGAAAATAAAAAAGTGCTGGGCTATCAGATCCTCGTGGCAAGGCGAGGAAAAGTCGTTCTGCATTCGGCCGGCGGAGTGCGGGACCTGGCGGAAAAGCTTCCAATGACCACCGAGTCCCTGTTGAATTTGGGATCAATGATGAAATCGGTCGCGGCAGTCGGGCTGCTGAGATTGGTTGATCAGGATCTCTTGTCTCTTGAAGATCTGGTTTCGAAGTTTCTACCGGGTTTCGACCTGCCTCCTTCAAGTCGGATTACGGTCAGACAGTTGCTGCTGCACATGCCCGGCTACACAAGCTTTGAGTCTTTTTCCGGCGGTCTTACCCCCTATTCGACAGAGGAACCGGAAGCCCCAAGTCTGAAGCTTGAAGCAAGACAGTTGGGGGAAAGAGGTCCGGACATAGAGCCAGGCACGGTCTTTCGCTACAACAACCTTGGGTACAATGTGGCGGGCGCGATCATCGAGGAAATATCTGGTCTGAAACTTGATCAATACATGAAGAAGTTCATATATGAACCTCTGGGAATGAATGATACCCATCACGATACTTGGAATCTGGACTCCGAACGGGTTGCCAGGCAATACTGGATGAGAGATGGCCAGTGGGAAGTCCTGGACGGCACCCCGCCGCCCATAGCTCGCGCCAATGGCGGACTCATCTCCACGGCCTGGGATTTCGCCAAGTTTTGCCAAATGCTGCTCGACCAGGGAGCGTACGGCGCTGGCGAAATCGTCAGCGAGAAACTGCTGACCCTGGCGACTTCGCCGTTGATCGAGGTTTCGGCTGCCTATCTTCCGGAAGAAATCGAATCCCAAATGGGTCTGCAGTCCGAGTGGTATGAATACCGCGATTCAAGAGACCTCAACACTGACAGGTATCGTGGGCTGGGATTTGTTGTTTCTGACGCTGGCGTTTTCTCACACGCGGGTATCTATGGTACGTTCTTTTTCGTCGATCCGGCCAGGGAGTTGTTCGGCCTTATCCTGACCCAGAGTATCTATGGCGGGAATCCGGGCCAGGCATTTATCGCGGCAGTCAATGCGGCAGTATTGGATTGAGACTTCTTAAGGGCTTAAACCGGCGAGAATTCCAGAGTCCGCTACATCAAACCATGAAGAATCCAGGCGAAGAGCCGGGACAGCCACATCTTGAACATGCCAAATTCATCCAAGGCCAGTAAAATTCAATCGCAAGTTCAGCAAACGATTTGCAGTATTGACTGATTATTTGGAAGTGAAGGTGTTTTAGGTGATTTTTGCTGAAAGCTGCGCAAAACAAGGTAGTGACACCCAGCCTGAACCCAAGCTGTTATTAGTTCCTGGTTATTGGGCTTTTTCCGGACACAGCCCATCACCAAGCGCGTGTCCCTTGATAAACTTTCTACCTATTGATTTGGCAAAAGCCCTAAGCATACTCACCGGGCCCAATGCCCCAACCGATGGCAGGTCATCCCTG
>Ga0209013_10004970_pt1 | contig 11571 bp, 7 predicted proteins | sample Cruoilmetagenom2_FD_187291 | JGI IMG/M metagenome (GOLD analysis project Ga0209013, IMG submission 187291) | Oil polluted marine microbial communities from Coal Oil Point, Santa Barbara, California, USA - Sample 2 (SPAdes) (version 2) | ecosystem: Environmental > Aquatic > Marine > Oil seeps ...
CTTTCAGAAACCAAAACAAAATGTTTTGCATGGGCTCTGATTCCCAATCACTTTCATCTTTTATTGCGCACAGGAAATTGTCCGCTGTCCACGGTTATGCGTAGGCTTTTAACCGGACATGCTATTAATTTCAACAATCGACATCATCGAAGCGGTCACCTATTTCAGAACCGCTACAAATCTATTCTCTGCCAAGAGGACACCTATTTATTGGAACTTGTCCGGTATCTTCACCTCAATCCGATTCGGGCCAAGTTGGTTACAGGCATTCAAGAACTGGACAAATACCCTTTTTGCGGACACGCCGTTATCATGGGGAAAAAGAAAAAAGTGTGGCAAGACGATGCCTATGTGCTGCTACTGTTTGGCAAAAACAGATCAACTGCGCGCCGCCGTTACAAAAGATTTGTTGAGAATGGCCGTAAGCAGGGCAAGCGTTCCGAGCTCACCGGAGGGGGACTTATCAGAAGCAGCGGTGGCTGGTCAGTGGTCAAGTCTCTTCGTCGGGCAAATCTTCATTTGAAAAGTGATGAACGCGTGTTAGGTGATTCTGATTTTGTTGAGAGGGTTTTAAAGGCTGCGGATGAGTCTTTTGAAAGAAAATATCTTTTAAAGTCGCAGGGTTTTGATACAAAAAAACTCGCCGATAGAGTGGCAGGAATTTTTGCCATTACCCCAGAAGAAATATTTCAACCTGGAAAACAACCGATGAAAGTCAAAGCAAGGAGTCTTTTTTGTTACTGGGCGGTTAGAGAATTAGGGGTTACAATGGCTGATCTGGCTCCAAAACTTAATATCTCACAGCCGGCTGTCAGTTTGAGCGTTCGTCGGGGAGAGCAAATAGCATCAGAAAATGGATATTTACTGATGGATGGATAGAAACTTATAATTTAAGGGGCGTCCCCTATAATTTGGAAGGCAACGTAGACCGGTGATAAACAGACTCAAGGAAGATTTGATCAGAAGCAGTGCAATTGGCAGGGTATCGAATCGCTCTGTTGAATCCTATGGACAGCTAAATTCTAAAATGGGCGTCACGCGACCTGAAGGATCACCGGCAAACAAAACCTTGCGTGATTTTACGGTCAAACGTATGCAAGCAGCTGGTCTTTTGGTCCGGATAGATTGTGTTGGCAATATTTTTGGAAAAAAGGACGGTTTCCGGAACCATGAAAAAGCTGTTATGATCGGTTCCCATCTGGACAGTGTGATGAATGGTGGTCATCTGGACGGCGCTCTGGGTGTTTTTGCTGGGATTGAAGCTGTACGGCGATTGCGCGATGATGATTTTCAAAACCAGCGTCCCATTGAAGTGGCAGCCTTTACCGGCGAGGAAGGGTCGGCTTTTGTGGTTGGCACCATGCTGGGAAGTGCGGTCTTAACCGGCAAAATGAGGGTGGACGAGGCCCTTTCAACAAAAAATACCGCTGGCCGGACCCTCGATTATGTTCTCACGGAAATTGGTTATAAAGGAGGTTTTGAATATTGTGCAGACGATGTCGACGCTTTTATGGAACTACATATTGAGCAGGGACCGGTTCTGGACAACGATGATATGTCTGTGGGCATCGTGGAGCATATCACCGGCATTACCTGGTTAAAATCCATTATTACGGGTGTCGGAAACCATGCCGGTACAACACCCATGCATATGCGGCAGGATGCCCTGGTGGCTGCGGCAGATGCAGTCAGGTTTCTGTACAGGAGAGCTCAGGAAATGGCAATATCACTGAATTCATCCATTGTTGGCACCACCGGCCATCTGAACGTTATCCCGAATAACATGAACGTTATTCCGGGAATGGTGGAACTGGGATTTGATATAAGGGACTCTTCACTTGATAGCATGCAGCAGTTAACAGATGAAATCATATCTTTTTTAAACGGTTTGAAACGTGAGAATGGCATTGATGTACAAGTGGAATCTCCGGATATGCAAGTTCCTGTCAAACTGTCAGAAGAGGTCATTAGAACAATTGAAAAATCAGCTGTTCAGGCGGGTGTTAGCTTCAGGAAAATGGCCAGTGGTGCGGTGCATGATGCCCGTAACATGACCTCAATCGCCAGAACCGGAATGATATTCGTACCAAGCGTCAATGGCGTCAGCCACTCACCCATGGAGTGGACTGAGTGGGATGACATTGAAAAAGGAGTGTCTGTCTTGACCGGCGCGCTCAAAGCTTTGTCAGCATGTTAGTAGTGGTATTAAATGCTCGTTTAATACCCAATTTCCAAATAAATGGCATCAAGAAAGGTCTCCTGGAATGGACATCATCCATGTATTTGCAATTTTAATCACCATCACGGCACTCTTCAGTTACATCAATTTGCGCTATGTAGGTCTGCCGGTCAGTATCGGCGTCATGGTAATTGCACTGGGGCTGTCATTGCTGGTGAATGTATTGTCCTGGAGTGGATTTCATCTGGAAGACCCTGTTCGAAATTTTCTGCAGCAAATCGACTTTGACAAGACACTACTTCAAGGAATGCTCAGTTTTCTTCTTTTTGCCGGCGCGCTGCATATCAATATTAATGATTTGGCGGAAAAAAAATGGAGTATCGGTGCCTTGGCAACCATAGGGACTCTTTTATCGACCTTTCTAGTGGGTACCCTGACGTGGGGCGTACTCAACTGGTTTGGCGTCAACCTGTCCTATATCTATTGTCTGCTCTTTGGTGCTCTGATATCGCCTACTGATCCGATTGCCGTATTGGGGATTCTGAAAACAGCGGGTGTTCCCAAAAGCCTGGAAACCAAGATCGCCGGGGAGTCGCTTTTCAATGACGGTGTGGGCATCGTCGTGTTTTTGATTATACTTGAAATGGCCACCGGTGCCCACGAGGTTAGCCTGATCCATGTGGGTACCCTTTTTGTTCAAGAAGCCCTGGGTGGAGTCGTCTTTGGCTTGGTTCTTGGCTATCTGGGGTATAAACTCCTCAAAAGTGTGGACAACTATCAGGTGGAGATTCTACTGACCCTGGCAATAGCTGCAGGGGGATATGCATTGGCAGATGCCCTTCACCTTTCAGGTCCCATTGCCATTGTTTGTGCCGGACTATTGATTGGGAACCAGGGGCGTCACCTGGGGATGTCTGATGAGACGCGTTACCGGATGGATATCTTTTGGGAGCTGATCGATGAAATTCTCAATGCCCTTTTATTTGTTCTCATCGGTCTGGAAGTCCTGGTTGTCAGTATATCATCTTCTTTGTTGTGGGCCTTATTGCTTATTATCCTGGTTGTATTAGTTTCTCGCTTTGTTGCCATCGCTATTCCGATTTCTCTGTTGCGGACATTTCGGACGTTTACCCCCGGTGCGATTTCCATACTCACGTGGGGTGGATTACGGGGGGGCATCTCGGTTGCTTTGGCTCTGTCCTTGTCGGCAGGCCCGCAACGAGATGTCATTTTAACAATGGCCTATTCTGTTGTTGTGTTTTCAATTGTTGCTCAGGGTTTGAGTTTGGGGAAATTTGTCAAATTCATTCTGCGGGAGAGGACAAGGTATGAATAAAATCGTGTAACGAATTTATTGAAGAACCTCGCAGCAAGCTGTGAGGAATGTTCTGCCGTGCGGCAGTGCTTCGCATCGACCGTAAGGAATTCTGTCTAATTTAGATTCGCTCGCATTCCCCGCAGCAAGACTTATCGGCGAGCTCAAGTCGAGTCGCTACGGGGAATGCGCTCGCTATTGCGGTTCAGGCGTTGTGTTTTTTCTATGTACAACGAGGCGGTCACCCGGATGAATTGGGCGCTGGAGATCGATGCGGTTCCAGATAAGGATGGCAGCCAGTGGAATACCAAGTCGTTCGGCAATGACAGATAGATTGTCTCCTTCTTTGACGATATAGATCTTTTCTTTTTGAGTTGCCACGTAGTTCTTTTCAAGGTTTTTATACCGTGCCTGAAAACCCGATGAAGCCCCTTTAGGAATCAAAATCGTATGTTTTCCCTTTGCAAGATAGTGGCCCCGAAGTTCAGGATTCATGTCCTTAATTGTCTTGAAATATGTCTTTCCTGCCTGAGCGATAATCCGGAGAGGGATCTCCTGGGAACAGACTATTTGAATCTGATCAAACATTAGGGGGGGATAGTGGTCTTTTTTTGTCAGCACGAAACCATACTTTTTCGGGTTGGATAAGATCAACTTCACCGACAGGATGCGAAATAGATAACGCTGTGTTTCAAGAGGAAGGTAAAGCGCGTAATAATTATTCGTGCCCTGTTCCAATATTTCGGCCATGAGGCCGCCTTCACCCATATTGTATGCGGCAGCGGCAAGTGTCCATGATCCAAATTTATGATGGAGTTGTTTTAAATACTGAATCGCTGCCGCTGTCGAGGCAAAAATGTTTCGGCGTTCATCGACAAATTCATTAACAACCAGCCCGTATTTCCGGCCGGTAGCGGCTGTAAATTGCCAGAAACCGATAGCCCCCTTTTTTGAACCTGAATGGGGTCGTAAGGCACTTTCGGCCACAGCGATGTACTTGAGATCGTCCGGCATCCCGTTGGCTTTCAATATTTTTTCAATATGGGGGAGATAGCGGTGGGAGCGTTTTAGCCAGAGAATCACCTGTGGTCGGTCCCAGAGGGAAAGCAAAAGCTCTTTTTCAAATCGTTCCCTGATTTCCTGGCTTTTAATCGGTACGTCTTCATTACAAAAACCATGTGAGTTGTCTATCTTCAGAGATGAAATAAGAGCGGGGTATTCAGCTGATACTTTTGAGGCGGCATGGGTGATCGAGGGACTCACTAGCCATATAAGGACCCCGATCAGGGCCAAACAACGAAGAAAATAATTAACCATGATCCTTACTTACAAACAAACCATTTTCGACTTTTTGCATGACAAACGCCTTAGGCTGAAATAGTTGTTTTTGTAACATGGGGAACAAAGCCCATAAAGTCAAGGGCATTGATGTCTTTCGATATAGAAAAATAGGCACACCCAATTATTATGATCATATGACCATAATAATCATTGACACGCTGTTTTGGTGTGCTTATATTGTGGGCAAATGCTCATAACATGGAGTTCATGTGCCCAGACCTAAAAAACCGCGATTCGTATCTGGTTATCCTGCCATCGCTGCATTTGTTCCGCAAGGTACGCCGATCACCGGCGAAGTGATGCTGACGGTAGAGGAACTGGAAGCCATTCGATTGAGTGATTTCGAGTGTCTGGACCAGGAAACGGCTGCGAATCTCATGAAGGTGTCACGGCAAACATATGGCAGGATTTTAAACCGTGCACGTTGTATCGTGAGCGAGTCGCTGGTCACCGGTAAAATACTGAAAATCGCTGGTGGAAACTATGCCATGCGTGGTGTGGGAAAGCGTCGACGCCAGAGACGCGGTCGAATGGGTTCTTAAACGAAAGGAAGGGAGGTGACATATATGCCACAAGGAGACGGTACCGGCCCAGATGGACAGGGTCGAAGAACAGGAAGAGGCCAGGGCCCCTGCGGACAGAACAACCAAAAATCCCAGGACCAGGGGATAAAAGACGGACGCCGCGGAACCGGCCAAGGTAAAGGCGGGGCTGGTGGTCGCGGTCAAGGACAGGGCCGTGGTCTTGGCCGGGGAAAAGGAAACACCAATAACGGTTGAACATTCGATTAAGAAAAGGAGGCAAGATTATGCCAGGATTAGACAGAAGTGGTCCCATGGGGTCCGGCCCCATGACCGGCGGAAGAAGGGGCCTGTGCGGAAATGCAGGATACGACTATGACATGCCGGTATCGGGAGGATTGGGTTATGGCAGAGGCCTTGGGTTGAGGAGGGGTCCCAGAGGTGGATTCGGACCAGACAGAGGCGGAGGACGTGGCTTTGGCCGACGATTTGTCGGAAATCCAAGATCATCCGATTATGCTTATCAGGTAAGTCAGACCGATGAAATTGGAACGCTCAAGGCCCAGGCCAATGCCATGCAAGATTCGTTGGCGGCTATCTTAAAAAGAATCACAGAACTGGAGGATGACAATAAAAATCAAAAGGTATAGCCGATGGAAAAATGGAGTCTCCCTGAACTTTCATACGATTCAGGGTTGAGTTTGTGCCCATAGACCAAACCGACTGCGCCGATCGGTGTGACATATCGGAAACCGATTCCCGTTGAATAGCGCACTTTATTTGACCTTTCGTCGCCGGATGTGTCGTCGAGATATCCGGCGTCGAAAAAAAGGGAGAGCTCGAAATTCAAACCAAGATCGATTCTTGCCTCTGCATTTCCCGAGGCCATCAATTTCCCACCCACAGCGTCATCGTCATAATCGATTAAAAGCTGGTTTTCATCGAAGCCTCGGACACTGGTTGTACCGCCCAGATAAAACAACTGATCATCCGGCACCTTGCTCTCGGATTGATAGCGGTTTATTTTGCCGGCATTGCCTCGACCGGCAAATGTCAATCGGTTGAGGGGTGTTGTGTAAGCCCTCAGGTCCAAATGAGGTTTGTAAAAGTCATCCAGGGAGTCCTTTATCCCCTTGGACACATCGACCTCAAACAGGCAAAAGACACCTTTTTTGGGATTCAAGAAATTATCCCGGCTGTCAAAACTGACGGAAGGTGTCACGACCAGGATGGTTCTGGGGTCGAATACATCGTCTTTATCCACATCGTTATCTCTGCTGTACTGTTCTCGATCCTCGAGATTAAAACCGAGTCCCAGCTTGAACTGTTTTTTCCATTTTCGTGAAAACTGGAGGTCGGTTCCCAGGCTTTTGATGCCGAATTTCTGGTTAAAGGGTTCGCTGCGTTCAATATACACCCCGAAATCAGAAGATATGCGTGTACCCAAAAACCGCGGCTCAAAAATCCGTGATTCCCCTTTATACCCGATCTTACTGACTTCTCCTTTGACTTTAAAGTCCTTGTTGGACCCCAGGAAATTACGATCACCAATGGTACTGCTTGTGTATAATCCCTTTTCCGACGCAAATCCGCCGGTTACCTCGAAGTAGAACGGTTTCTCTTCATTCACCTCTGTAAAGAGATGGATGGTTTCCGACTTCTCCTTCAATCCCACCGGATTAACGCCAACCGATCGGAAGTTATTCTTGGAGCGAATGTTTTGCTGACCCTCGAGCATCTTTTTCAATGAAAACGGATCTCCCGGTTTCATGACCAGCTCCCGCTCGAGAATTTTCTTTTTTGTCCGAAAATTACCGCTAAAAAAGGACCCGCCTCTTTCCACCTTAATGTTCTCAACCACCTTGAATACTACCAGGGCTTCAGACCGTTTCTCATTGAATACAGCTTTGCCTGAAACCCGAACATGAGGATAGCCTTTTTCGGAAACCATCACGGCAATTTGTTTTTTGTCATCTTCGAGCTTATTTTGGGAAAATGGCTTGCCTGACTGAATCTGGATAGCTTTTGTGACCATTGCTTCCGGAATCGCCGTCAACCCTTCTATATCCACACGGGCTACCCGTGTCTGACTTCCCTCTTCAATCTTCAGGTCAATCTCTATTTTTTCCCGGTCTGGAGAAAAGGTGACTGCCTTTTTTATCTGGGCATTTAAATATCCTTTTTCGTGATACAGATTTTCCATCGCCAGGATATCTTCTTCAAGCTTTTTAGGAACATAGCCACCATCGTGCATCCAGCCGGGTAGACGGGTCAGCATCAGTTCTCTCAGCTTTTTCTCACTGAACACCGCGTTGCCGCTGATTTCAATTTTTTGAACAACGGCCTGTGGCCCTTCATCTATGATAAATCGGAGCTTTCTAACAGATATGTTTTGTTCTTTTGAAACATCGCTATCCATTTGAACGACGACCTCCGGATAACCGGCCTGGTGGTATTTCTTTTCAATATTCGGGACACTTTTTCTCAAACCCAGACCATACCGGTTACCGGATTTAAAAAGGTCAAGCGCCTTTTCAAGGGATCTATTTCCAAAAGCCGTGTTGCCGGAAAATGAAACATCGTACCGATCCCCTTCTTTAATGATAATCAGGACTTTGGCCTTTCCTGTTTCCGGGTTTTCATTCAGCTCATGTTCGATAGCGATATCAAAAAATCGTTGGGCTATGTAGAAGCTTTTTAATTTTTCCAGATCCTTTAAGAAAAGTTTTTCCGAAAAGATTTTGTTTGCGCTTCTAACGGATTTCATTTTCCATCTCAGCACAGAATCTTCGAAAGCCCCATTTCCGGTAATACCGAAATGACCCAATCGATACGGCAGGCCCTTATCAATCAAAATATCAAGAAAATAATGGCTGTCCTTGGGGTCCTGGGTGCTTTCGATGGTTACTTTCGGGTCGATATATCCACGCTGGCGATATAACCGGATAATCAATTCGGTCTGTTTGTCAAGATTATCAGGATCATACGGATCGCCGGGGTATATCGACATGGCGTTGAGTATTTGTTTCTCGAACAGGGGGTATTTCCCCTTGATCCTGATATGTTTGATCAATCTGAAAGGTGTCACGGTGATCCGGAGCAACAGACCTGTTTCGATCGTTTCCGTGTCCAGGTGGATCGACCGAAATCTTTGACAGGTCTTTAAGGCCTCTGCCATACGGCTCACTTCGAAATCTGAAAACCGGTCTCCCTTCTTGATATAGGTTGAGACAATAGACCGAACCATATCGATCCATTGTTTTTCATCCCCATAAGAATCTTTGACATCAACCCTTACCTCCGAGATCAAGGGATTCGCCTGTGGTGATTCCGGGGGTGTAGCCCCGGCGGTCTGTCCGCCGGGTATAATCAGAAACAACAGCAGCAAAATGTTGATAGAAGCTATCTTAAAAATGTTTTTTAGCCCAAATCCTGCGTTGCGCTCTCGTTTCAACACCTCAAAATACTTTAGTATTCCTGCGAGTTGAAACTTGATCCCGTCTTGACCTTGAGCCAAAATCCTATTTTTTAGATGGCTTCTAAAAAAGACGGAATTCAATCCTGAAAATAATCTCACCACCGTAATTTCCTTCAATGTCCTGAAATCCGCTCAACAAAAAGTATTCGATAAGTTTATATTCTGTAATAGCGCGTTGACTGTATCCACTTTTTCCCGTCCCGATGGCATACTTTATAGCCATCCGATCGGTAAGGTCTTTACCTATTGTCAGCCTAGTGGTCTCTGAATCTCTTTCCATCTCATCGGTTGTGGTTTCAACCGCCAGATAGTCCAAACCGGTGCTTTCTTCGATGTCCCCTCCAAATGAAGTTGCGATCAATTGCGCCATAAGTGCTTCGGGAGAATCCGTGTCGCTGGTACCTCCACTTCCCATTTCATCTACGGTTTTCCCGGACACGATTAGAGACATGATATCGGCACCCGCTTCGGGTGGTGTGGAAGAGAGTTCCACAACGAGTCTGTCCGGCGTCCCGGTCAACAACAGGGTGATATCCCATTGCCGTATTTCTACGCCACATGTGATATTAATTTCCGGCTCAATTTTGTATGGATTCAAAAAGCTGATAGTACCTCTTTCGATTACAAACGTTCTATTTTGAAAGGTAACGGTTCCCGATTTAATCTCTGCTATGCCGGTGATGACAGGGGCGCTCAATGTGCCTGAGAGAGCCAGGTCGGGGTAAATTTCCATTTGACCCATATCGTTGTCCACGATAAATGGCTCACGATATTTCAGTTTGATATCGATCGTAATCTGATCTAAAAAAGAGTGCTCCGTTTTTGTCCCGGGCAGGTTTCCGGCTCGCTTTTCCTCTTTCACTTTCTGAAGCAGACTCGCGATGACACTTTTATAATATAGACCCTCCAGCATGACGATATCACCCTCTATCAGGAGCTTTTCCAGTGTCCCCGAGACTGACAAATCCGTGTCGATCAAAAGATCCATGCTTTCCGGAACATGGATGGGCATTTTACGGGTTTTCAATTGGAGTTGAATACTGCCGGGGTCAAAGTTTTCAAGTGCCACATTCCCGTTGATCTGAAACATTCCCGAATCCAGTTTCCCGCTGATGTTTTCAATCTTCAGATGAGAAGACGTCAGCTGGATTTTCCCATTTATTTCTTTAAAAAAGGGATCTATTTGCGGCAGCGTGTACCCCACATCATGAAGAACAATTTCTGCGGACAAACCGGGCTCTGAGACGGATCCCTTCATTTCGGCGTGAATGCTTATATCACCTTGTATATCATTGATATCCTTTAAGAACAACACGGCGGCTTCCGCTGGAACATTACCATCCGCTGTTAAATCAAAATAGCCATCCAGAGTTCCGGATCCTTTTACCCTCAGTTGCCCTGATTCCAAAAAGTTCAAATGGAATTCAGGAAGTGACAGGTGTTGATCTTTCAGGTTTCCCTGAATACTGTTTGCTTTGGCAAAAGATACGCCGCCATAGGTCAAGGACAATCCCGAAATATCCAGCAAAACTTTGCTTTTCTGGAGAGACGCCATGTTGCCCCTGGCAACCATTTTCCCACTTAGCTTTCCACCGAAGTCCTTTTTACCCATGGCGAGAAATAACGACGTGATATTTGTATCAGCAAAGAGAAAATTGATGGAAAAATCCTTGTTCAGCAGATGGTAAACAAGATTGAGTTCAAAGGTTTGACGCCCCTTGATGGATAACTGGTTGTGAACCAGATCGATATGAAAATTGGAATCATCCATTTTCTCATTGTTGATATGAACCTCTTTGAGATGGATATCGCCAGAGATGGATGGGTCTTTTACGTTTCCATCGCCTTTTAAGTGGAAATCTATTTTCCCTGCGACCTTTTCCATCTCCTCTATTTTGCCAATGCTGGTGAGCCGCATGTCTGTTGAATGAAGATCGAATGAAAAAGCGCCGTCAAAACCGATCCAGCCGGATCCGGTCACGACACTTTCCGCCTCGACAACCGCCCGTAGAGGCCGTACATGCAGGCGATTGTCCTTCAGTTCAATATCCAGCATCATCTTTTCGACAGACTGTCCCACAAGGTCCAGGTGGTCCCCCTTGACAGACCCTTTCCCCTGCAGGCGGGAGACAGGTCCTTCAAGGTGTGCGTCAAGGTACAGGTTCCCCTTGATGTCGGGAAAGTAATCTGCAATGGATACGGCATCCCCTTTCAAATCCAGATCCAGAACAGTGTCTGCCAGCCGATGCCATGAATTGGGCTCAAAAAACTGTATGCCACCATTCAGGAAGCACGAAGCGTTTTGGTTTTTCAGCCGGAATTGATCCAGAAGAAGCTTTCCGTTAAAAAACCGAAGGCTCGTTTCCAGATCCCCCAAAAATATTTTTTCATAGGTGACGTCTTTTCCGCTCAACACCGAGGATGCCCGGAGCGAACGAACGTTTCCATCGATCTGTATCTCTCCTTCAAAAGAGCCTCGGACAGTTTCGTCGTCTAAAAAGTCATGGGGCTGAGCGTTGATGATTTTCAATTTTGCCTCGAGGGGCATGGTTTCGTGAAGCTGAAATTTTTCCTTGAACAATTGGATTGTTCCGTTTCCCTGGGCGTGCGTCCCCTGATTCACAAGTTTCAAGGAGCTTATCTTAAAGAGACCGTTTTGATCCAGGTTCCCCGCCAGATCGATATCCCCCAGGCGCAAGCCATTCAACTGTAGTTTCCTTCCGGTCATTTCGATTCC
>Ga0209013_10004972_pt1 | contig 11569 bp, 9 predicted proteins | sample Cruoilmetagenom2_FD_187291 | JGI IMG/M metagenome (GOLD analysis project Ga0209013, IMG submission 187291) | Oil polluted marine microbial communities from Coal Oil Point, Santa Barbara, California, USA - Sample 2 (SPAdes) (version 2) | ecosystem: Environmental > Aquatic > Marine > Oil seeps ...
TCAGAAAGTATATTGCCAAGTTCATCTGCATACACAGATGAACTAAACAATAAACTACAAAGTACTAATAGCCGCTTCAAAACGCTTAAACCCTTCATCTATCTCTTCCTTACTTATAGTTATACTTGGTAAGAAACGTACGGTATTGCGACCTGCTTTGAGCACGATGAGCCCCTCTTGCAAACTCTGTTTCTGTACAGCCGTTTGAATCTCAGAACTCTTCGCACGAAGACCTCTCATCAGCCCCAAACCAACCTCTTTTTCAAAAAGATCTCCATAGTTTTTAACAATATTCTCTAACTTCTGTTCAAAGTAGAGATGCGCCTCTGCAACAGCACCACTCTCATACAACGCTTCAAGTACATCCAGTACAGCCAATCCTGCAGATGTACTCAGGTAGTTACCTCCAAAAGTACTCCCGTGATCACCCGCAGACAATACCTCTTTATGCTTCGTCATCACTGCACCGATAGGCACACCACCACCAAGCCCTTTGGCAAGTGTAATAATATCCGGTTCTATCTCATAGAGATTTGAAGCTAAAAATTCACCTGTACGATACACCCCTGTTTGTACTTCATCTACAATAAGAAGAATACCTTCTGCTTTTAAATGTGCTGCAAGTTTTTGTATCTCTTCTTTCTCAAAAGGTTGTACCCCACCCTCACCTTGCACAAGTTCTATCAATACCGCAACTGTTTCATCATCTATAGCCTTATAGACATCTTCGATAGACTTTTCATAAGAAAACCCAGCCGGATAAGGAGAAAAGTGTGGCGTATGAAAACTCTCTTGTCCTGTAGCTTTCACTGTAGTGATCGTACGTCCATGAAAAGAGTGTTCTAACGTGATGACCTTATAGCGTTTCTCATCAAAGTTAATTTCACCATATTTACGTGCGATCTTGATCGCCCCCTCATTTGCTTCAGCTCCTGAGTTGGCAAAGAAGATACCCATGTCATAACCACTGAGCTCTACAATCTTCTGTGCCAGTTTTGCCTGAGGTTCTATGACTTGTAAATTTGAAATATGGATAATATTTTTAGCTTGTTCACAAATAGCAGAAGCAAGCTTCTCATTTCCATGCCCTACAGAGTTTACCCCTATTCCAGACGCAAAATCTATATAGTCTTTACCGCTCTCATCATACAGTGTTGAGCCTATACCTTTTACAAAGTTCGTATAATCCCGTGCATAGGTTTGAAGTACATATTTTTTATCTTGTTGTTCTAAATTCATTTTAATATCCATAATTTTTATTATTATAATTATAGCGAAGTGTTGTTATGGTAAGCATCAAAGGTTTCTGTTTTATACACATTTCAAATTAGTAAATAGTAAAAGTATTTAAAGATGGGTATGCTATACGATCATACAGTGAGGGGCTTGTTACATCATTTTGTGCAGGGGATATTACGTATCAGCTACGTGGAGAAGCGTAAATAGTAGGAAAAATTCCTCCTACTATTTATAAATGGTCTTATACTTTACTTTGAAGATAAGAGTCTATCTCTGCAGTAACAGCATCAAGGTCTTGCTCTCCATCAATAACTTTTAGTACCTTTTTACCTTCATAGTGTGCTTCAATTTCAGAAAGTGACGCTTTGTAAGACGCTATCTCATGTTCAAAAATTTCTTCACTTCTTCCTGATGCCAGCCAACGTCTTTTTGCCAAGTCATCATTTACTTTTATCTCTAACACAGACACAAGTTTAATTTTGTCATTATTGAATATATGATCACAGAAATATTGCAGTTGCTTCTCTTTACCCGGGAATCCGTCAAGTAATACTACCTCTGTAGGGGCTTTATTGACAGCGTCAACAATGAGTTCAACCACAATTTGTGTAGGTACAAGATCACCTTTTTCAACAAGACTTTTTGCGATATTTCCAATAGCAGTTCCTTTCTTGATCTCTTCTTTGATCAAGTCACCTGTTGAATAACTGGTAATACTCTCTGAATGTTTTTCTGCGATCATTCTAGCATCTGTAGTTTTTCCAGATCCTGGCGCTCCGATAAGTAAAATTAGTTTTTTTGACATTAATACTCCTTCTATGTTTCTAATTATATCAGATTTAAGCGTTAAAGCGTGCTTACTCTATGTAAAAAACATAAAAAAAATGGCTTTATTGTTTCATATATGATTTTTACTGTTTTTTGAGAGTTTAAAATTAAATTTTCGTTATAATTCGGGATATTATTAAAAGGATAATAATGTCTCAAAAAGATAATGTCATTGAACTTTTAACAGGCAAAAACGCTAAGAAGAAAAAAAGTAAAATTCCTGCAAAATTGGATTTTTTACAGAGTGCAACAGGGCTCATACTTGCGCTTTTTATTACTTTTCATATTCTATTTGAATCTTCAATCCTGTTTGGTAAAAATGCTATGTACAGACTTACCAAAATGTTTGAAGGTGAACCTTTTATAGAAGGGGGAGAACCTCTGATCATTTCTGCTTTGGCATTTATTATCTTTGTAATATTTATTTTGCATGCTCTGATCGCTATGCGTAAATTTCCCTCTTCTTACCGTGAGTATCAGCGTTATAATGCACATAGAGAATTACTCAAGCACAGTGATACCAATCTTTGGTTCATTCAAATAAGCTCTGGGTTTGTCATGTTCTTTCTTGGTTCCATACATCTGTTCGAGATGATGACCCAACCGGCAAACATAGGACCTTTTGCTTCAGCAGACAGAATTTATTCTGATGTCGTATGGCCTATGTATCTTATACTGCTTGTCTCTGTTGTATTACATGCAGGTGTTGGTGTTTACAGATTGATCATAAAATGGGGTTGGCTCGATGGAGACAATCCAAGAGCAAACCGTATAAGATCCAAAAAGGTTATTAGAGTGGTTGTGATTGTGTATCTGCTTCTTGGAATACTCTCTTTGGGTGCATACATGAAGATAGGGTATGAGCATAAAGACAATTATGGGAGTAGATATATGGAGATACATAAATGAAAATAGTATATACAGATGCCCTCATTGTAGGAGGTGGTTTGGCTGGTTTAAGATCTGCTATTGCAGCAAGAGACAAAGGACTCGATACGATCGTGATCTCCATGGTCCCTGTGAAACGTTCACACTCAGCTGCAGCTCAGGGTGGAATGCAGGCAAGTTTGGGTAATACCATCATGGGTGAAGGTGACAATGAAGATGTGCACTTTGCAGATACGGTAAAAGGGAGTGACTGGGGATGTGACCAGGAGGTTGCACGTATGTTCGTGACCACTGCACCAAAAGCCATTCGTGAACTGGCTGCCTGGGGTGTGCCTTGGAACCGTATCGGCAAGGGTCCAAGAGAAGTGATCATGAATGGGAAAAAAGAGACGATCGTAGAGAAAGATGAAGCACATGGTCTCATCAATGCCAGAGATTTTGGGGGAACCAAAAAATGGCGTACCTGTTATACGTCTGATGCAACAGGGCATACGATGCTTTATGCCGTTGCCAATGAAGCCTTGAAACGTGATGTAGAGATTCATGATAAAAAAGAGGCTATCTCCATTATACATGAAAATGGTATTTGTGGGGGAGTGGTTGCCCGTGATCTTATTAATGGTGAGCTGATCGCTTATGTGGCAAGAGGAACAATGATCGCTACAGGCGGATATGGCCGTATCTATAAACAATCCACCAATGCGATCATCTGTAAAGGTGTCGGTATTGCGATCGCCCTTGAAACTGGCATTATTGAACTTGGAAATATGGAAGCCGTACAGTTCCACCCCACACCTATTGTACCTTCAGGTATTTTGCTGACTGAGGGGTGTCGTGGTGATGGTGGTGTACTTCGTGACAAAGACGGTTATAGATTTATGCCCGATTATGAACCAGAGAAAAAAGAGCTTGCTTCACGTGATGTTGTGAGCCGCCGTATGATCGAACATATCCGTAAAGGCAAAGGGGTAAAATCTCCGTATGGCGATCACCTGTGGCTGGATATCTCCATTCTTGGACGGGAACATATTGAAAAGAACCTGCATGATGTTCAGGATATATCAAAAACTTTCAACGGGATCGACCCTGCAGATGAGGGTGAAAAAGGGTGGATGCCTGTACTGCCTATGCAGCACTACTCCATGGGAGGTATCCGTACCAAACAGAATGGAGAGAGTACTACAATGAAAGGGCTTTTCTGTTCAGGTGAAGCTTCCTGTTGGGACTTGCACGGTTTTAACAGACTGGGTGGGAACTCTGTCAGTGAAGCAGTTGTAGCGGGGATGATCGTTGGAGAGTATTTTGCGGAGTATTGTGCAGAGACACACTTGACTACCAATACCTTTACGATCCAGAAATTCCTTGAAACACAAAAAGCATATCTACAAGAGATACTCTCTTATGATGGCGGCAGAAATATCTTTGACATTAAAGACAGAATGCGTAGCATCATGCAGGACAAAGTGGGAGTTTTCCGTAACGGTAAAGATCTGGATGATGCGGTCAAGGAGCTTGAAGAACTGCTGAAAATGGTCAAAGAGATCACGGTGACAGACAAGTCAGTCTGTAACAACCCTGAGTTGAATGAAGCCTACCGTGTAAGCAAAATGCTTAAACTTGCACTATGTGTTGCCAAAGGAGCACTGGAGAGAACAGAGAGCAGGGGTGCACACTTTAGAGAAGACCATACAAAAAGAGATGATGAGAACTGGCTAAACAGAACCATAGCAACTTGGACGAATCCAAATGATACGATGCCGACACTGAATTATGAAGAGATAGATATTTCTAAAATGGAAATGCCTCCGGCTTTCAGAGGATATGGTAGAAAAGGTGCTATTGTTTTGAACCCTTTGAGTCAAAAAAGAGAGGAAGAGATAGCAAAGATCAAAGAGACTCTGGGAGTGGTAGACCGCTTTACTGTGCAGGAAGCTTTGATGGATTTCAATTTGCCAAATAATTATAAAAGAAAAAACCAGAGAGTAGGAGTGGGATATGACTAATCAAAATGATCAAACACTGGAAAATGAAGAAGAGTTTCGAGAGATCGAAATCACAATCTTTAGCCACAACTCCCAAAGCAGTGACTCCAAACCGGAATATAAAACCTATACACTTTCTGAAACACCTGGGATGACCCTCTATATTGCACTGAGCAAAATCTGGTCCACTATGGATCACCATCTCAGTTTTGACTTTGTCTGTCGTGCAGGAATCTGTGGATCATGTTCCATGGTGGTCAACGGAAAACCAAGACTGGCCTGTAAAACACGTACCTCTGAATTTGAAGACGGGAAGATCACACTTTTGCCTCTGCCTACATTCAAACACATCAAGGATCTCTCTGTCGATACAGGGAACTGGATGAATGCCATGAGTGTCAAAGTGGAGAGTTGGATCCATACCAAGGAGCAGACAGATATTGCTGCTCTGGAAAAACCGGTTGAACCTGATACTGCGCAGGCAGTCTTCGAACTCGATCGCTGTATTGAATGCGGTATCTGTCTTGCAGCCTGTTCAACAAAGATCATGAGAGAAGATTTTGTAGGGGCAGTAGGGCTTAACAGAACAGCACGTTTTGCCATTGATCCTCATGATGAGAGAACAGATGAAGAGTTCTATGAGCTCATTGGTGACGATAACGGAGTATTTGGCTGTATGAGTCTCATGGGGTGTGAAGACCACTGTCCAAAAGATCTGCCTCTTCAGACAAAGATCGCCTATATGCGTCGAAAAATGGTGAAAGTATAGTCTATTATGAAAAAATTAAAATATGATGTTTGTGTGATCGGTTCTGGACCTGCTGGATTTGCTGCCGCAATGCGTTCTTATGATTTTGATAACCATGTTGTTATTATCGAAGGATCAAACCTTGGTGGAGCGGGTATTATAAATGGGGCATTGACATCTAAGACTTTATGGGAACTCTCTACCAACTATGCAACTGCAAAAAGAACAGATAGAGGATATAGAGTCTCCGGTATTGATGTTGACTATAATAAAGTACAAGATAGAGTCTATCAAGCTGCCAGAGAAAAACAATATCAGTTACTTTCTCAAATAGAAACATTCTCCAGAAGATCAGATAATACCAGAAGCATATCTCTCATAAAGGGTTGGGCAAGATTTAAAAACAGCCAAGTAATAGTTGTTGAGTCAAAAGAAGAACAAATAGAGATTTATGCTGATAGTTTTATTATAGCTACAGGCTCTACTCCTAGAGAACATCCTCTCTTAAAGATAGACCAAAGAAGAATTATAAACTCTGACGATATATCTTCCCTCAAAGAATTTCCTAAAAGAATATTAATTGTTGGTGCGGGTATTATTGGGTGTGAGTTTGCTACTATATTTGCAAACTACGAACAAACACAGGTGCATCTATTGGACTCTCAACGCAGAGTGATTCCTTTTGAGGATGATGATGTGAGTGACTATGTAAATAAAAAGCTTTTGGATATGGGTGTTATGCACCATAAAGCAACTTTAAGAGAAGTCCGAAAAGAGCCTACCCATATTGATGTTATTTTAGATTATGAAGATGGGCATACTGAGGTTATCGCCGTTGATGTTATTCTAGTCTCTATAGGAAGAGTTCCAAATACAAAAAGACTGAGTCTTGAAAATACAAATATCCAACTTGATGAGAGAGGCATACCCAAAGTAAACAGTGAATATCAAGTTGATAAAAATATCTATGTAGCAGGTGATATATCAGGGAATATGGCTCTGGTTAATATTGCAGAGATGGAAGGGCGGTTTGCAGCAAGAGCTATAGAGAAAAATATTACTTTTCCTTTGAGTTATGATAACATCTCTACCATTATGTTCTTTAAACCGGAAATTTCAGCCATTGGACTCACTGAAAAAGAGTGTCAAGCTAAAAATATATCTTATAAAGTTATCACCTATCAACACTCTATTATCTCACGAGCTATTGCTATGAGGGAGACAGATGGATTTTTCAAAATCATTGTTACCAATGAGGAGAATCCACTTATATTAGGTATGAGAGCAGCAGGATTACAATCTGCGGTATCTATTATATTTATTGCAACTATTATGAATAATAATACCAGACTGAATGATATAATGAAAACTATTCATCCTCATCCTAGTATCAGTGAAGGGATACAAGAGTGTTTACGCATACTTAAAGGGAAGTCTATACTCAAGCCAGAAGCATTTCCAGAACAAATAAAGTTTAAAGTTTGGGAGTCTGTTTAATCCTATATTCTTTCTATCTCTACTTTCACTTCCTGATAACAGGCATTGTTCCCCTCTTCACTAAGGATGGAAGGAGTGAGATAGTTGATACCCACTGTATTACTTGTTATCATTACGCAATCAAGACGAAGATCTTCATTGAGTTTTACTGTGAATTCATGTTCACCGTGTTCAGAACTAATCATTACTCTTTCACCCTCACCGTATCCTAATTCCGGATGCAACTGTACCCTATCTTCTCTAACAAACTGTGTATTGAGTGATTTGTTTGATTTAGGTGAAAGCAACCAAAAAGTCTCGTCTTCTTTTTTATTTTTACTTGTTTTACGAAATTTCCTAAAACGTTTTATGTTGATAAAGTCATCATCATAATCCTCAATGAATTCAAACTCATCATCACCCTCTTTACCAAATCCTTCAGCATAAGGCAGTGTTTCATAAGCTGCGGTAACATGAAATTCTCCCTCTTTTTCACATTGATGCATCCATGCATCAATGTAGTATGACTCCTCTTGTAAAGCTTCAAATCCAAATACATCAAACAAATGTTTTGTAAAATCATATTCACTGATACCTATATCTGAGTCTATGACCTTATTCATCTTCTCAACATACTGATGCCCATAACTCAAACGAACATCCTCTTTTTCAAAGAAGTTCTTTGCAGGGATAACTATCTTTGCCAGTTTTGAAGTTTCATTCTCATGCAGTCCGAAGTAGATAAGGTTTTCTACATCCTCAAGTTCCTTTTTCACACGATTGCTGTCTGGCATAGACGCTGCAGGGTTACCTCCTTGCACCAGTACAGTATCAAAACCTGAAAACTCTGTGGTTGCTTTTGGTACACGGTCACACTCTACTGAGAGTGGATTATCAAACCCCAACTTGGAATTACCCAGGTAACTTACACCACACCCCTCTTGTCCAAAAAGTCCAAGCGTTGCAGCCAGCGAATCTATGGCATGCAATACATACGAGCCTGTACTGTACTTCTGTACACCTGCTCCTACAAGAAAAACCACCTTTCTGTCACGCAGATAGTTCATCATGCGTCCCATATCACCAAGGTCCACACCGATATACTCTAAGATAGACTTGATACGGTGTTCTCGTGTAAAGTCATAGAAATCTTCGTGCTCAGAAGCAAATTCATCCATCCACTCCGTTGCCTCACTGTCTTCCATAAAAATGAACCGTGCCAGCATGATCGCCACATAGTAGTCCGTACGCGGTGCGATCTGCAGAAAAAAATCTGCTTTTTTTGCAATGGCCGTTTTGACAGGGTCTATTACCACGATCTTTTTACCTTCCAAATAAGGCATAATGTGAGAGTTTGTCACGGTTACATTTCGTCCCCATACTACAACAGTTTCAGCTTTTTCTATCTGTTCCAGAGGAAGTGTTCTGTTTACACCTCTTCCCATAACAATACCTGCATCACCTGCACTATCACAAAGACTCCCCTTGGTAAGTGATCCTTCTATTTTCTCCATAAAGAGATTGGTCACCTCTTGCATCACACCAAAGTTACCTGAACCCCTCCAAAGCAGTGACTTATCTGCTTTAAATGCATTAGCTGCCGCTTTAAGTGCTTCATCCATACTTACCTCAACCCCATCTACACGAGGTTTTTCGATACGAGGCGTTTCGAACATATGCTTATTGAGTAATGCACATAAAGCACCATTCCCTGCAGGATGCTTCACATCCCCATTTATCTTAAAAGAGTCATCTTCTACGATGATGCTACACGCATCATAGCAATCCAATCCACATGCCGTATTCATTACTTTATCTCTACTTTCACAAGTTTGGAAAAAGAGTTTTTAGGTGCAGGGATGTAAATCTCAGCACGATAGGAAGAGATAAACTTTTCATCTGCCACACGCCAGACTTTATTGACTTTATATTCTGTCTTTTCACCATCAAGATAAACTATTTTCTGCTCTATCTGATCCAACTCTTCAGGTTCCAGGAAAAGTACCAATTTTGCTCTGCTTGCATCTTCTACCTGTGCCAAAGGAGAACCGAGATTCACAAAATCTCCTTTGCGGACCATGAGTTTATACAGATACTTATTTTCCAACACTACAGATTTTTTGGTAATGCTGTCTTCAAGCTGTGCAACCTTGTACTGCATATCCATGATCTGTTTTTCCAAACTTACTATCTTTTCACGTGTACTAAGGTATTGGGTCTTTGCAGAAGTGAAACTACTGTAGGCATTGTCTTTTTGTGTTTTTGATGCTGTAGAGAGCTTAGAAATACGATTATAATATCCCTCTTGTCTCTTCACTGTACCACTTAAACTCGTTGCTATCTCTTCGTTGATACCTAGCATCTTTTCAAGCAACCCTACACTCTTTTTAGAGTCTTCCAGGTTCACTTTATCTAAACTGTCATCAAGGTGAATGACCCTCTTTGAACTCACCATACTACCCTCAGCATCAAGATCAACATCCACAACCAATGCGCTTACTGCAGATTTCAGTATAACTGATTCATAAGGTTCAACTTTTGCATAGTGTACTTTTGCAAAAATAAATAAAGGGGTAAACAGTAGTAGGAATATTTTCATAAGATTACGCTTTCTCCATTTCATTTTTCTCATTTGTAGTAGCCGAAGAACTAACAAACTGGTCATTCAGTTTTTGTATGGCTTCCCTTCCCTGTGTCATAAGCAGATCAAGCTTGGCTTTTGTATTTTTATGCCAGTTACGTCCAAAACCAAAGGTTGTTCTCCACCATTTGGTATTGTGCATGATCGCTTTTGAAATACTGATATCTTTCTCTTTCCATTTTTTAGCCGCACTTTGTGCAAAAAAACTACGTGCTTTCATATGTACAAGAAGAATGATAAACACAAAGAGACCACCACCAACCATCATACTGACCGGAGAGCTCATGAGTTCCAACAGATTAAATTGAAATTGAAGTACCCCAACCACGATAAGAAGTAAAACAACTACACTTATATCTGTCCAAAGTACCTTACGCCCCCACTCCTGTAATGCCTCTTGAAGCAGTGGCAGTTTTTCCTCTTTCATCTCCCTGGAAAAATCATCAAGTGCCTTAATAATACGATAAGCCCGTTCTATACTCACCTTATCCATACGCTCGACAATGCGTGCAAGATCTATATTCTTTTTACTTTCAAGTCGTGTTTGCATAGCTTCATCATCGATAGCAGTAGCTGCATCTTCATTATAGATACTATAAAAGTTTCCAGAAATAAGCCCCTCTTTAGCAAGGGCTCTTTGCCAAGAAGAGATAACATCTTCCAAGTTATCCTCTTTAGCTGTTGTGTCAATTTGGTTAAGGATATAAAGCACTTTATTGGAATCTTTATGCCCAATGGTTGTTGCAACCAGATGTTCCAATGTATCACGCATTGCTCCGGGTTCCGGATGGCGTGCATCAAAAAAGATCAAAACCAGATCTGACATCTCTACAATATGATTTGTAATACGCAAAATACCGTCTCGTTGACTATCTGCATCAAAGCCTGGAGAATCTATCAGTATTTTGCCTTTCATTTTTGGAGATTTAAGTGTTTTGAGTTGAAGATAAAGGTTCACACGATTTCCCTCTCCGGAATCTACCTTATTTATCTCTTCACTGATGTTATAAAAGGGAAAACGAGGATCCGCGTCAAGTGCAAGTCCCGGGAGTGCTGTGACTTCTTCGTTATTACCATAACAAATCACAGTAAACTTATCATCTATAGCCTGATTCCCGCTTTGCTGGATAGCAGTACCTATATATTCATTGATAAACGATGATTTTCCCGCAGAAAATGTTCCCAATACAGAGATCATCGGCCACCATGAGATATGGTTTGTATAGGTCTCATTAGGTTCAATAAGCCCTATTTTATGCCCTAACTTATCTAATGCTTTATATTTATCTATCACATCCAAGAGAACAGGGTTCTCTGCAGAAAGATATTCTTTGAGTTTTTTATACCGCTCTTCTGGCATCATTATCATATCCTTGTCTAAGATGATATATTATACCCTAATGGATTTTAACTCAGATTATGAAGTAGTTTACAATGAAATAGAAAATTGTAAAAGTTATGCAGAAATACTAGGTGCAACGATAAGTTATATTCACATACTGTTCTAGCGATATAAAATGAACAACTGGTACACTTATTGGTACACCTTTATTGTTATTTTATTTATCCTTCAAAAAAATATATCATTACATCTATTTCATTATAAAACCTCCTATATAGAACATTTTATAAGGTTTTCTATTTAAAGGGGAGGATTTATGGCTTACCAACGTCGCTACAGCGAATAACCTTATAAAATATGTTAGATTATAAGGTTTTCAGAAATATGTTTAAAATTAGATATGAGTTCACCAGAGTTTTTAGAAG
>Ga0209013_10004973_pt1 | contig 11567 bp, 7 predicted proteins | sample Cruoilmetagenom2_FD_187291 | JGI IMG/M metagenome (GOLD analysis project Ga0209013, IMG submission 187291) | Oil polluted marine microbial communities from Coal Oil Point, Santa Barbara, California, USA - Sample 2 (SPAdes) (version 2) | ecosystem: Environmental > Aquatic > Marine > Oil seeps ...
AACTGCTCATAAGAGAGCCCTTTCAGTTCTTTTCCCTTCAGGCTAAGCACTACTTTATAGGGAACATGCTTGTTGCCTGGTTCATACTCATCCAAAGGCATTTCGGCATTTTCTTCAGGGAAGTATTTTCCCATTAGATCCTTGGCCAGCACTACGGTGATGGGTATTCCGGTATAGGGATTGAAAGTCCGCACCAGCACATACTCAATAAGCTTCCCAACGGAGAGTGCAGTATTGGAAGGCAGGGTCCACGGAGTAGTGGTCCATGCCATAATATAGAGATCGGTATCAATGCCTTCAAAAAGAGGCGCGGAAAGCTCGTCCCGAATCACCTTAAACTGTGCCACAACGGTGGTGTCTTTAACATCGCGGTAGCAACCCGGCTGGTTCAGCTCATGGGTACTGAGTCCGCTACCGGCTGCAGGAGAGAAGGGCTGGATGGAATAACCCTTGTAAAGCAGCTCTTTCTTGTGAAGCTCCTTCAACAGGTACCATACGGTTTCAATGTATTTGTTATCGTAGGTGATATAGGGATCATCCATATCGATCCAGTAGCCCATGGAATCGGTGAGCTCTTCCCACATGCTGGTATATTTCATTACATCCTTGCGGCAGGCTGCATTGAACTCCTCGATGGAAATCTTTGTCCCAATATCTTCCTTGGTGATATTTTTGGCGCTTTCTACGGCCAGTTCAACAGGCAGACCATGGGTGTCCCAACCGGCTTTACGCTTCACAAGGAATCCTTGCTGGGTCTTGTAACGGCAAAAAATATCCTTGATGGTGCGGGCCATCACGTGATGGATGCCCGGTTTTCCGTTGGCCGAAGGTGGACCTTCATTAAAAACAAAAGTTGGCTGACCCATACGGGTCTCAACAGATTTTTCGAAGATGTTCTTTTCTTTCCAGAATGTATTAATCTCCTTGTTGATTTCTGAAAGGTCAAACTTCTTATATTCAGGGAAAAGTTTACTCATCAAATCGCCTCCGTTTGCAGGAAATATTAAAATTGCACAAAGATAGACGAGCAGGATGTAAAATGCAAGAACTCAGGAAAAAACCGCTCTTTAGTCTAATACTTGATAACTTTCACATATTGAGACTGCTCTTTTCCGGTCTGGCGACTTAATATATATACTCCTGGTGGCAGGGAAGAAAGATCCACATGATCCTGCATCCCTAGCATTTCAATGATTTTTACAGCCAGTCCGGCACTGTTGAGGAAGGTAAGCCGGGAACTTTCCGGCAGCGGTTCCATATAAAGCATTCCTTTAACCGGATTGGGATATACCTGTAATTCGTTTAGATTGATTTTGTATTTGCTGACTCTGGCAAATGCTCTGGAGAGGAATATTGAAGATCACACGCCGTCCAGAGTGATTAAGCCAAAACAGCACCCTCAGAAGTTTCCAATGCGCATCGCTCAAGCAAGCGACGCCGCGGCGCCAATCACCAAAGCCCCACAAGACAGCGATAAAAAATCGGCGCCTTCCGATGCAGACGTGAACATCTCTGCGCAAAAATCCGGACAAACGGACGATCTACTATTGAAGTCTGATAAAATTCTGAGAACGGAAACGAAAAACAAGCGGGCTCGTACCAAAGAGAAGCCCAGCGCGATAGAACCAAAACAAGTCGAAACAACGCGGCCTGGCAACGCAACGGCAGATGCTGGCGCCGGCAACAAAACGGCCCCTGCTTCAGCGGAGGTTGACCATCTCAGCCTGTTCGTTGAGGACCGGTATCCCTCTGCTAGCACGTGCGGCGTGTGTCACCCAAAACACTATAAAGAATGGTCCGTTTCACAACATGCCTATGCCCAACTAAGTCCGATCTACTTATCTCTCAGCAATAAGATCAACCAGCTTTCCAATGGTTCGAATGGTGATTTCTGCTTTCGCTGCCATAGTCCGGTGGGGGCGAATCTAGGCGAAAGCTCTTTTGCATCAAACCTCGATCGCCATCCGACTTCGCGCGAGGGCATCACGTGCGTTACGTGCCATCGTATCGGCAAGAATTACAACAAGGCGAGCGGACGCCTCGCCCTCGTCGAAGGCGGGCTCACAGAGCCTGTCTTTGGGCCCGATGGGAACGCGGGGGTCGAGCAGGTCCTGAATAAACCGGAGAAGTACAGGGTTGTCACCGATCCGGAACAACCGGGCCGCAAAATCCATACCGAGGCCAAGGTATTTGAGCCGATTAAGACGCCAACTTTTTGCGGCTCATGCCATGACGTGACGCTGTTCAACGGCTTTCGACTCGAAGAGGCCTTCAGCGAGTATCGCGTGTCACCGGCAGCCCAAAAAGGCGTTACTTGCCAAGATTGCCACATGGGCAAGATCCAAGGCCAGGCCTCCGGGTACGACACGGGACCGGCCGCGATCGTGGGCGACGTCCCAACGAAGCCGCGAAAGCTGACAAGCCATCTGTTCTCTGGACCAGATTATCCCATCATTCACCCAGGCATATTCCCTCACAATCAGGAAGCGGCCGCTTTTAAGACCATGCGCGAGTGGCTTCAGTTCAAACACAAAGAGGGTTGGGGCACGGACGAGTTCGAAAACAATGCGCCTGAGAACTACAAGTTCCCGGAAGCCTGGCAATCAGTCGACGACCGGTACGATGCACGCGAAATTCTCAATAAACAATTTGAGTTGTTGGATTTTGCAAAGCGCAAGAGACTTGAGGTTTTACAAAACGGCTTCATCCTTGATGAGATCGTAACGAACAAGGCTGACGAAAGCGGAATCAAATTTCGCGTGCGGGTTAGAAACGGGACCGACGGGCACAATGTTCCGACGGGTTTCACAGGCGAACGATTAGTCTGGCTTGATGTCACGGTCCGGGACAGAAATGGAACCGTTGTTTTTCGCTCTGGCGACCGTGACCCGAATGGCGATCTTAGAGACGGACATTCATCCTTCGTCCACGCTGGGAAGGCCGAGATGGATCCGTTTCTTTTCAGTCTGCAGTCCATTTTTGTGACGCAGAATGGGCGCGGCGGTGAAATCGAACATGTCATACCGATCCCATTTCCGCAGTTCGCGCTCCCGCGCGTTCTACCTTCTACAACATCTTTGATTTTTACAGGCGAACCGGCGACAGAACGCAATCACAAGAAAGGAATTGAACCTAATGGTCACCGGTGGGCGTCGTACGCTGTAAACGCAAGCGCTTTGACCGGTCAGGGTCCGTACAAGGCCACAGTTATTCTGAAGGCACAGGCCGTTCCCGTAAATCTGCTGCTCGCAATACAGGACGTTGGTTTCGACTATGAAATGAAGCCGAGTGAACTAGGAAAAGAGCTGATTGCAGGCACTCAGAACCTCTGGGAGAAAACCCTAGACTTTGACGTTCACTCTCAAAGCGCCACCCAGGAGCTCCCGTGGCTAACGAGGACCAGCAGATAACAAACGCAGGATGAAACTTTCCCCCTTTTGGCACATGCCACTGATCGTTAATCCGATAAGAGAACCGTTAAAGAACCAACCCAGCCTTCTTTCCGAGTTGTATAGAGTAATGAAAGAACCGCTCATCAGCATTAATGGAGCACGCCAGTTAATCGTCGCGATCATCGCGATGTTGCTGTGCATCTGGCAAATGCCCATAGCGGCATTTGCAGACGAGTGGAGGGCTCCCAGCGATAATGCTGCGGATGTTGTCTATGAGGAAAGTGAAGAGCCTTGGTACAGCTCGTTCTGGCCTCTTGGCGAACCGGTCAAAGTCAAAACCCTTCACGATGATTATGTCCCGTTGCGAACAGAAGCTTCCCCTGTTCCGCAAGACCGTCTTCCGGCTCGCCCCGAACTAGCAGTCGAACTTGGCAATGGCTTTCTCGACACCGGAAAACTCGATGAGGGCTTTGAAGTTCCGGTCATAGGAGCCGTATGGCAACCGAGGTTGTGGGCCTATGCGATTAATCGTACGGCCTTCCAGTCATTCGACAACGGCGCGCCGGGAAGCGTTCGCGAGACGGAAATTGCCAATCGTCTCGACCTCTTTGTCAACCTTCAGCTCACCGGAACAGAAAAGGTGCTCCTTGGTCTTCGCTCTCTCGACAACAACCGTCCCGACAGGTTCACACGCTATACCTTTTCGGGCCGGGAAAAAGGCTTCAATGAAGAAGTCAATCTGGGTTTGGAAACTCTATTCTTCGAGGGTGACTTGGGGAGCCTTTTTCCTGCTCTTGATCAGGCCGGCATCAAACCAATCGACTATGGCTTCACGGTTGGCCGGCAGCCCGTCATATTTCAGGAAGGCATTCTCATCAACGATACGATCGATGCGGTTGGCCTCATTCGTAACAACATCCCATTCCCAGGAACATCAAATTTTCGAGTTTCCACTATGTGGGGATGGAATCGTCTGGACCGGAATGACGAAGGGCGCAATGCTGATCAAAACATGTTTGGTACGTTCATCGCCGCCGACACCCACCTGAGTACCTACAATCTCGATTTCATTTACGTCAACGACAACGCCAGACCCGAGGAAAAGGCTAGCGGGCTTTATCTTGGAGCGTCCACGATTCAACGTTTGCCTTGGCTACATGGCATCAGCACAGCCTTTCGCGTTAACGCTTCATATGCGCTTAACGACAAGGTCCCTAGTAATGTGGGCGGCAGCGTTGTTGGCGATGGAGTTCTGCTTACTGCCGAGTTTTCCAAGACCGTTCCGGGTTCTAATGACATCGTCTATTTCAACCCATTCCTGGGGCTCGGTAATTATACACAGGCTGGTCGTGAGGCCGTCGTCGGTGGTCCCTTGGCAAACACGGGCATCCTGTTTGCGTCTCCCAACCTTAGTACCTATCTCGCCGAGATAAATCCATTCATCACCAATGACGTCGTAGGCGGCGCAATCGGCTACCAAGCCTTCTTTGAAGGCGGACGTCGAAATTTGATCTTGGAGATGGCCGGCCGGAAGGACTTAGCGGGCGACCGACTCGGAAGCCTGGGTTTCGGGGCTCAACTTCAACAAGCTGTCGGACAACATCTTCAGTTTACGTATGAGGGTTTCTACGTATTCAACGAGGACCGAGACAATGGGCTTGGCGGGCGTGTGGAAATGCAAATTGTCTACTAGGCCGTTAGCCGAAAATCTGCGGGGGTTTCTTTGATGGAATTTTTTGTCGAGATCACTGGGTTGATAATTATGACCGCAGTGTCTCTTCGCGCGGCGATGAGTACTTATTGGTTGGCAGAGCGCCGGGTGAAAGCCGTCATAACCGAAAAGCGCCATCTCAAAGTACTTACGGGACAAGTCCACGTGCGGCTCGAATCTGAACGGCAGCGGCAAAGTCAGACGTGGTCTGGGACAAAAAAATTCCAGGTGATAGAACGTCAAAATGAGAACGCCAGTGGCACCATATGCTCGTTCTATATTGCTCCATGCGATGGGCAGCCGCTACCAGCATTCCGACCTGGTCAGTTCTTGACTTTCGAGTTTCCCCTCAAAAATGATCTTCAGCCCGCGATCAGATGCTATTCAATCTCTAGTAGCCCCGCCGAAAGACGATTCTATCGCATAACGGTAAAAAGGGTTGGGGCGCCTGAACATGCGTCGACTGCAACACCGCCCGGCATGATCTCTAACTTCCTTCATGACCGGGTCGACGTCGGAAACATTCTCGACGTACGTGCTCCAAGCGGGTCATTTTTTCTCGATCAGAATTCCGAGCGGCCGATCGTTTTAATCGCAGGCGGAGTTGGTTTTACGCCCCTAATCAGCATGTTGAGTTGGCTTATCGCGACCAACGCAAAACGCCATATCTGGTTATTTTACGGCGTCCGCGATCGCTCTGAGCATGCCATGTACCAAGACATGAAAGAGCTAGCCAAAATACACGCCAACTTGCACACCGTAACGTTTTACAGCCGACCGACCGATGCCTGTCGCAAAGGCATAGATTATGACGCCGCAGGACACGTTAGTGTCGACGTGCTCAAACAAGTGCTTACGCCAAGCAGGTACGAGTTTTACGTTTGTGGTCCCTCACCGATGATGGAGACCATCACACGTGACTTGCAAATCTGGGGTGTTCCACATGAAGATATTAAGTGTGAAGCTTTTGGAACATACCCCATCACCACTTCTGACGCTGGCGACGGCACTATATCAACCGGCGACACCAAGCCCCAGAAAATTCATTTCTCGCGCTCTAAGAAAACGGTTCTCTGGACGCCAAGCACCAAGAGTCTGCTCGAGCTCGCCGAGGCCAATGATATAAAGCCGCGATTTGGGTGCCGCGCTGGCAACTGCGGCACCTGCGCATCCAGGATTGAAAACGGACAAGTCAGCTACATCCGTCAGCCTGGTACCGAGCCCGCGTCAGGGTCCTGCCTGATATGTATTGCACGGCCGAACGGAGACGTCGTGATTGATCTCTAGACGAGACATCAGACCCCCCACTGATCGAAGCCTCGTGAACGGGCGCAGCCATATACAAGCGCTAGGTGCATCAGTTGACGTGGCATCTACTTTTTCGGAATTGTTGTTTGCACAATCGGCGACGTAACATCGTTGACGTGATAGTTGTGGCATAGAGAGCAGTCTTGCCGCGCGGCATTCGTCTTATGGCACGTCGTACATTGCTGTAATTGCATAGGCTTGAAGTTCGAAATGAACGTCCTCGGGTTCTGCTGTTCGTAACTGCTTTGGTATTTTGCTGTCGAGTCAATTTCGTGACAGGTCAAGCAACCGCGCTGATCGAGCAAACCAAAATGGGGCTCATGCACGAAGGACGTCAATCGCCCGGACTTATCCTTCAAGGTTGACGTCCCCCATTCGATAACTCGGCTTTGACCAGTGCTCTGATCAACGCTGTGACATTTGGTGCATTGCCCTTGCGAATCCTTGTGTGACAGCAAATCAAACACGGAGGCCGCGATGCTTTCCGTCTCGCCGCCGTGCAGCTTACCTGAGAATTCCAGCCAAGCTCTAAGGAACGGGTCAGAATGCCCGGTCGGCTTGTAGAGAATTGAAAAATCTCTTCGGTACCATCCTCCGAGCTCAGCCCACGCCTCCGCATCTACCGCAAGCTCTTCGTCTTGGCTCTGCGGACTCGCCTCTTCGGTTCGACCGTCTTGGGTGTCTGCAGCTATTGGATCTGACTCTTCATCATTATCCTCTGATGAGGTATCCGAAGCATCCTCAGAGTCGCTGTTCTCTCGCTCATCGGGATCATCATTAGCAGTATCGTCCGACGCAGGATTTCCTTGACTTCCTTTAATCAGCCGGCCGAAGGGATCGACGCGCCACCTTTCCGAATTGTCCGCATTTCCACTCTGGGCCACTTGGGTCCTCTGCTGAGATTTGTTGGCCTCTTGTCTCGAATTAAGAGCTTGCGCCTGCTGTGGCGGCAGAAGGTTGGATCGCTTCTCGCGTTGAAAGGTCGGCGTAGATGAGGAGTGCTTTGGCGCGCCCAGCGACTCCGGGGGGCGTATATTCTCTTCCAATGTATCTTCAGACTGTGTCCCGCTCGACTCGTCTAATGGATTGACAGACGTCTTCCAAACAGCTCGCGATGAAAAAGAATGCTTCGATACTTCTTTATGAAGACCTGGCAGCCATTCCCGTTGCGCAGCTAGCAGGACATCTCTCGGAATGGTAGCGACGAGTTTCGCGGCCAGGTCAGTATCGACTTGGGTGCCGGTTGCCTGGCTCAGGCGCCTTGCGATTTCTGAGGCTTTTGCCGTGGACAATTCGTCCAATAGGGCCTTCAGCTCCCACACGAACGACTCGACAGCTGAGATCTCAGCGGCAGATGCAGCGGAGAGGTCCAACAAGTCGAGCTTCGTGACGGTACGCAAAATCTGCTTTCGGGGAGCATCCAACCCGATTAGCAACTCCATAAATGGCGTGATTTCAGCCTCAGAAGCTTGTGGCCAATCACCGATGGAAGCGCCCTTTTCTTTTAATGTTTCAAGATCAAGTCCTGGCAGCGTGAGGAATGCAATGCCCTTGGGGCCGGAAGCCCGTTCTGTCCCAATAATCTGATTCAAGTGGCAAGACGAGCATACCGTCTTGAAGGATTTAACGCTCATCAACCGCGCGTCGCCTTGAGCGTCGTGACAATCGGAGCAGACTTTTGGTACAAATTGCGTGGAAGCATTTTCCTTCAGTGCCTCGGGAAAATGTTTCCCGAAGTGCGTGGAGTGATCATAGATAATTCGCGTTCGTCGCTTGTACGGGTAGCTCTCAAACTCGGGGTGCCCCTTTGCAAAGCTACGGAATTGTATTGCATGACATGATTGACAACGCTCATCTGAGACACGCTTGAGATCGAAGTCCTTTCCATGATGTTCTTTGTGGCAAGTCGCACAGAAAATTCTATTTTCGACGCGGTTGTTCATTGGCAGCAGGGCATTTGCTGCGCGCACCATCACAGGTGGTGAACTCAAACCCGCCTTTGATTGCAGCCGCTTTGTGCGTTTCTCCAGTTCCTTAAGTGCAAGATTGTGGGGGTAATGCTCTTGCTTATCGATCTTATGGCAGGTCAAACATGCCGCGGTTTCTTTCGTGGGTTCGGCAGAGGCAAATATCGCATGCAACCAGCCGAATTGGCCGTCTGAAACGCTCGCATGGCAGCTGCGGCATTCGGATTGCAGGCTATGGGAGGTTGTTAATGGCCCGGGCATCAGAAACTGACCCGGGCTTAGATAACTCGCCGCAATCACCACTATTCCGAGTACGAACAGCGCCGCCCACCTGGAAAATGAAATAAGCCGTGCGCGCAAAGGCCGTACCGGCGGGCATGCCGACGCAGCATCGGAACCCTGTCCGCCCGACTGAGGCCCTGCTTGCGCACCTTCTTCCATCCGCCGGGCCGGTCTCCGAAAAATCCTCAAATCACGGAACTCCCGAAGAAAAGGCATAAACGACCGCAATGTGTACAATCACCAGAACGATCAGTCCGTACGTCGCGGGAACATGCACGAATGTCCAAACTTGCAGCAGTCGTTGGTGAGCATACTGAAAATCCAAGTTGTTTTTCTCGGTGACTAGTGTCTTCAAGGATTGAAGCGCCTTCTTATCAACCTTATCGGATACTAACTCGGCAGCTTCTATCTCATGCAAAACCTTTTTCATCGGCAAAGTTGAGCCCTTCAGATGAGCGAGCAAATTTCTAGGGCCATTGAAAAATGCTCGTAATGTTGTTGTGTAGAGTTGCCAAATCGCGTGGAGAGTTTCTCCATCCACTGGGCCCGTGGCTAATACTTCAGCTTTCTGGGCGAGCTCCGAGTGAAGCTTCGGAATAGCATCAAACGTCACCGGCTCGGAGTGCTGTTCGATTTTCACTGGAATCGCAACCATCAAGTACGATCCAACAATTCCGCTGACGATGACGAGCACAAAGAGAGCCCACAAAGCCCACTCCAAGAGCGTATCGGGAATGCCAATGCTCGTATGGGCTGCAAACGCTCCGATAACAGCGTAGCCAATCAAGATATGTGTCCGCCTCCAACTTGTATCGTGCAGGCGACGCGACACGCTGGCGTTCCGTCTGACATGAAAAAGTAACTGCGCGGCCATTCCCGCAAAGAGCAACCATCCGTCGAGAAACCTCGGATCGCGGAGACTAAATTGGTAGACCTCAGCCAGCCACCAAACTGTCGCGAAGGTCAGAACTGTGATCGCGGGGTAGCCCAGAAGGCGGACCATGGCTAAGTACGAACCACAACCAAAGCGGCGAAATTCGAGTCACCAATGTTCAAGGGGCGGCCCTTTCTACACGTGAAGTGACAGGTCGCAGGATCGAGGACCCGCTGACGCATCGGACTCAGTTAACTGCTGTTGACAAAGCTCACCGGTGCAAGCATCGGGTTTTCGTGCTCCGCTTATTCGCCATGTCAGCTCCATGCTGGTATGCCGGTGCAGGTCTCACCGAGGTTGGAAGTCAGTTGGGCGGGGTTCCCTTGATTTTCTCGGGACCTGGAATCATTGCATCGATCCCGCTCAACTCGCTTCCACTATGATTTCCGGCCAATCTCTTCGCTTCTCGCGCGATCCCGTTCGCTGCTGCAGACAGCGCCTTGTTGTTATTCAGCTTCAACCCTGCTGAATATCCCAACCGAACAATCGTTGAAAGTTCTGGCACGCTGGGAAGCGCCTTGGCAGCTGCTGCCAACTTCTTGCGAGCCGCATCGGCGCGCTGCGCCATTCGAACGGCGTAAGCCTTTTCGTTCTTTGCAATGCCAACAGCGCGCAGAGCCGTTTCCAGCTCCACCGCCAAGCCGACGATATACATCAGTCTTCTACGGTCACCGCTCGCCTTGCTGTTGCCCTTGCCTTTCGAGTACCAAACATTGTGGCGCACCTCGCCCTGCGACCAGGAATACAATTCGAATTTGCTGCCTGCTGGATGCCCGCCAACATTCACGAGCTTCTCACGCGGAACGACATGACAACTATAGCAATTCTTCGCAAGTTTATATAATGCGCTTGGCTGTATCATGCCGGCAGCCTCAGATTTCGACCACCGTTCTGCTGCCTCGCTTTTCGATTCAGATTCCTTATTCTTCTTGCCGCTAAATTCGGCATGAACCTTGATGTAGCCTTTTCCTTCTCCATGACAGGACTCGCAGGAGATCCCAGCAATCGGCTTCTTTTTTTTCTTAGCTTTCTGCGTTGTGAAGTGACAGCCAAGGCACAGGCTGCTCGACTTCATCCGCTTAATTTTCATTTTCTTCGCAATTGAGCGCGCCTCCTTGCTACGAGGCATATCTCGAAACGTTGAATAATGGTGGGACTGCTGCCAGATCTCGCCTTCCTTCTTGTGACATTCGACGCAAGCGTTGGGGCCTTCGATCCTTGATGGTTTTGCCTGCGAACATGCAGGTTGGCTTGCGAAAAAGCCCGTCACCACAACCGTGAAGCCATAAATAGCCCTGGCGAGACCCCAGCTGTTATTGCGTCCTGCCACCAAAGTCATCTCGACTGCTCTCATCCAATCTTTTGCCAACTTCGGGGCTTTGGCTCTAGGTGTCCTGAGCTGGTTTAATAATGTCGATCATCTGACGAAGGTGGATAGAGTGTTTGCGAACAGCATCTGATACAAGCACCGGCCACCAGACATTGCGGAACGCAATCCTCAGCTGAGGACGACATCTACGCAGTTCATTAGAGTGGTGGAACGAGCTGCCGCGTTCCACAAACTACTCACCGCGCAATATTGGCTATTCGTTGACCAGGCTTCGATCTCATTGCATCTCCGCGCTTGGTTCATCGCGAAAGAAAGAACTAAACGGCGTTAAACTTCTATCTTGGCAACGAAGATGCGAGCAAGCTCAATTCTCACGAGCAGAACCAGGAACACCCGCCGCAAAATCAGCCTTTGAAAGGAGGTGCGGAGAATATCGGTCAGAACACTGACACTCCAAATCGACCCGGGCGCACGCAAAATCAAGGTGATACATCGGACCCTAAGTCGTAAGCCGCCTGCATGACCAGATGCTCTTGTGCTGGAGCAGTAGCAATAAGTGCGCAGGCGAAAAGACCGACAGACAAACAAGCAAAAGTCATAGTGTAGTAGACCGCTCTTAGCGTGCTCATATACAGACCCCTCG
>Ga0209013_10004974_pt1 | contig 11566 bp, 10 predicted proteins | sample Cruoilmetagenom2_FD_187291 | JGI IMG/M metagenome (GOLD analysis project Ga0209013, IMG submission 187291) | Oil polluted marine microbial communities from Coal Oil Point, Santa Barbara, California, USA - Sample 2 (SPAdes) (version 2) | ecosystem: Environmental > Aquatic > Marine > Oil seeps ...
GATCACGGCCAGGAGGGCCGTGGGAAGCGAGATGATCAGGGTGTTGAGCATATTCCTGGCAAAGCTCTTGAAGCTCTCGTGGGCCGGGTCAAAAAGCTCCCTATAGGCATCGAGGCGCAGGGCGCCGGGGATGTAGACCGCCTCCCGGCCGCCGATCTCGGCAAAGTTCTTGAAGGAGGAGCTGACCATCCAGTAGAAGGGGAAGAGGATGCTGACCAGAAAGAAGGCCAGGACGATAGCAAGGATCAACTGCTTCAGGGTCAGCCGGCGGGAGAGGTGCTCGATCAGGTTCAGTTTCTCATCGCTGGGACGGGCGATACTGCTGTCAACGCTCATGGCAACCTCCTAATCTTCGTCCACGCGTCGCATGACGACGCCCACATAGATTACCAGAAACACGATCAGGATGAGCAGCAGGATCATGGCATTCGCTGATCCCTTGCCAAAGTCATTCATCTTGAAGCTGAACTGATAGGTGAGCACGGGCAGGACATTGGTGCCAAAACCGCCGCCGGTCAGCAGCCAGATGTCATCGAATTTATTGAAAGTCCAGATCAGGCGCAAGAGAAAGATGGCGCCCAGCACGTAGCGCAGCTCGGGGATGGTGATATACCAGAACTTGCCCCATTCGCTCGCGCCATCCACGTCTGCCGCTTCGTACAGGGTCCGGTCGATGGCCTGCAGGCGAGCCAGGATCATCAGCATAGCAAAGGGAAAGTAGCGCCAGGCAGTGAACATGATGACGATGAACAGGGCCAGGCCTCGTTGCGCCAGCCATGCCTGGGGCAGATCGATGACACCGAGCTTCATCAGGATGTCGTTAATCACACCTGAGGGACGAGGGTCCATGATCCATTTCCAGACAAAGGCGACACTGACGATGGGGGCGACGTAGGGGAACAGAAACACCGCCCGCGTAATGCCCCGGGCGCGGAAAGGACGGTTAAGGGCCAGGGCTGCGATCAAGCCCAGGACAATGGTCACGATGGTAGAGAGGAAGGAGTAGACAATACTGGTGACTGCTGCCCCCCAGTTTTTCAGGCCCTGGTACTTGAAGGCAAAGTCGTTGACGACGGCCCGATAGTTGTCCAGACCGACGAATTTCGCCTGAAAGACGTTGCCCAGCTCTTTGAGTCCGACGTCGTGAAAGCTGATCCAGACGCTAAAGACCGCCGGGAATAGCACCACGCTGAACACGATCAGCACCGTGGGCAAAATCAGGAGCCAGGCAAGGCGCACCTCCTGGGCGTCGAGCGAACGCCACCGCTCGCGGAAAGAGGGTTTTGACTCGCGGGCCGAGACAGTCATTGTCCTTCTCCTTTCGGCCTGGGAGTGAATCCAGGCGCATCCCCACGTGCGCGGGGACTGGCGGCCTGGGCGCCCCAGACTGCAAGCCCCGGTGCAGCCGAGAATGGGAACGGGGCGGCAGCCGCAGCACTGTGATAGCCGCCGAGGCTGCCGGATTCCCGTCCCTACCGTTTATCGCTTGGCACCCATCCGAAAACGCTCTAGTCCTCGTCTCGAGGGCGCACAGCCCACCCCCGACAGGGCTCCAAGCGGATATCGGATAGGTTCCCGGTCAAAGGAGCTATTCCTCCTGGCGCTCGGCGTACAGCGCCTCGACCTGCTCCTGGAGCCACTCAGCAGCGGTCTCGGGCGTCATGATTCCCTCGAGAGCGATGTTGCTGATGGCTTGCGGGATCAAGAGCCGGCCCTCCATGTCGCCGACGACGGCGCGCTGGGTGGTGTCATAGTCGGGGCGGAAGAGCCAGCGCTGCATCGTGTCAAAGCCACCGGCGATCTGGCCCATCGTCTCGTCCGAGTAGTTCTCAAAGTAGGGGCTGAGGGTCGACCAGCCCTCCACCGCGCTCTCCAGCACCGGCACCTTGCCAAAGGGGGCCAGGGCCAGCACATCCTGGTAGTTCTGGTCGGTCAGGAAGAAGGCTGCTACATCCTGGGCTGCGGGATTGCCGCCCACGGGCAGAGCCAGGGTGACCAACTGCCCGTACGAAGCGGAACCGTTGGGTCCCTCCATCATCGAGGCAAAGCCGGTCACGCCCGGGAGGTCATCCACGGCGATCTCGACGCTGCCACCCTCCGCCAGACCCGAGCCATCCACCAGGTCATCCATGATGTAGGTGCTGTAGAACAGCATGCCAGCCTGGTCGAGCTGGTAGGCCTCGCGAGCGCCGCGCCAGAATTGCGGACCGGGCATGGCGCAGCGTTGGAGACCGGCGTAAAAGTCGAGGGCCTCGATCATCTCCGGCGTGTTCATGGTGACGTTGCCCGCCTCGTCGAAGGGCCAGGCGTTGTTGGAAATGGCCACCTGCTCAAAGACCTGGTGGGGGTAGTTCTGGCCGGGGTCGGTACCCAACGTCAAGGCATACAGCAGGTTGCCCTGGCCGGGTAGCGCGTCGCAGGCAGCGTTGATGTCATCCCAGGTGACGGGCGGATTCAGGCCGGCCTCATCGAATGAATCGCCGCGGTACCAGATGGCCTGGATCCAGCCATCGTAGGGGACAGCGGAATAGTTACCGGTGGCCGGGTTGGTGACCATCTGCAGCGGGCCGTCGCGGAAGTCGTCCTCGCCCACAGCCTCGATCACGGCAGTGGCGGCTGCCTCATCCAGGATCCCGTCGGCGGCAAAGGCCGCTACCCGCTCGATACCCATGCGGATCAGGTCCGGCGGCCGGTTGGCGGCCAGCGCCGTGGCGATACGCTGGGAAACCTCCGCTTCCTGGATGACCAAGATGCGCACGTCGACGTCCGGGTTTTCTGCCATGAATCGGGCTGCGATCTCCTCATACATGTCCACCCTGTCTGCTTCATGGTCGGTGCTCCAGAACTCGACGACCGTCTTTTCGGTAGGTTCCTTCTCCACCTCGACGGTGACGATCTTCTCGACTTCCTTTTCCACCTCGACGGTGACGATCTTTTCGACCTCCTTTTCCACCTCGACGGTGACGACTTTCTCGACCTCCTTCTCCACTTCGACGACCTGGGTGACGACCTTTTCGACCTCGACGGTTTCTACGACGACCTCCGGTGTACCGCCGCAAGCAGCCAGCATCGTGGCCAGCATGATCATCACCAGGGTGAATGCAAATGTCTTCTTCATGAGAGACTCCTCCTATTCTTGTTAGTCTGTTTTTCGGCACAATACTACGGCCAACGGTTGCTGCTCCTCTTTTGGATTCCTAGACCTCCTTTCTAGCCCGGGCATGGAAATCCCGGTTCACCGCCGGCGCCAAGGGAATGGCGTCGGACTCAGCCTGCCCCGCTGGATTCCCGGACCACCAGCTCCGGTTGTAGCAGGACGTGGCGCTCGGTTAGCTCTTCCCCCTGGATAAGCCGGCTTAGCATATCGCAGATCCGGCAGCCGATGTCGTAGATGGGTTGGTGAATGGTAGTCAGTGAGGGGTGCGAATGCTCTGCGAGGGGGATGTCGTCAAAGCCAGTAATGGCCACATCCCGCCCCACTACCAATCCGCGCCTCTGCGCCGCGCTGATGGCCCCCAAGGCCATCAAGTCATTGCAGGCGATGACAGCAGTAGGTGGTGGAGACATATCCAGCAGTTGGTTCATTGCGCCAAAGCCTCCCCGTTGGGTAAGGTCGCTGATGATCATGTACTCCGGCCTGAGCGACAGATCGTAGCGCTGCAGAGCGGTATCCAGCCCAGCTCGTCGCGATTCGCAGAACATCAAGTCCAGCGGTGCAGAGATAAAGGCCAGATGCCGGTGGCCCTGTCCGGCGAGGTGCTGGGTGACCAGCTCCAAGCCCTGCACTCCGTCTTCATCCACGTAGGGAAAGTCCACATCCAGATCCGACCGGCCAAAGGCGACAAAAGGCAGGTCGACCCCTGACAGATAGGCAATGCGCCAATCCTCAACCCGGGTTCGGACCACCAGCAGACCATCCACCAGGCGTCCCTCTGCCATGCGCCGGTAGGCGGTCTGCTCTTCAGCGGTGTCAGGTGGGCGGGTGGAGACCAAGAGGTCGAAATTGTGCTTCGCTGCTGCATTCCCGATGCCGGCCAGCAGCTCACTGAAAAAGGGATCGGAGAAACGGGGACCGCTGGTCGGGATCACAAAGCCAATAGTATCGGTCCGTCCCTTCTGGAGTCTACGGGCGGTAGCGGAAGGGACATAGCCCATTCCCTCGGCAGCCTGTAGCACTCGGCGCCGCGTTCCCTCGGCCACATCGCTGTAGCCACCCAGGGCCCGCGAGACCGTGGTAATGGATAATCCCAGTTCAGCCGCCAAGTCCTTGAGCGTAACAGATGCCACCTGCTTCCAGCCTCCCGAACTCTTGATCATCCAAAACGTTTTGGACGCTGACCTATTATAACCCAAAACGTTTTGGATGTCAAGACCCAATTTGGGGAAGGAGGCAAAGTCATTCAGGCCGCCCTCCCGAAACACGCGCTTGCTGCCAGGAGCTTTATGCCTTACAATTCGAATGCTTGGAACAAGGTCCATCAGCAAAAGGAGTCAGGATTGAAACATGAGATCTGAGCCAACGGTCGTCCTTGCGGTCACTGTACATCAACCCGACGAACGACTCGCGAGCCTGGTTGAAACCCACCTGCCAACTCTGGTGAGCTGCTACACATCGGTGACCGCATTCTGTTCGGAAGAGACTCACCGTACCATCCTGGAACTGTTGCAGCTTCACGGCGCCGCTGTGCACGTCGACTCTGAGGCGTCTTCCGGAATCCAGCGCATCGGCAATGTGCGGCGCAGGACCGTTCACGCGGGCCTGGAGGCGGGTACGTCGCACCTGCAGATGTGCGATTTTGACCGCGCCATCCACTGGGTCGCCCACTTCCCGCAGGAACTGAGGGCTGTCATTGATGACATCCCCAACTACGATCTGCTGGTCTTGGGGCGCACCGAGCGAGCTTGGGCCACTCATCCACCCTACCAGGCCGAAACTGAGCCGTTGTTCAACCGGGTTTTCGGCATGGTGACCGGGTTAGCCTGGGATGTAGGCGCCGGCTCGCGAGGGATCTCGCGTCGCGCTGCGGAATTGCTGCTGCAAGTGTCTGAGGAACGGACAGTAGGCGTGGACGCCGAGTGGCCGTTACTCATTCTCAAACAGGATGGTTATGTCGTGGGACACCAGCTCTGTGAGGGTCTGGAATTCGAGACGGCCGACCGTTTTGGATCAGAGATCGAAGCGGCAGGAAGCTATCAGGCCTGGGAGGCACAAGTGAGCGCCGATCCCAAGCAGTGGGTCTTTCGCCTGCAGGTGGCGTTAATGATCGCCCAGGCAGCCGTCCGCCACGGTGAGCCAGATGGCAGTTAGGCGGACAAGGCGAAAGGGCGATGCCGATGCTGATTGCACTTGGAAAAGTTCACAGCAGATGGTGGAACCCGACTCGGCGCCGATTCGCCCAGGCAGCCTGAGCCAAGTCACCCAGACAGTTAAGACACACCCCATTTTACATGAGGAAATCTGTAAGGATGGGGCGTACCCGAAAAGCTGCACCAGTTTGACGTGTGCTTTGTGTGAGACTCCGGCCTGGCCAGAGCCGCTGCCTCCGGGAGGGCACACTTGCCCGAATTGAAAGACGAGATGAACCGGAAGAATAACCGATTCTTCTCGCCTTCCCCCTTGGGCCGGCTACCGTTATACCAATGTGCCAACTGGGTCATTTTTCGATTGGGGAATTAGTACTTCTTCGCTTGACAAAAACACCGGCAACTCACCCCGTTTGCGTTCCTCTCGCCATTGATCCCGGTCTGCCAGGGATGTCATCTTCAACAAGTATGCGCAACTCCTTCACAACTTCTTCAAGCCCATGAACTAGAATAGATGCTGACGAGTCGAAAGACTTGAAACCTTGAGAGAGAAGTGCACCTACGATAACGAAAGGGGACCTGTACGATGGTGAGAAAAGTGATTTTGGGCGCGTTGTTGGTCGGATTGATCGGCGTCCTGGTAGCAGGGGGCATCATCCGCACTGTAGACAAGACCGGGCAAGTAGCGGAAGCGGCTGGCCTGGAGAAGGGGCGCGGTTACGACCAGGCAGCCGAGCATGGAGCAGGGGAAGAGCATGACTGCGACAGCCAGGATCAGGGGCATGACCATGGAGAAGATGACGGCGCTGTGGATCGCCCAGGGCAAGGGCGCAGCGGCGGGCAGGGTCAGGGTGGCGTCTCGGCCGGCGAAGCCGAACGGCAGTATGCCAACTACGAAGCTGTGCTCGGGGATCAGGTCCTGTACCAAGGCACCGTGGCGCAAGCCCCGGCAGCCGGGGTGGACCTGGTGATCGTGTCGGACGATGGCGAGGAGATCATGGTCGGCACTGGGCCGGGCTATATGGAAGCCCAGGGATTCAGCCTCCAGGCTGAGGAAGCGGTGGAGGTGCAGGGGTTCTGGGAGGATGCCGAGCTCAAAGCAACCCAGGTGACCCGCCTCAGCGATGGCCAGAGCATTACCCTGCGGGACGAGGCCGGACATCCGGCGTGGGCCGGCGGTGGCAGGCGCGCGGCTGAGCAGGGAGTGACGATGGCCCAGCAAGGGCAAGATGTCCAGCCCCAGAGTGGCCCCGTCCAAGGCGCCTGGGGTCAGAGTGGCCAGGACCAAGGTGGCCGGGGCCAAGGCGCCCAGGGTCGGGGTCAGGGTGGCCAGGGCAAGGGCGGCTACGACAGCGTAGACTATGGAACGCCACCTGGCGGTGGCGACTTGAGCGAAGAGGAAAAGGATGCTCTGATCCAGGCCTTGCAAGATGAGTACAAAGCGTGGTCGGTCTACGAGCAGGTGATCGCTGACTTTGGTGCGGTGCGGCCCTTTGCCAGCATCCAGAAGGCCGAAGAGCATCACATCGCCGCTTTGGTGAACGTGTTCAATGCCTACGGGCTGGACGTCCCGGCGAACGAGTGGCGGGGCAACGTCCCCACCTTTGACACCCTGGCGGAGGCCCGCGCCGGTGGCGTCCAGGCTGAGATTGACAACTCGGCCCTCTACGACCGGCTGTTCAGCATGGTGGAAGAGGATAATCCCGACATCATCCAGGTCTTTACCGCCCTGCGGCGAGCATCACTGAGCCAGCACCTGCCCGCCTTTGAGCGCTGTGCGCCCTAGGGCAAATGCAACTGGCCGATCAAGCCCCCCGGTTTCAGCGGAGCCGGGGGCTTTATCTCTGCCTGGCCATCTTGGCTGCTTGCTCGCGAAAGCCTGGCCTGGCAGGACTGCCTCCCTTCGGTACCAGCTTGACAAATGTCTCGTCCTGCAATATATTTAGTTCATCTAACTAATTGACCTGGAAGGACGAACGCGATGGCGGCTGAAGATCGACTCCTGGGCCTGTTTGCGCGGGTGCGAAGGCTGGCGCTCGACCAAAACCCACTGCAAGAAAGCGGGGTAACGATGCCTCAATTGGCCCTGCTCGACTGGATCGCCGCTTCGCCGGGATGCGGTGTGCGCGAGATCGCAATGGGCCTGGGCCTGACGGCTCCCACAGTCAGCGTGGGAGTGCGCCGGTTGGAAACAGCCGGACTGTTGCTGCGCCGGCCCCATCCGCAGGATGGACGCGCCATCCAATTCTTCTTGGCTGCCGAGGGTCAGGCTTTGCACGAGCAGGCACGCGCCTTCCGCCAGGAAAAGATGCAGAGATTGCTCGCGGGTCTGACGCCCGAGCAGTCTGCAACGCTATTGGCCCTGCTAGAACGGGCCATCAACTCTGCCGAGAAAGCTTGGTAGCGCAAGATGGCATCTTGCGTCACTATTAATTAGGAGAGGAAATCAACATGCAACAACAAATCGTATTCGCCATCGTAACATTCCTGCACGACCTGTTCACCGCTGTCTGGATCGGCGGCCTGATCACCCTGGGGATCACGGTCCTGCCGTCAGTCAAGAAAGTGTTGGGGATGGGGCCTCAAACCAAAAAGCTCATGGATTCCATCCAGAAGCGGCTGAGTGTGCTGGTCTATGTGAGTATCGCGGGTCTGATACTGACCGGCCTTCTCCTATCCAACCGCTCGCCGGCCTTCCAGGGACTGTTCAGTTTCGGCAACACCTACTCGACGGTGTTGAGCCTCAAACATATCCTGGTGCTGGTGATGGTCGTCGTGGCGTTGATCCGCAGCTTGGTGCTCGGCCGCCGGAGCGGACCCCAAAGCCCGGCCCAAGAAAAGCTCAAGGTCGGGCTGCTGTTTCTCAACATCGCTCTGGGGATCGCGGTGTTGTTGCTCAGCGGCTTTGCCGCGGCGTTCGCAGCGGCGCCGCCGCCTATGTAGCGGCCACCGCGGCGGACACGGTGGGTCCAGCACCCACCCGCCCTGCCCAAGGAGGAGCCATGACCGGTAGCAAATTGCTGGTTGTCACTGCCCACCCGGACGACGAGTCATTCCGCTGTGGTGGCGCGTTGGCTTTGCTTGCCCGGCGTGGTGTTCGCGTGCAGCTACTCACTGCCACACGGGGTGGTGCCGGCTCTCGTGGCGATCCACCCCTGTGCCGCGCCGGCGAGCTGGCAACCGTGCGCGAACGCGAATTGTGCAGCGCTTGTGCCGCCCTGGGCATCGAGCCTCCACGTTTTCTGGACTACCTTGACGGCACGCTGGCCGATGTGGACGAAAAAGAGGCCACCGCTCAAGTGATGGCGGTCATCCAGGAATTGCGGCCCCAGGTGCTCCTCATCTGGCCGCCGGATGGCCTGTCGGGGCATCCCGATCACGTGGCCGTGAGCCGCTGGACATCTCTGGCCTTTCAGCGGGCAGCCGCCTTGGGGCCGGACGCCCCGGCTGCTCTCTACTACCTGGCTGTGCCGCGCTCGGTGGCCAAAGCCCTGGGGCTGTCCCACCTGCATGACGTGCCCGATGAGCAGGTTACCCTGACCGTGGACGTGACTCCGGTCTGGGAGCAGAAACTGGCGGCTATCCGCTGCCACCGCACCCAGATGGGCGGATCGCCTATCCTGAACGAGCCAGAAGAGAAGCGACGGCTGTTCCTGGGGACAGAGCACTTTCGACTGGCAATGACCCGGTCGGACCCTTCGGCAGGCTCAGGGCGGGCTCTGCCAATTGGCCCGGAAGGCAGCTTTTTTGAGGAACTGGGGGAGAACAACTGATGAACGATGCTATCAAAGTGGGCAGTCTGACCAAGTACTACGGCCGTCCGGAAGCAGGTGTGCTGGCCGTGGACCACATCAACTTTCAGGTGCAAGAGGGCGAGGTCTTTGGTTTCCTGGGACCCAACGGGGCGGGCAAGACGACCACCCAGCGGATGCTGACCACCCTGCTGGAACCGACCGAAGGTCGCATCACCATCCACGGCCACGACCTGGCCCACGACGCCTACCCGGTCAAGCGGCAGATGGGCCTGGTGCCGGAGGAATCGAACGTCTACACCGAACTGACCGCATGGGACAACTTGATGTTCACCGCCAAACTCTACCGTGTGGGCCGCGCCGAGCGGGCAGCGCGGGCACGGGAGTTGCTGGAGGCCTTTGGCCTTTGGGAGAAGCGGGACGTGAAAGCGGAGAACTTTTCCAAAGGGATGCGGCGACGGCTGAGCATCGCCATGGCCATCATCCACAAGCCGGCGCTCCTCTTCCTGGACGAGCCGACGCCGGGGCTGGACGCGCAGAGCGCCCGTGCCATCCGCGACCTGATCCGCCAGTTGAACGACGAGGGGACGACGATCTTTCTAACCACGCACCAGATCGAGGAGGCCAACCAACTCTGCGACCGGGTGGCCATCATCGACCACGGCCAGATCGCTGCCATTGACACCCCGGAACACCTGAAACAGGCATTCCGGCGGGTGCAGTCGGTGGAGGTGGCGTTGGAGCCCGACGGGCAGGCGCATGGTCAGGCGCTGGGCTCCTTGCCGGGGGCGACCACGGCGGTCAAGATGGGAGATAAATGGCGGCTGTACACCAAAGACCCGTCGGTGCTCCTACCACAGGTGATGGACTATGCCAACTCGAGCGAATTGCGGGTCGTCAGTCTGAGTACCCTCGGCCCCAGCCTGGAGGACGTTTTCCTCGAGATCACCGGGCAACAGGTGGGCACAGTGCGTCACGAGGCGCAGGAGAGCAAGCCCCGGCGGCGGGGCATGAAAAGTGGAATGGGCGGTGGACGATGAAAGACGGATGGCTGCAGCGACTGCGTGACGAGGTAACACAGGCTTGGACCGTGACGGCCAAGGACATGAAGGTCTACTATCTCAAACCAGGGATGATCATGTTCGGCTTTCTGATGCCCTTCTTCATGTTCTTCTCGTTCTCGGTAAGGCGAGGGATGGCCGCCGACCAGGGTGTTGCCCGGCTGCTGGCTCTGACGGTCTTTTTCACTGCTGCCGCCGCCGGGCCATTCATCATCCCCCTGGAGCGGCGCCTGGGCACCTACGACCGGCTACTGGCCGCGCCGATGTCGCTGCTGACGCTGTTGCTGAGCAAGACGGCGGTGGGAGCCTTCTTTGCCATCGGCACGTCGGCCTTTGCCCTGATCGTCGGTGTGGTGGCCTTTGGGGTGAGTGTCGCTCAGCCCTGGCTGCTGGCGGTCGCCGTACTCCTGGCGGCATTCTCTTTCTCGGCCCTGGGGGTGATCTTTGGCTCCATCCCCACCCGCAACCCAGGTTCCGTGCAGATGCCCAGCACGCTGCTGCGCTGGGGGTTGCTGTTCATCAGCGGTGTTTTCATTGGGTTGAACGAAATGGCCCCAGCGGCGCGGGCAGTGGCCTATCTCTCGCCCCTGACCTACGCCCAAGACCTGATGAACCACGCTGTGCTCGGAGCTGGCCTGCTCAACCCCTGGCTGGACATGGCCGTGCTGCTGCTGAGCGGCGTGCTGTTTCTGGTGCCGTCCGTGTTGATGCACCGCCGTAGCCGGCGGCTTGGCTACTGAGAGGGACGCGGGTCCAAGTGCTAGCCGCAGGACCCCTCGCTACAGCATGGACAACGCTACTCTCATCCGTTCCAGGGCTTCATACAGGGTGGACCGGGGACAGCCAAAATTCAGCCGGACAAATCCCTCTCCCCCACGACCGAATGACGCTCCTTCATTTAGGGCAACCCTGGCTTGCTCCAGAAAGAACTGGTGGGGAGGGCCATCGATTCCAGCCTCACGGCAGTCGAGCCAGCCAAGGTACGTCCCTTCTGGGCGCCACATGGTGACGCCAGGCAACTGGGAATTCACATACTCGGCCAGGTAATCCGCATTGGCCTCCAAGTAGCGCAGAACCGACTCCAACCATGGCTGGCCGTCCCGGTAGGCGGCCAGCGCGGCCACAGCACTCAGGATGCCGGGCCGTCCGACAAGGCCAGCGCTGGCAGCCTGATACTGTTCGCGAAGCTCTGCATTCTGGATGATGGCCACCGAGAAGTGAAGGCCCGCGATATTATAGGTTTTGCTGGGGGCTATCAACGTGATGGTCCGGTCAGCAATCTCGGGATCGAGGGAAGCAATGGGCAGGTGTGGATGTCCTGAAAACACCAGGTCGCAGTGGATCTCGTCGGAGCAGATTACCACGTTACGACGGAGACAGGTCTTGGCCATCCGTTCCAGCTCGTCGCGCCGGAATACGCGGCCCACCGGGTTGTGGGGACTGCACAGG
>Ga0209013_10004975_pt1 | contig 11566 bp, 12 predicted proteins | sample Cruoilmetagenom2_FD_187291 | JGI IMG/M metagenome (GOLD analysis project Ga0209013, IMG submission 187291) | Oil polluted marine microbial communities from Coal Oil Point, Santa Barbara, California, USA - Sample 2 (SPAdes) (version 2) | ecosystem: Environmental > Aquatic > Marine > Oil seeps ...
ACAATGGGGCCTTCCCGGCCGACGGAGCCACCGGTGCTGATGCTGATGGCCGAGGCCAGGGTTTTTACAAAAACAACCCTTTTTCTGATGACACCGCCCTTCAAAGCAACAGCTTCCATCACTTCGGGTACACCGTGGCCCTTGGCCTCTCTGGCAAAAAAATACACCAGCGGGCCGACCACCAGACCGCCTGCGGCCGGAACCCAGACCTTCAGGTACCAGGAAAGTTCCAAAACCACATTGAGCAGTTCTTCGGAAGACCCATAGGCAAGGTTTTGAAAAAAATCAATCAGGTATCGAAACCCAACGGCACCTAATCCCCCGGCCAGGCCCACGACCACCGCCAGAACGGCCATGATGGTATGCTCATTGGTTTTCAACTCACTCAGTGAGAACAGTTTTTTGATTGCAAATGGTTGATTCATTTAAATTTCCGTCAATCAGCGACCAGCAGCAGAGCTGGGGGTATGAGGAAGGCCCCTCGAAGGGGCCGGGGCTACGCTCTGCTGGTGGTCGCTGATTTGTAAAAAGAATTTTGGCTTCATGTTACTTTTATCCTGATATCGTGTGCTTTCACAATTTTTGATAAGATTATTTTGATCGTGTTTTTATCTGGCCTACCTGTTTTGATAGGCAGTTGCGCTGATTACATGTCTGACCAAGTCGTAAAAATTGAGCCAAAAATTCTTTTGATTAACTCCATTCATAAGCCACCGGCATCGTTCAGGTTTAGATCAATAATCCGTGATCCCCCGGTAACGGTAGAACCTTTTCAATTCTCACCGCCAGAGCCGGTGGCTTATGAATGGAGTTACCTGTGATGCGGCCCATCCCCGGCAATGAATATTTTAAAAGGAGATATCGGGCCTTAATATCTGAAAATATTTACAATTTTTATAGTGCCGATCAAACTTAGTCAAGGAATTATTTGACTTTTCTTGACTAAATTGAAAAAATGAATAATATTATGTCAAAAGAAGAATCCATAAAATCAGTTATTGATCTTTTGATTTTGAAAGAGGAAAGTTATGCCGGTTTACGAATTTGAATGCGCCCAAGGACACATCACTGAAAAGCTCCTTCCCATGGGGACCAAACATACGAAGTGCGCCAAGTGCAATAAAAGAGCTAAAAAAATACTCTCAGCCTGCACATTTGAATTAAAAGGTGGCGGATGGTATGCAGACGGCTATTCATCCACACGGCCCAAAAGCGATAGTAAATCAAAATAAGTTTCAGCGGGCAATAGATAAATCGCTTAATTATTTAATAAATTTAATCTTGATCCATCGGTCAAATCCGACTCTGTGCCGCGGCACAAGTCGGATTTTTTGTGATAAAATGGAATCTGCCCATATCAGGCAATATGACCCGAATATCGTGTGATTCTTGGAACAGGGTCCTATTTATCCGGTTAATAGCTGCCTGCCCTCCCCATAAACGCTAACTTTTCAGGTCTTGTTGACAGGCCGACAACAACATGATAGCCGGTAGATCGAAAACTAAACAGGATAGATCGCAGGCCGTCTCAATAGCAAACCGGTGCGAATTGTGAAACCTGCTGACCAGAGCGAGGAGCTATGAATCTTTTTTTTATTCGGGCATTGCGAGCCGCAAAGCTGGATGCCGGTGTGTTTGATGAAGTCATGGCGGACGCCAAAGCCAGGACCCAGGCCATCATTGTCGTTTTTCTTTACGGTGCCGCCGTCGCCTATGGAATCTTCGGCCGGGGGGGCGTTGCCATGATCAACAGCGCCATATTTATGACCCTGATCGGGTGGTATATCTGGGCTTTTTCCGTCTATATTATCGGTGCGCGCATGTTCCCTGAATCCCGAACCACCGCTGACAGGAAAGCCTTTATGCGGGCAATGGCCTTTGCCAGTTCGCCCGGGTGGCTGTGCCTGCTGGGCCTGGTTCCGGGTCTGAGTATTGCCGTTTGGGTGGGTGCTTCCGCCTGGATGCTCGTGGCCGCAGTAGTCGCGGTAAAAAAGGCCCTTAACTATTCAAGCACCTATCGCGCGGCAGGCATCACCGTAGTTTGCTGGATCCTCAGTACGTTCTTTCAAGGGTTGATGTACATTACCATATTTTCGGCTTTCGGCGTTTCTAAATCGCAGTTCTAATTACTCCGCCCTGAAAAATAGGACATTTAATGATTAATTAATCCGCCCGGATCAACTTCTAAATATTTTCTTCAATTATCAAAGAACAAATTTACACTACCCAACCCTGTTATGGTTATTTTTCAGGGCGGCGTAATTAGGAATCAATGCCATGTCGTCTGACGAACATTCGGAGCTGACATTTGCAAGCCAGACCGTATCTGCAAAATTCATTGATCCCGCGGGACAATTGGTGGAGCGACCCGTTGAAATCCGCACCAATCCACTCACCGGACGTACCTGTCGCATTGCCTTCAGCCGGACAAAGGAAAAGGAGACCGGAACCGACGCCCTGCCTCAGCCGCCGCCGGATGCCGGGGATACCTCTAAATGCCCTTTCTGCCGGCCCCGGGTAGACTCGCAGACGCCACGATTGAATCCTGATCTGACAGATGAAACCCGGCTGTCCTGCAAAGATTCCCTGCTGTTTCCGAACCTGTTTCCCTATGGCAGCTATTCCGCCGTGAGTCTGTTCGACAATGACCACTTTGTCGAGATTGGTAAGGCCTCACATTCATCTTACACCGACAGCTTCTTGAACTGCTGCCGGTATCTCGCCAGGGTTGCAGATTACGATCCGCAAGCCGTATACATGGCCATCACCCAGAATCATCTGCCTTCAGCCGGCGGGTCCCTGATCCACCCCCACCTGCAGATAAATGCCGACCGTGTTGCCGCCAACCACCATCGATTTTTGCAGGAAAGGGCATCTACTTTCTATCAGCACAGCGGCGATTTTCTGTTTTCCACTTATCTCGGTCACGAGAAAAAGGATGGTTCCCGCTATATCGGAAAAACAGGATCCTGGGAGTGGGTGGCGGCGTTTGCGCCGGAAGGATTTTTCGAGATCTGGGGCATCCTGCCCCGGACAACCTCTTTGCAGCAACCGGCGGTATCCGACTGGGAGGACCTTGTTCAGGGCATTCTCAACATTCAGCGGTTTTATCGGAGCATTAACCGCAACGGCTACAACCTGGGACTCCTGTCGGTGGAAATCCCCACAAGCCGGCTCGAACTGCGTATCGCCCTCGTGGTTCGTTCAAATTACGCCCCCTGGACGCGCAGCGATCATACCGGTTTCGAAGTCATGCTCGGTGATATGACCACTTTTGTCGCCCCGGAACAAACCGCAGAATGGGCACGGCCTTATTTCTCATCTTGAAAGTTTTCTAGCTGGGGCGGATCAGTGTTTCGGGTGTCAGGAATTCGGAATTCGGACAATAAGAAAAGGCGCAGGACGTATGCATGCGATCTAATCTGATTCTTTTCGTACTCGTCCTCGTCCTCGAAAAACGAAAGTTCGTGAAGAGGCTACTCGATACACATTCGAGCACGAGGACGATTGGAGCACCTTTGAACTTGCGACACAGAGATGAAGTTTCATACAAGGGGTTGAAAAGTTCCCGCCGTTAAGCGTTTAAAAACGTCAACCCTGAACCTTTGAACCCTATTTCCTGAAACCTTATTCATATACCAGCGGAATTACGATGGTCCTTTCTATAAAAAATTTGATTTCACCGATCGTTTTGGGTGTCGCACTGGTTATAGCCGCGGCCCCGCTTAGCCACGCTGACGTTGTCGTTTTCGACCGCGTGACAACTGTTAAAACCCCGATCCGCATCACCGTATTAACCAAGGAGCGATTTTTTTCTGCCGGCGGCCGCCTGGTGGACATCTACCTGAATGACGATCACCTGAAACGAATTTTAACCGGTGGTGACGGCTACGGTTACTTGAAATACACGCCCCCAGCTCCGGGTTATATAACAATAAAAGCGCGCTCAGGCTCGGATAGCGCCACCGGGTTACTCCTGGTGATGACCAAAAACGATCGGGCCATAATCATCGAAGTTGAGCATGGATTTAAAGATGCTGTATTTTCCGACGAAGTAAAGCAAAGCAGCCTGAAGGCCGTCAAAATGTTAAGTAAAAAATATAAAATTATTTATATGAGCCGGTACGCCGGAAAAGGCATCACCGGCACCTGGCTCGAGAAGCAAAATTTTCCCGAATCCGTCATTCTCAGCTGGCGAGGGCCTGAAACGCTGACGGCGTTGAAACAAAAGGGCGTAAAACTGGACGCCATTATCGGTTCAGCAGGGGTAATATCAGCGGCAGCCGGGCGCATTGAAAAACGATTTGCCTTTGAAAAAACCAAAGACGGGACAACCGTAAAAGATTGGGATGAAATTTTAGAGCACCTGCAGGAAAAACATGAACCTTGACAATCTTCTGCAAGTTCCCATTCTTTGTACTGCAGGAAATTTGAACCAAACCAATCGGAGCTTTATAATGAAAAAAATAATTGCCCTAATACTGGCAGGCATGTTTTTTTTGTTAAGCTGTGCCCACCAGGATAATTTGTCCGACGAAGAGAAAGAAAAATACCGGAAGGCCAGGCAGCGATACGACGCAGGACAACGGGGTGGCCCATAGGCGCTTAGCGCCTTTTATCTGACAACATTACTGCGTGCCGGCATATTTATAAATGGTGCCGTCTGAAGCCACGCCGTACACGGACCCGTCCGGACCGACCGCCACGGATGACAGCCCGTTTCCATGGAAGTTGGTATCATGCCCCCGTGTTTTAAGATCATAGGTAACGGTCAGCATTTCATAGGTGGAAACATAAATCCGGTTGGCAGTGACAGCCGGTGATGTGTGCGTCTCCCCCAGCAGCGATAATTTTCCCGGAGACTTATCATCATGGGCCAGGGTGCCGTCTGAGATGTTGAGTTTCTGGATGTGGTCTTTGGACACCACAAAAACATATTTTGGGCCAGGGATACCCGGTGTGGCGAAAACAGGCTGTCCGGCATTATATTCCCACATTTTTACTCCGGTCTCCACATCATAGGCTTGAACTTTCCCGTCACGTGATCCAAACACCATCAAACCGTTAGACGAAACCGCAGCTGAGGAATGCTTATCAAAGCTGTGTTCATGACGCCAAAGCACAGACAGGCTGCTGCCGTTCCATGCATAAGCGCCGACGCTGCACAGATTGTCCGCAATGGTGATGAGCGGTTTTTCTCTGCTGCTGACTACGGCAACGGTCGGGTCGATAAAGCGGTCCGGCAGAACCAGCCCCTCTTCATCCCAGGCAACGGGAAAGTTGCCAACCAGGTTCCAGGTGTCTTCATAAAATCCAAGAAGATCATCGAGTTCCGACCCGCTGCCGGAAGGGGCGTAGCTGCATGTGCCAAGCGCTTTGCGGTCAACAAGCTGCACCCGCTTTCCCTCATCACGCAAAACGAAAAGCTCTCCCTGAATATCTCCGATCATGCCCACTGCAAGGTATACGAAAATCAGGGTCTCCGTCTGCGTGGTCATAACCTTGGGGGAACCAGTCGTAAATCCATTATCCGGAAATGGGTAAGACCATCTCCGGTTGCCGAATTGGTCGATTTTATGAAGGGTACTCCGGGCCGGGCCGTCACCCGCTTTACGGTTGGAGATAACATAGATATTGCGTTTACTCGAAACCGATGGGGAAGAAATAATCCGGGTTTCTGGACCGCCGGCACCCAGCGGCTTTTTCCACTTTTCACTTCCATCCTCAGACCTTATGGCCACCAGCATTCCGTCGGAGGTACCGACGTAAACAACCTCTCGATCTTGAAAATCGCTGCCGATCACCGGCGAGGAACTGGTAATCGGGTATGGATTCGAAATCCAGCTCGAGGAGAGTGCATAGCCGCTTTCAATCAGCTGAACCCCCTGGCTTGACAGGTTGCCGTGGAAGTGCCCCCACCTTGCCGGATTACCACCGGCACAACCCATAAAAGTCACCACAGAAAATATCAGAATAATATTTCGCAAATTGTTGCTCATATTGCTGTCCTTAATTGGCTTCGAATATTTCAATTAATCGATCCCCTGCTCAACCGGGCAATCTTTTAGCGGCCGGGAAAATCAGAGTTTCAGCTTTAACTAGTATATTCCAATTTTGGAAGACAAATCAAGTCCATATGTGATTTTTCATTCAAAAGGAATGACAATAATGGAATGGTGAAGAATTGAAGTATCGGTGTATTGGCAACCACCACCAAATTCAGAGGATATATTTATTTTACCACCAGCGATACTGCCAATTCCCGCGATGAAGCACGTGCATGACTTCCAGTGAGAATAGCAAAGCCATTGATGAATAAAAAATCCACATCAAAAACAGAATGACCGAGGAAAGGGAACCGTAGAGCAGATTTACTTCAGAAATATGCTGGATATATAATCCAAAGAACCGGCGTGCCAATATCCACAGTATACAAAAAATAAACCCGGATAAAAATTGGTGGCGCCACTTTATTTTGACATTCAAGAATAGTTTAACCGTAACCAGATAAAAACCGATCAAAACCAGCAGCGACATCAAATTTATCGGCTGGGACCGGGTGTATCCCACGGCCAATCGATACAGGTTTTCAAGGTAGGGCGTTTTGTTGATACTGTCCAAAAAATGAGAAGCAGACGTGGACACAATAATCCAGATGTAGTTGGATATAAAAAACAGCAGCACCGCAAAGATACTCATGGTGACGTAAATAGCCTGTCCCAGCAGCAGATGGCGGGACGGCAGCTGGAAAATCTTGCGGTAAGAAGTTTCAAGTGTTTTGAAAATCAGCCCGCTGATAATCGGCAACATTAAAAAGTTGATGGCTTTAAATGAACCGTAAGCGTCCGGATTGATGACATGCGATTTCATCCATTCCCTGGAAACAAAAGGTATGACCTGGTTCAATTCGTCCGCCAGCAAATCAGTGACCTGGCCGGCCCAATTGGTATGTGCAAAAAATAACTGCTGAATCAAATCAAATACGAGGATGCTCAGTGTGGCAAACGGAATAATCGACAGCAGGAATACAAAAGAGACCGACAGCGATAGGGTAAAACAGTCATCCTCTAAAAACTTTTTAAATGATACCGAAAATAACTTATAGCCAAAAAAATTTGGGCGCACATTGGGGCGCAAAGTTAAAATCTGATCTTTAATACCATTTATGGCTGACAGTCTCATTAGTACATATCGGCGAATTCCGCCGCCAGATCTTCACGTACATCGTAGTTGAGGGATTTTATGTTCGGAAAAAGCTCGGTTAGTATTTTTTTTGCTTTTTCGACACTGGTGATGGCTTGAGAAAATTTGTGATCCTCAGACTTTGTCAGGTCAATTCGCTGCTTGATCTCGACGATATCATCACAAATGAACTCAAATTCGCTGATAACTCTGAAAAAATCTTCTGCTTGCATAAATCTTCCCCTTTTTTTTCTGTTTCACCCCCGAAAAAATCTAACCCCCGACTCTATTGACCAGAAAATTTTTCACTCACTCTACTGCGGCCCAACCATCCGCCTCCGAAGCAGCGTTGAACCATCCATAAGTGATTTCAATCTTTTTCTGTGCCAATTTAGATCAATTGTGCTGACCATGAAAATTATCGGCACAACGAAACAAAAGCTTGAGCTTTTTTTCAAATCAGAAAAATTGCTTTCAACGTGGTTTTATGATTAAACAGGAACACTATGAAATTTGATCCTGCCGCCATCGCTTCGAAATTGGCCGCCGTCACCGACGGTGATCTCGAGACCGGTAAGCCCCTGGCCCCTTATACCTCTTACAAAATAGGGGGACCCACAGCGGTCTGGGTTGCGCCGGCCAGCGAAGACGGCGTCGGCCGCGTTCTCACACTCATCCACCGCAAAAAAATACCGCTTTTTATTCTCGGCCGGGGATCCAATGTGCTGATATCAGATAAAGGATGGGACGGCGTTACCCTCTATCTGGGAGAGAATCTCAGTGGTTGCACCTTCAATCACATGGAGGCCAATGTGCTCGCCGGCACGCTTTTAATTGACTTAATCCGGGCCGCAGTGGGAAAAGGCCTGTCCGGCATGGAGCAACTGGCAGGAATTCCCGGCGGAATTGGCGGCGCGCTGCGAATGAATGCCGGTGCCTTTGGCCGGGAAATCGAAAGCACGACCCATACGGTCCGCGGGTTCCGTCCCAATGGATCTGCTTTTTTTGTGACCCGGGATAAAATTGAGTTCGGCTACCGCCGTGTGCCGGAGTTGGAAGATGTCGTCATTACCTCTGCTGTTTTTCGTTTCGAACCGTCAGACCCGCACATACTATCAGCTCGAGTGGATGATATACTTTCCTTGCGCGCCAAAAAGCAACCGCTTGGATATCCATCCTGCGGCAGTGTGTTTAAGCGGCCCTCCGGGTATTATGCAGGGGCCCTGATCGAGGAAGCCGATCTGAAGAATGAGCGCATTGGCGGTGCCCTGGTCAGCCCCAAACATGCCGGATTTATTCTAAATGTGGCCAACGCAACGGCCGCCGATGTATATGCGCTGATTCGACTCATTGAAAAAAAAGTTTTCGACCGTTTTGGGGTAAGGTTTGAGCGGGAAGTCAGGCTGATCGGAGAATTTTGAAAATGTCAATGACTTCACCCGCGAGTAACTGGACCCTCGTTCGTTTTTTTGTACCCCTGGCAATCCAGGCCGCCTCCCAGGCACTGTGTTACCCGCTGGTGGCCATGGTGGCCTCGCGTGGCCCAGGTGGCCCGCTGAATTTGGCCGGCCTGGCACAAGCCAATATCGTCATGTTCTTTTTCGGGATGTTTGCCATCAGTTACGTTACCACCGGTATGGTTTTTGCCAAAACCCGCGAGGGGTATCAAAAATTCCGGTTTGTCACCCTTATGACCGGTTTTGCGGTCATCATCATTCAGGCGATCCTGTGCACCCCGACCCTGTCCCATTTGCTCTTCGGCCAAATCATCGGCCTGCCGCCATCCATCGAACAACCGGCACGGATCACGTTTCTGATCAGCATCCCGCTGCAGTTTCTTTTCTTTGTGCGGATTCCCTATTTCGTTGTCATGTACATCGGCAAAGCCACCGGCAAAGCGAGCCTGGCGACCATCGGCCGCATAATCCTTACCGCTCTACTATCCCCGCTATTTTGCCTCCTGGGTCTGGTCGGTCCGGTATGGGCGGTAGTATGCCTGACCATACCGGTGGCGATAGAAGTGTTGATGTCCAGATTGTTTGCCGCTCCATTTCTAGCTGCCCTGGCATCCTCACCCGGAAGACCGCCCGGAGCCGGAGAAATTTTTTGGTTTAATCTTCCCTTGTCGATCGGCGGTTATTTTCTGTCGGTTTCCGCCATTATCCTGGCAGGCTTTATCGCCCGTGCACCGGATCCCGATCGCATACTTCCGGTTTACTATCTGGCGCTCGGGTTGGCCAATCCGATGGCATTTGCGGCAACCCGCATCCAGACCATCGTACTCGCCTTTCCACCGCAAACAAAAAACGACCGCCGGACCCTGCATTTTGCCCTGGTAGCCGGCTCTGTTCTGGGAATCTTGCCGTTAATTTTCATCCTCCCTGATCTGATGGTGTTCTACTATGTCAAACTGCAAAAACTAAATCCCCAGGATCTTCAACTTGTAAAAATGACCGCGATGTCTTTGATATTTTTCCCTATCAGTGTGGCGATCAGGGCCCAGAGTGAAGGCCTGGCAGCCTGGCAAAAAAAACCGGTGACGGTCCTGGCCGGGCATGCGCTGTTCATGGCAACCATCATCACCGCCGGTTTCACGTTGCTTTCTTGGGGCGTGCCGGGGCACTTGATCGGTCCGGTGGGCCTGACCTTTGGCAGCCTGGTGTCTTCCGCCACCATGCGCCTGTTTCTTAGACGGGCCAAAAAAAGGGGCATCCCGGTGGGGCAGACGACTACTTCTGTTGGACAAATCCGCTAAAAGTGGTTTCAAAACCACATCTAACGCCCAAATACGGCGTTGTCACGCAAAGCCTGATTCAGCATCGATTTATAATTCAACTTTCGGGATTCGAACGAAATGATCCTGAAAAATCGATGTAGGAGCGGCATCTTGCCGCGATATAGAATCATCAAGAGCAAATTTATCGCGGCTGGCCCGCGACGAGCTCGGCCGAGTCGAAGCCGCTCCCAAATGAAACCCGAAAATTGAGCTAATAAGAATAGTGCTTGAAATTTTCCGACCAGTACTTAATGTTACGGTATATTATTCACAAATCGGATAATTAGGTTCGAGATGCAGCCGTAAACGGAAGTGTTCATAAAGATTGCGTCATCGTGGATGATATCAATCACAAAGGAGGTTAGTCTTATGAAACCAGGATCATTTGGAACAAATCGGAAATTCTCTAAATTATTGTGTTTTGTGCTCACCGCTGTTTTTTTGTCTGGCGGTTTGTTTGCGGGTCAATCTTTTGGGGGAACCGCCAAGGAAATCGATGCCAGCGCCGATGCAGCTATGGATCGGTTTCACAAACAGGTTAAGGATGCCAAGGAAGTAGTCCGCCGCGCCAAAGGCATGTTGGTTTTGCCGAATGTTAAAAAGGGTGCTTTAATTGTTGGCGGTGAATACGGTCAGGGCGCCATGAGAATCGGCGGCAAAACAGTTGAATATTACAGTATGATCTCCGGTTCAATCGGCTTTCAGATTGGGGGCCAGGCCAAGGACATCATCATCGCCTTCATGACGTCCGATGCCCTGAAAAAATTCCGCGGCAGCAAGGGATGGGAGGCCGGAGTTGACGGCAACGTTGCGCTGGTTACCATTGGTGCCGGTGAGAGTGCGATTTCAGCCATGAGCAAAGATCCGATCGTTGCCTTTGTTTTCGACGTCAAGGGGCTGATCGCCGACATGTCTCTCAGGGGCGCCAAGTTCAACAAACTCGACAAGTAAAACTTGTCTCAAAATCTTAGATCATGGCTGAAGGCAAGGCGCAGGCCGAGGCAAAAGCGGAGCGTACACTTTAGTACGTGAGCATTTTGCCTCGGCTGGTGATGCACCTTAATACAATAAAATCGATGCGGAATCAGGCTTTGCGTGACAACGCAGCATTCGGACATTAGATGAGGTTTTGAAACAAGTTTTTATTCTTCGTAATGTATACACTCCACCGGACAAGTCTCCATCGACTCTTCGATACAATCCTCGGGCCCGCCCTCGGGCATGATGACTTCGGCCTTTTCTTCTTCCTCGTTAAAGGCAAATACTTCCGGGCAAAGCTCAACACAGCTTTCACAGCCAATGCATTCGTCGGCATCAATGACAACAATTTTTCCCATGGTATAATCTCCTTAATTTAATGGTTCAATTTTAACCGTACAATCGAATCTAAGCGCATTTTTAAAATAATCAAGAGCAAATCAGGGTTCAGGGTTCAGAGGTTCAAAGAACCAGTAACCTTATTGGATTTCGGATTTCGGATTTGAAATTTCGGATTTTAATATGGAAAATTCCCTATTTTAGACCCTGAGCCTTGCGCCTTGGCCCTTGAACCATTAACCTTCTACCTTACACCCTTTTTTGCCAGAAGCCAGCGACCAGCTTATTTTT
>Ga0209013_10004976_pt1 | contig 11565 bp, 9 predicted proteins | sample Cruoilmetagenom2_FD_187291 | JGI IMG/M metagenome (GOLD analysis project Ga0209013, IMG submission 187291) | Oil polluted marine microbial communities from Coal Oil Point, Santa Barbara, California, USA - Sample 2 (SPAdes) (version 2) | ecosystem: Environmental > Aquatic > Marine > Oil seeps ...
GACGGGGGGCAGGGAGACGGGGTGACGGAGGGACGGAGGGACAGGGAGACAGGGATTGGAGAAATATTGGATGTCGAATGTCGGAAAGATAATGAGATGATACGGTGGATAAAGTAAATTTCCATTATAATTTATCTACGATGGAACTCTCCTCATTTGGTCTGATTACACCAAGTTAAATAATAATAATTCGGTATATATGCAATAAACTCATATGTTATTCAATCATGGTTTTCAAGGAAAAGTTATCGGTGATATTGGTGTACTCGAGTATCTTAATGAGGTTGGTCTCATTGTAGATGTAGGGGCTGGTTATGGGGGACATATTTTAAAATATCTGGATTATGTCGGACCTAATAATATTTATGCATTCGAGCCCCTTCCACATAATATTGATATCTTGCGAGAAAATGTGAATACAGATATTAATTTATTTCCATTTGCATGTGGAGATCGGGATAAGATTGTCCGATTTGAAGTTCCTGATATAACACCTATCAAAGGAAGAAGAGATAGGGATGGTATTCGAGCTGACTATATAGGAATTGGCCGAGTAAAGGATCAAAACACTCTGAAATATATTTTATTACGGTTTTGGAGATACTTTTTCAGAAGAGGGAAGTCCGCAAGGAAATTAAGAACAATAAAAGTACGTCAAGTAAGACTTGACTCAATACTTCCTCTAAAAAGGATAAGTTTATTAAAAATTGATGTCCAAGGTTATGAAGAAAAAGTGTTGCGCGGTTTAGGCAATAGATTGCAGGATATTGAGATTATCTATATAGAATACAGTCCATTTCGTAAGGGTGCTGTTAGATTTCTACAGGAGAATGGATTTGATATTTTCGATAACAAATACATTATTTTTGGTCCCCCAAATAAGGAGCAATATTTGAGAGATAGGGGTTTCACCAATGTTTTTGGGTTTCGAAACTCTACAGGAAAGTATCGGTATGATTGTAGTTTATCTGAAGTCCTCTTTGATATTGATTTGTTCACCTATTCTTTAGGGAATGGTTTTCGTGTAAATGAAACAGATTTGATTTGTATGAACACAAAATTCAATCTTCAAGATCGATTATTAGATTCAATTAAGGACTAAAATAAAGGTAATCGATTAATACCAATAATTGTCATCCCGAGCGACTTCAAAGTTGGTTTCTATTAATGACAATGTTATTAATTGCTTGACCAAATTGTTCTTCTCTTCCATTGCAAATTACGCGGAAAAATTACACTATATACTTACAAATATTCATTAGTTTGAAGTTTGGTTTTGGTTGATTCTCTATGAAACTTGCATCATATTGAATGTTGAACGCCGGAAAATTAGAAAACTGCAATGAAGAGAGCTATCACTTGCTCCTGCTCCCGTCCCCGGGAGCGGTCTATCCAGCCTCTGGAAAAAGCAGGGAAAACAGCTCAAGATCACTACCTATAAATGTGAAGGAATCCAAGGAGAAGAGGTGACTGATCTGATGAGGAACTCAAAATTGCCCACCCGCATTGATGCCGAGCGGGTTTATCTGCGAAGCTACCAGGCTGGGGATGGCTCCTGGCTCTACAAGGTCAGCCAAAAAAATAGAGCTCATTTAGCTCGCTATGAATCCGATAACTTCTTGATGGCTATCACGGATGAATTGAAAGCGGAGGAATTTGCCCGTGAGCTCCATGAGGATTGGAAGAAGGGGGATTGTTTTTTCATGGCGGTATTCAGTCAGGAAACCGATGAGTTTGTAGCTCAGATCTATGTGGGTCCCACTAACAAGGAGCTTCCCGAATATATCGTTGGTTTTATTGCCGATGTAGATCATGAGCGCCAGGGTTATGTTACAGAAGCTCTCCAAGCTTCCCTGGGGTTCATATTTAATCATCTCAAAGCCCACCGGGTCTTTCTGGAGTGTGATGATACCAATCAGCGCTCCTGGGAAGTGGCGGAACGCTGCGGGTTCATCAGAGAAGGCTGCCTGCGGGAGAATAAAAAACACCCCGGTAGCCCGATCAGCAGCACTTATGTTTACGGTATGCTGAGAAGTGATTTTGAGAAGATGGGGGATGGGTGAAGTAGGAAACTGGGGGGCGGGGGGATAGGGAGACCGGTGGCATTAACCTGCTGCTCCTGCTCCCGTCCCCGGGAGCAGTCTATCCAGATCCTGGAAAGAGCAGGGATAACGGCTCAAGATCACTACCTATAAATGTGAAAGAATCCAAGGAGGAGCCCCGCTTCTGACCGGGGACCGGAGACGGAAGACCGGGGTTGGAGATTGCTTCGTCGTCCTTTGTCCTCCTCTCAATGACAGTGTTACGAGACTGTACTGAGTACTGGTACTGCCAGTAAAAAGGAGGGGATCTCTTAATTCGGACCTTAGGATTCGGCTCAGATACTTTGTTATGTGGAGGGTCTTTCAACGGGTTTTGCATTCATATATAATGAAGAGCAGAAGCTTAATTTATTTATTATAAGAGCTGGTAGGATTCACCAGGAGCTGAAGATGGATATTACAGTAAAAGGGTTTTTCTCTTCGGTAGCTAATTGGTTTACCTTAATGAGATTGATACTGGCTCCGGTGCTCTGGATCCTGGCGTTTAAGGGGAATTTCCCGCTGGTGGCTTATGGACTGATCACAGTCATCGTGACTGATATTTTGGATGGGCAGTTCGCCAGGCTCTTGGACCAATGCACAAAGCTCGGTGAGCGGCTTGATTCCCTGGCAGATCATATCATTATGATCTCTTCTGTGATCTGGCTGGTGATGGCTCGCGGAGATATCATTAGTGCGAAGAGTTCGGTTTTTTTGCCAGTTGTTACATTTTATTTAATTGCAATCCTGCTCGGGTTGATAAAGTTAGGCCGTTTTGGCGGTGCTCATATCCTGGAAGCCAAACTTTTTGGCCTTTTTGGTTACACCTTCCTGATCGTTTCATTTTTGGGCTATTATATTGGGTGGATTTTTTATGTGGCGATGGCCTCCTGGGTTCTCCACAGTGGCCTGAACATCCTATACCTGTACCGTTCCGATCTTTTTGATGAGCGATTCCATTCATTGATCTTTGGTTTGATGGGTGTTGAGGTCAAGTCAAAATTATTTAAGTTCCTCTTCTGATTTTGTTCTTTTTAAAACAAAAAAGGGCGGCGCAATGCACCGCCCCTTACGTTTTTTTATATTAAATTCTCATACTACATTCCCTTAATCGCCTCACCCCTTACCCCTTACTCCTGATACCTTACACCTTACCTAATCTCCTCTGCTCTCTCCGCCATCTGGGCCCGCAGGATCTTTGAATCCCGTGGATAAGCCCAGTAAAACAGCCCGTAGAGCAAACCACACAGGATCCAGGGCACTGGCACGGTCCAGATCATGGCCGTTGTCAGGCCGATCTTATCGGCCAAGGTCCCGGCAAATATGGCCACCAGAGCAGCAAATCCGCTTTCAATGAAGGTGGTCATCGCAAAAGCCGTTGATCGCAGTTCTGGCGGTACCGCGCCCTGCATCATCGGTTCTTTGGAGCCTTTACCAGACCAGCCGATAAACAAGGCTGTCCCGAAACAAAGGGCCACAAAAGCGCCGAAGGGCCATTCTTGGGCTTTAGTGAAAAGCAGCCAGGTCAGCGGTACCCCACTGAAAACGGAGAACTGTCCAATGATTGTCCGCCCGAATTTTGGGCTTTTAGATTCAGCCCAATCGCCCAGGAAGCCGCCCATAACCTGGCTGATCCCGGTCCCAACCACGATACCGGCAAAGGCCAGGACTGCCTGGCCTTCACTTACATCCAGGATTTCGACCATCCAGGTGATAAAAAACAGCTGCATCACAACCCAGGGCATGCTGCCGGAAAGCCCCTGGGCGATAGCAACCCAGATCGTGGGAATCTTTAAGACTGCGACCATGTCTTTGGCTTCCATTTTATACAGAGAAGCTTTCTCTTCCGTGATCACTCCTTCCAGTTCAGGCTCTGCTGCCCCGCGGACAGGTTCTTCAACGACGAGCCAGATCACCAGACCGGAGATCATACTCAGCAGGCCCAGGGTAATGAATCCCCAGCGCCAAAGGTCCGGGGTTGCCAGGAATCCCAATCCCACCGAGCTGATCACGATGCCCAGGGTTCCTATGCCTTCCATCATTCCCAGGGCTCGCCCTCGTTTATTAGGAGGAAAAGTATCGGACATCAATGAAAAAGTAGCAGGCATCAGGCAGCCCAGGCCGATCCCTGATATGGCCCGGATCCAGAGCAGCTGGCCAAAAGTCTGGGTGAAACCCACCATCAGAGTCCAGATTCCCCAGATACCGGTACCGAAGACGATCACGTTCTTGCGGGGATACCTATCAGCGATATATCCCCACAGCGGTGCGCTGATAGATTGCAGCAGATTCTTGATCGTACCCACCAGGCCCAGATCGCTAAAACTCAAGCCCCACATTGCTCTTAGCGTAGGGAAAAGGACCGACATGGCCTGGCCTTCTCCCTGGTCCACAAAATAACCAAAAGCCAGGGCGATCATATTTCGCCAGCGGCTTTTTTCCGATTGGGTTTTTGGTTCCGATGAGGGGGAGGCTTGGATTTTCTCGCTCATAGTTTGTCCTTATTGATTATTCTTCTTTGATAAAGAATGGCAGTTTGTTCAGCGGAGCGGGATAATTCTCTACTACAGCCGGGCCGGAAAATAATTCGCCTGACCAGTGATCTCTCCAGACGCCGGGGGGGAAATAGACCTCGCGGGCAGTTTGATTTGGGTAAAGGACCGGCGCCACCAGGATCTCATCTCCCACCAGGAATTGGTCATCACAGATCAGGGCTTTCTCGTCCGTGGGGGCCAGCCAGAAAACCGGCCGGATGATCGGCTCTCCGGTTTTAATTGCCTCCCGAGCGAATTTTTGCAGGGTGGGAAGGAATTCCAGGTGTAATTCAGCGGCTTGGCGGCAGATATCGCTGCACTCTTCTCCAAAATCCCAGGGAGCCAGGCTGAACTGCATCACCTCCAAAAAGACGTTGGCCTGGGCCCAGCGGATCATCAATTCCGGGGTAGGGTATCCGAACAAAGTCGATTTTTCCAGGAAGGGCGGCACATCTGCCAGGCCCAGGGTCTCGTCTTCCGGGAAATCGGACTGGCTTTTGACCTTTCGCTCCAGTATGGGAACAACAATCCTCTGCAGGATCCAGTTTAGGAAGCGGTTGCGGGGGAATGTAAAATAGGCGTTTCCGCCGATCATATCAGGGAACACAAATGGGTATCCGGCCAAGGACATCGCCAGGGTGGAGGGGATGATCGATCTCAGCCCATTATCATAACCCCAGGTGCTCCACAGATCCCACAGGCGGAAGAAGATCGGGCTGGTTTGATTTTTCCAACCGCAGCGGACCTCGCAGAATTCGTAGTTCTCAGAGATCCAATTCACATAGCGGTTAGTGTATTCATTTCCGGTGTTTAAAACTTGATGGAAGACCGCATCTGTAGGGGCGTATTTGCCTTCCCCTGCATCGAATTTGTAGCCGTCCAACCCCATTTCATCTTTAAAACGATCAAGTTTGTCTTTAAACCAGGCCAGTGCATCTGGATTTGTGACATCCAACAGATATCCCTTACCCTGCCACCACTTTACCAGGTATGGATCCCCCGATCTGTTCATTGCGAAATAACCAGCTTTGGTTCCCTCATCCCCGAATTTCGAGTGAGGGTGAAAGAACGGGATCACCCAGGCTGTGACCTTAAATCCCATTTCATGCAAATTCCGGATCATTTCTTTAGGATCGGAAAAACGTTCCGGGTCAAATTCCAGATCCCCATAATGGGTTTGCCAGCGGTCATCGATTTCCAGCACATGGTAGGGATACCCATTGTCTTTGATCTCTGAGGCAAATTGCAGCACAGTATCCTGATCGATCTTGTCCTTGTATCTGGCCCAGGTGGTCCAGATCGGCGCTCCCATCAGCTCCAGGGGAGGTGTTTTTTTCGGTAGGCCCTGTTCCTGGACATGGGATCGATAGCTTTCCAGGATATTATCTGCGATTGTGATCTCAAATGCCAGATTGTCGCCGACCAGGGTGAATTTGCCGTCCCCATCCCCATTCAAGTCGATGAAGGGCCGCTGATTAAATGGGATCAAATCGATCGACATTCCTTTTCGCCATTTGAAATAGCTGGCTGGAGGTTGATTGACTCCGACAGAAAATGGACTGGAAACTGTCAAACTGATCCCCAGGCTGCTCAACCAGGTTGGCGATAGTGCGGTAGAAAGTCCAGTTTGCCCGTTGTCGCAGGTAATGAATTCAGTCAGGGGGAACATGATCTGGTTCCAGAGCAGGGGTTGGTTGATCAATTCTCCCCCGCCGTACCAGCAGCCTGATAGCGGGAATTGGGTCTGAATACCCTGCCCCTGCCATTTAAATGAGATCTTATTCTCTTTGGTCTGGATCAGCAGGGAAGAATCTTCAAAATTGAATTTATAGTGATTGTTGCGAAGCTCGGAAGTAGAAGAATTGTACTTAGTTGACAGATGCAGGACTATTTCCCCGTTCTTGATGATCCTGCAACCCCAAGGGGTTTTATCGAACTGGAGCTCAAATTTTGAATCGACCATGAGAGGGTCTCCGGTTGTTGGAAATCTCATTCAGATTTGAGAATTGTACCCTGAAAGCCCTCTTCAGAGGGCGTTAATACTAGCCCTGGCATTAATGCCAGGGCGGACATGGAGCTCGAATAATTTTAACGCCTTACGCTTTATGCATTACACCTTACGCTGTACACCTCATACCTTACCTCCTTATGCTATACTCAAAAGCGTGAAAAGAACTGCCTTGATTTTTCTGTTAATTATCCCGATCCTTCTGCTAATTACGCAGCCAGCATTAAGCGCGCCTCCCGCCCAGGGAACCATTGCACCCAGCATCTTCGTTCAGAGTCCCCGGGAAGGGCAGGCCCTCCAGGGAGTGGAGCTGCTGGATGGCAGGATCCGGGGGGATGGTTTTATACAAGGCAAGATCGCTTTCAGCTACGCGGGCGCACCGGACCCGACCTGGTTTTTTATCGCTGATATCCTGCCCGGAGCGGAAGGTGGCGCCCAGACCTCATTCCAGGTGGAATGGGACACGACCCAGATCACAGATGGCAATTATGATCTTCGCATTGTAGCGGAATACCAGGATGGGGCAGCTATTTATGAACTCATCCCCAATTTGCGGATCCGCAACCATTCCCCGGTGGAAACAGCCACCCCGGCGCCGGTCAATGAGGATTCCACGGCCGAACAGATCCCCACTACGACAATTGAACCCACACCAGAAAATACTCCCACACCGCTGCCGCCTAATCCAGCAGAAGTGCAATCAGGTGACCTGTACAAAGTCCTGCGGTTCAGCGGGATAACAGTCGTGGTATTATTTATTGTCGGTGGTATTTACTGGCAGATAAAGAACAGGGATCGTCGCTAAAAATGTTCAAAAAAACCAAACCTTATCTCATTGTAGGCCTGGGAAATCCTGGCCGGGAATACCGCACCAGCCGTCATAATGTTGGATTTATGGTGCTGGATCGGCTGGCTGAGGAACTGGATACTTCGTTCACCCGGGTGAAAATGAATGCTCTGATGACGGCGGCGCGCTGGAATGGAGAACGTTTGATACTCATCAAACCCCAGACTTTCATGAACCTTTCCGGGCAGGCAGTATCTTCTTTCAAACGTTTTTATAAACTTCCTCTGGAGAACATCCTGGTTGTTTACGATGACGTGGATCTGCCCTTTGAGCATCTGCGTTTAAAACCGGACGGTGGTGATGCCGGTCAAAAGGGCGTGCGCTCCATTATCCAGCAGCTGGGCACCAAGGAGTTTCCCCGCCTGCGCCTGGGTATTGGCCGACCCCCTGGTCGAACCCCGGTCAGTGACTACGTCCTGCAGGAATTTTCACGCGATGAGAAGGAAAATCTCCCTTTTGTGCTTGATCAGGCTGCTCTGGCAGCCCGGCACGTTATTGAACACGGTCTGAATTCAGCTATGACCCGTTTTAATCAGCAGCCCAAGTAAGATAACTCATGCAGCAAACCATTTTGGATATCCTTTCCTCCCAGCCTGCCTTCCAGAAGCTGATGGATGAAATACGCGCCAGAGAAACCCCTGACCAATTAGGATTGGCCCGGGCGACACGCATCCCTTTCCTGTCCGCTGTTCAGACAGTACTGGATCGTCCCCTGCTGTTGATCACCGATAAGATCGACCGGGCTTTGATCCTGGAAGATGAATGGGATTTCTGGTTTCAGGATCAATCTTTGATATGTTATCCAGAACCGGATCCGCTATATTACGAAAAAGCAGCCTGGAGCCGGAAGACCCGCCGGGACAGGCTGGCAACCCTCTCACTGCTGTCGGAATTGACCCTGCCGGGAGCGCAGAAAGAATCTCAACCATTGATCATCGCCCCTGTTCGGGCGCTGATGACCCGCACTCTTCCAAGGCGTTCCTTCTTAAAAGCTTCCAGGACGATCAAAACAGGAAGTTCGTTTGAACCTCACTCTCTGGCGGCTGAATGGGTTCGGGCTGGCTACGATCCGGTTCCCATCGTATCCGCGTCAGGGCAGTTTGCCCGCCGGGGAGGCATTCTTGATATTTGGCCCCCGGGAGATCGCTTCCCCGCCAGGCTGGAATTCTTCGGAGAAGAAGTGGAAATGCTCCGCAGGTTTGATCCTCAGAATCAGCGCACGATTGAGAAAGTGACTTCGATCCGCGTTACACCAGCCCGGGAATTCCTGCTTCCGGAGGATCCCCTGGGTGATCTGGATGGAAAAACCTTCACCGAATATCATCTACCGGTCTTGTGTTCTGAAACCGCAACCTTGTTGAATTATCTACCAAAGGACACTTTGATTTTCCTGGATGATGGGGAGACTGTCCGGGACTCAGTTCAAGAGATTTCCGCTCAGGCAGAATCCTTGAGGAAAGGGTATCAGGCAGATGGTTTGATCGAGGGTGACTTTCCGCTGCCTTATTTGCCCTGGAAGGATCTGCAGGGAGCACTGGAGAAATTCAATCCGGTCTCTCTTGGACCAGCTGGTGAAGGGTCTGAAACTGGATTAAGCGCCCAATTCTCTACCAATCAACGTTTTGGCGGGGAGTTGAAATCCTTTACCAGCCACCTGGCTGAACTGATCGGAGTTGGTGATCAAGTGATCATCGTCTCCCGTCAATCTGCCCGACTGGAGGAAGTCTGGAATGAACGCACCCAGCTGGCAGGATCCCCCTCCTATATTAAAGGAAGCATAGATGGAGGCTGGGTATTTAAACCTGTAGATGCTAAACCCATTCACCTTTTCTCTGATGGGGAGGTCTTTGGTTGGCGCCGGATCCAGCCTCGGCGCAGGCCAGTACAGCGTATATTGGCGCCGGAGATCAACTATGCCGATTTCGAGGAAGATGACTGGGTCGTGCATATAGACCACGGCATTGGCCGTTACCTGGGCCTGGCATTCAGGGAGCTGGATGGAGTGGTTGGTGAATACCTGGCTGTGGAATACGCTGATAACGATTACCTGTACGTTCCGGCAGCCCAGGCTGACCGGCTTACACGTTATGTAGGGCCTGATCATCATGATCCGACCATCACACGATTGGGAGGAGGTCGCTGGGGGAAGGCAAAATCCCGCGTAGAGGAAGAAGTGGTCCAGGTCGCCCAGGATCTGCTGGACCTTTATGCCCGGCGACGGACAGTCACAGGATATGCTTTTAAACCAGATAACGCCTGGCAGCAGGAATTGGAAGCCAGCTTCCCTTATATTGAAACCAATGATCAGCTTCAAGTCCTTTCACAAGTGAAAGAGGACATGGAAAAAGCCAAACCTATGGACCGGCTGATTTGCGGCGATGTTGGGTATGGCAAAACAGAGATCGCGGTTCGGGCTGCATTTAAAGCGGTCATGGACGGTAAACAGGTCGCCATTCTTGTACCCACTACGGTTCTGGCTCAGCAGCATTACGATACCTTCCTGCAGCGTATGGGGGGATTCCCGGTTGAAGTGCGCATGTTATCCCGTTTCCGGACACCCCGCCAGCAGTCAGTTATCCTGTCGGGTTTGATCAAGGGATCGGTCGATATCGTGATCGGCACTCACCGCTTGCTCTCCAGGGATGTGATGTTCAAGGACCTGGGATTGATGATCGTGGATGAGGAACAGCGATTTGGTGTATCCCACAAGGAAATGATCAAATCCAAAAGGGCTGATATCGATGTGCTCACTCTTACTGCCACACCGATTCCCCGAACAATGTATATGGCGCTCACCGGAGTGCGGGATATCTCCCGCATCAACACCCCGCCTGAAGAACGACTGCCGGTGGTCACTCATGTCAGTGTCTATGATCCGGGTTTGATCCAGAAAGCCATCTGGCGCGAATTGGAGCGGGGTGGTCAGATCTTTTTTGTCCATAACCGGGTCAAGACCATCCAGGCCATGAAATCTCACCTGTCCAGCCTGGTCCCGGAAGCCAGGATCGGCATCGCTCACGGACAGATGGCTGAAAAAGAACTGGCTGCACGTATGCGCGAGTTCACACGGGGAGAGATCGATGTCCTGCTGTCTACTTCGATCATTGAGTCCGGATTGGATATTCCCAACGCAAATACCTTGATCGTTGATCGGGCTGACCGTTTTGGCTTGGCTCAGCTTTATCAGTTGAGGGGCAGAGTAGGCAGGGGGGCGCAGCGGGCTTATGCCTATTTCTTTAAAGGACGCCAGGGCGCGCCGACCAATGAAGGGCGCTTGCGGTTGGAAACCATTGCTGAACATACGGATCTGGGCGCGGGATACAATATCGCCATGCGGGACCTCGAGATTCGTGGATCGGGTGACATTCTGGGTACCAAACAGTCTGGCTATATCGCTTCGGTGGGTTTCCATCTGTACACCCGACTGCTGGCGGATGCTGTGAACCGCATCAAGAAGGATGATGGACCAAATGGAATGGAAGAGCTGCCGGCCCAGATCCTGCGCCCATTGGTGAAGATCGATCTGTCTCTGCCGGTGGGCATCCCTGAGGATTATATTCAGGACCGCTCTGTGCGCCTGGCGTTATACAGGCGAGCTGCCAATATCATAAGATCCTCTGAGATCAACGACCTCAGGGCTGAGTTCAAGGATCGCTTCGGCTCACTGCCAGAGACAGTTGATAATCTGCTTCTGCAGCTTGAGTTGAAATTGCTGGCAGAAAAAGCTGGGCTGGAGAGTATTTTTACTCAGTACGGCAAGATCACCCTCGGATATCCGGAAGGCAAGGCCCTTCCGCAGCCCTGGGAATTCGATATGAAGGTCAGGTTTGGTGATTCCTCAATCTGGCTTCCTTTTAATGAAAGGGAAGAGGGCTGGATCCAGAAACTGATCTCTGTTTTGGAAAATTTGATTTCTTATTAGAAATGGATTGATCACCGATGTGCTTTGACAATCACACCTGGCAACGGTATAATTGACCCTTGTTGAAAATGAAATGTATTTGGAGAGTGTTTTATGGCGAACGAAGAATTGATGACGCCTGAAACAATTGATGACTTAGAACCTAAGATGAAGGTTGCGGGAAAGGTTTTGAA